>Ga0134125_10001411_pt1 | contig 29515 bp, 35 predicted proteins | sample KB31751_FD_96464 | JGI IMG/M metagenome (GOLD analysis project Ga0134125, IMG submission 96464) | Terrestrial soil microbial communities with excess Nitrogen fertilizer from Kellogg Biological Station, Michigan, USA - KB3-175-1 | ecosystem: Environmental > Terrestrial > Soil > Unclassified ... | reverse complement strand
TGGCCCTGTCCAACCGCCACGGCTGGCTGGTGCTGACGACCGGCAACAAGAGCGAGATGTCGGTCGGCTACGCGACCCTCTACGGCGACATGGCGGGCGGCTTCGCGGTGATCAAGGACGTGCCGAAGACGCTCGTCTACGAGCTGGTCGAACGGCGGAACGAAAGGGCCGGAAGCGAGTTGGTTCCAGCCTCGGTGATCGAGCGGCCGCCCTCGGCCGAGCTGCGTCCCGACCAGCTCGACAGCGACTCGCTGCCCGACTATGACCTCCTCGACCGGATCCTCGAGGCCTACGTCGAGGGTGACAAGGGTCGCGACGAGATGGTCGCGTCCGGCCTCCCCGGCGAGGTCGTCGACGAGGTGATCCGCCTCGTCGACCGCTCCGAGTACAAGCGCCGCCAGGCCGCCCCCGGCATCCGCATCACCCCCAAGGCCTTCGGCCGCGACCGCCGCCTCCCGATAACGAACCGCTTCGGCGGCTAGATGTTGACGGGCCGAAAAGCGCTGATACAGAGCGCTTTTCGGCCCATCAACCTTGAGGGGCGGGGCGGACGGCCATCGTCATCTTGGCGACCGCGCAGAGGCGCTCGTCGTCGTCGAGGATCTCGACCTGCCAGACCCAGGTGGTCTTGCCGCGGTGCCTGGCGACGGCGCGGGCTTCGGCGTGGCCCTTGGTGACAGGCCGCAGGAAGCTGACCTCGATCGCCTGGCCCATCGCGATGTTGCCGTCCTCCCAGACCGCGGCCGCGGTCGCGTAGGAGCAGAGGCTCTCGATCAGGCTCGAGTAGACGCCGCCGTGGAGGATCCCGTAGGGCTGGCGCAGCTCGTCGCGCATCGCCACCCGGGCGCGGGCGTCGTCGGGATCGAGCTTGATCCACTCGGTGCCGATGTGGATGTCGAAATTGCTCTCGCCGGCGCCGCTGTCGGCACCCTTAATCGAATCGTCGCTCACCATCGCGCGCACCCTAATAGGGTTCCCCCGCGTGGCGCTGAGCGACGAGCAGAATGCGATGCTGCGCCTGCTGGCCTCCGGCGAGCAAGGCTACGGGGATATCGCCGCCCTCCTGGGACTGAGCGAGGACGAGGTGCGGGCGAAGGTCGTCGGCGCACTCGCTCAGCTGCAGGCGGAAGGCAAGCCGGCCCCCGACATCCCGCCGCCGATCGCGGGAGGCGCGAAGCCGGCCGCGGAAGCGGCCCCACCTGAGCCCGAGCCGCCCGCGCCCGCGGTGCCGAGCGAGCCGGAAGCGGAGCCGATCCAGGCCGAGCCGACCGCGCCCAAGGCCGCCGCGGCCCCGGTGCCCGCGCCCGGATCGGTCGCCCCGGCCTCACCACCGCCGTCCGGTCCCTCCTCCGGCGGCCGGACCATCACCCTTCCCACCGGACGGCGGGCCTGGCTGATCGGCGGCGGGATCCTCGCCGCGATCGTGGCGATCGTGGTCGTGATCGTCCTCGTCTCGGGTGGCGGCGGTGACTCTTCCGCCACCGAAGGCGGCGCGACCACCGCGGCGGAAGAAGGAACCGCGGAAAACGCCTCCGGCAGCAAAGAAGCGACGCAGGCCGAACTGACCGCCGTCGACGGCTCGGAAGCGGTCGGCCTCGCCACCTTCGGCCGGCTGAAAAACAAACTGGCGCTGCAGATCGAAGCGGAAGGCCTCGAACCCACCGTCGAAGGCACCGACGCCTACACGATCTGGCTGGCCCAGTCGCCGCAGAGGATGCTGCCGCTGGCCTCGACCGCGGTCAAAGGCAGCGGCAAAGGCGCCGAAGAGATCGCCGCCCAGTTCGAAGTGCCGGTCGAAATCCTCGCCTACCTGGCGAAAGGGACCTTCGACCAGATCGCGATCACGCGGACCAGGACCAGGCCTTTCGAAGCGGCGATCAAAGTCGCGACGAAAAACAAGACGACGCCGAAATACACCGGCGAACCGGTCCTACGTGGGACGATCACCGGCCCGATCATCGGCCTCGCCCAGCGCGAAGAAGAACAACAGGGCGAATAGCTAGGGCAGCAGCTTGCCGGGGTTCATGATCCCGGCCGGATCGAGCCGCTCCTTCGCCGCCCGCAGGACCTCGAGGCCGGTCTTCCCCACCTCGGCCTCCATGTACGGGACGTGATCGCGGCCGACCGCGTGGTGGTGGGTGATCGTGGCGCCGTTGGCGACGATCGCCTCGCTTGCCGCCTTCTTCACCGCCGCCCACTGCTCGAGCTCGGCCCCGCGCCGTGCCCTCGAGATGAAGGTGAAGTAGAGCGAGGCGCCATCGGCGTAGGCGTGCGAGAGGTGGCAGAAGACGAGGCCGGGGGTGCCCTGGCCCTCGAGCGCCCCCGCGATCGCCGCGCCGACCGCCCGGTGCAGCTCGCCGAGGCGAGTCCAGGTGTGGGAGGTCTCGAGCGTCTCCGCCATCGCCCCCATCCCCATCAGCAGATCGCGCTGGTATGGGCCGCCGTAGCGGCCGTGCTCCCAGGAGCGCCCGCCGGAGCGGCCGAGGTACACGGCGCCACCGCCGCGCAGCGCCCTCACCGCCAGCGCCCGCTTGCGGGTCACCGTCTCCTCGTCGCCCTCGAAGCCGACGATCATCAGCGCCCCGCCCTCGCGCCGGCGCGCCCGCAGGTAGCCCCCGAACGCCTTGCCGGCCATGCCGCGCGGCCCGGAGAGGGCGAGCGAGCCGATCGTCTCCTCCTCGTCGGAGACGCGGATCACGGTCGGCAGGCCGGGGCCCTGGGCGAGGTCGCGGACGATCTCCGTCCCCGCCTCGAAGCTCTCCGCGATCCAGGCCTCGTAGCGCCGCTGCAGCGGCGCCGGGCGCACCCGCACGGTCACGTCGGGCATCACGCCGAGGGCACCCTCCGAGCCGATCACCAGCTCGCGCAGGGCGGGGCCGGCGGCGGTGTGCGGGGTCTCCAGCGTGCTCAGGTTCCCGGCCGGCGCCAGCAGGCGCACCGAGCTGACCAGCGAGTCGAAGCGGCCGTAGCCGCTGGAGGCCTGTCCGGCCGAGCGGGTGGCGGCGAAGCCACCGATCGTCGCGTACTCGAAGGACTGTGGGAAGTGGCCCAGGGTGAGGCCCTCGGCACCGAGCGCCGCCTCCGCCTCCGGGCCGCGGAGGCCCGCGCCGAGCCGCGCGGTGAGCGAGGTGTGATCGATCACGACTTCGCGCAGGGCGGTCAGGTCGAGGCTGACCAGCGCCGCGTGAGGACCGCGCAACGGCTCGACCCCACCGACCACGCTGGTCCCGCCGCCGAACGGCACCACCGCGACGTCGTGCGTCGCGCAGGCGTCGATCACCCGTCCCACGGCCGCCGCGTCGGCGGGGACGAGCACCGCGTCGGGGGCGTTCTCGAGCCGGCCCGAACGGAGCCGCGCCAGGTCGACGTAACCGCGCCCGACCGCGTGTCGCAGACGGTCCTCCTTGCCGTCGAAGACCGCCTCGGCGCCGACCGCGTCGACCAGGGCGCGCGGCAGCGGCCTCGCCTCGGGCAGGTCGAAATCCTCGGGTCCCGCCGCCAGCGGCCACGGCTCCAACTCGCCGATCCGTTCGCGCAGCACCCCGAGCGCGGTCGCGTCGAGCTCCGTCCGCCGCATCGGGTCCCCCCAGCCCGACCAGTTCGAGTCGCGCCGCGGCTCGGTCATCCGAGCGCCTCCTCGATCCCGTCGAGCGCCGCATCGAGGATGTCGCGCTGCCCTTTGCGCATCATCCAGCCGCCCAGCCGCGACATGCCGCGCATCGTCTGCGTGGAGGTCAACACCACCCGCGTCTCCCCCGCCCCGCCCGAGTGCAGCTCGATCTCCACCCGCGAATCCTTCAGGTGCTTGGCGAAGGGCGAGTTCTCCAGCTGTTGCTCCCAGACGTAGCGCTCCGGCTCGGCCGAGGACACGCAGCGGTAATCGGCCCGCACCCCGCGCCCGTGCTGGGTCTCCAGCACCTTGGTCCACTGGCTGCGGCGCCCGGCCTGTCGGGCGTCGACGTCCTCCACGCGCGAGACCCGGGGCCACCAGCGTGGCAGCGCGTAGGGGTCGGAGACCAGCTTCCAGACCTCCGGGACGGGAGCCTCGACCGTCCGCCTGCGGGTCACCCGCGGCACCGGCGGCCTAGTGGTCGCCGGCGAGGCGGCGCAGGTCGCGGACCAGCAGCAGGTGCTTCAGGTGGCTGACGGTCGCGGCGAGGCTCTCGAGGCTCTGCAAAGCCTCTTTGCGCCGCTCTGGGTTGCGCGAGCGCAGCGACGGCCCCAGCAGCGCTTCCAACAGCTGCGCCTCACGGTCGGCCGAGGAACGGAAGACCCGCAGGTTGCGCGCACCGACACCGACCCGTGACAGTTCGTTGGCGGCGCGGATGATCTCGCGGTCCGTCTCGTCGTAGACCGTCCGCCCCTCGCGTTTCTCCGGCTGCACGATCCCGAAGTTCTCCAGCTCCGAGACGAGCTCCTCGCGCGCCCCGGTCTCCTCGACGATCTCCTCGAGGCTCAGGTAGGTGCGCGAGGTGTCGACCAGGATCGCCCGTCGCACCGCGCCCGAGGCCGGTTTGCGGTCGCCGTCGCCGAGGATCATGTCGTTGCCGGCGGCGAGCTCCTGGCGGATCACCCGCAGCGGCAGGAACTCGTCGCGCTGCAGCCGCAGGATCGTCCGCAGCCGCTCGACGTCGGACTGACTGTAGAGCCGGTAGCCGCCGCTGGTGCGCCGCGGGCTGAGCAGCTTCTGGTCCTCGAGGTAGCGGATCTTGGAGATCGAGACGTCGTCGAACTCGCTCTGCAGGATCTTGCAGACGGCGCCGATCGTCAGCGCCTTGCGGGGACGGGACGCTGACTCCGGCGAGCGCCGGGCGGGTTCGGAGACCGATGCCATCAGCGCTCGAGGTAACTCAGCTTGTACTTGCCGACCTGGATCTCGTCGCCGTCGGCAAGGCGGTGGGACTCGATCCGGCGGCGGTTCACATAGGTGCCGTTGAGCGAGCCGAGGTCGTCGATGTAGAGGCCGTCGCGGCGGCGCACCAGGAGCGCGTGGTTGCGCGACACCGTGACGTCGTCGAGGAAGACGCCGGCGTCGGGGCTGCGGCCGATCGAGGTGCGGTCCTCGTCGATCGAGAAGCTCTCGCCGGCGCGACCGCCGCCCGCCCGGATCACCAGCGCGGCGCCCGACTCCTCGACCACGTCCTCGATGTCGACCGGCTGCATGTCGCCGGTCTCGTCGACCCGGTAGGTCATCGTCGTCGGGTCCTCACCGCTCTCCGCCGGACCACCCAGGTAGGCGCCGCATTTCTGGCAGTAGTTCGCGCCCTCAGGGTTGGCGAACCCACACTCGGGGCAGTGGACGGCGGACATCGGGGCTCCTCCCGCTGAGGTCCCTTTAGGCGGCCGGGTCCTCGCCCTGGGCCTTGCCCGCGAGGATGTTGGTCAGCTGCTCGACGTCGTCGCCGGAGATGAGCGAATCGCCCCGCTCCCGTTTCTGGCGCAACCGATTGACGAGCTCGGCACGAAGGATGTCGATCTTCCCGTGCAGGACGCGCCGTTTGTAGGAGATCTCGTTCTCCTCCGCCGTCAAGTTGTCGATCAGATCCTTGAGCTCCTTGTCGCTGAGGGAACCGAGATCCGGAAAGGTGTCCTCCATCGTGCTCCTTAAGTGGGGTTGCGATGCCCGCCGGGTCTGCCCATCCGCGGACCGGCACGCAGTATAGATCGGCCGAGCAAAAGGTTCAACCGCAGGTTGAAGGTTCCCGACCGGAGGATGCGCGGATTTCACCCGGTGCCCGGGCGCAACCCTCAGGTGTCGGCTCAGACTGCTCGCTTCGACGCCCGGGCCGCGCGGACGCCCTCCCGCGCGTAGAGCACGGTCGCGATCAGGGCCATGAAGAGGCCGAAGAGGAGGAACGCGGTCGGCACCCAACCGGCGAAGACCATCGCGAAGAAGATGCCCGCCATGATCCAGAAGACGGCGATCCGCCCCGGCCAGTTGATCGCCAGGTCGACGCCGTGGCGCAGCCCGTACTCGGCGAGTCCGAGCATCACCAGTTCGCGCGCCGCCAGGACCAGCAGCGCCCAGCGCGGCAGCAGCTCGAAGCTCCAGCAGACGACGGCGCCGGAGATCACCGTGAGCCGATCGATGAACGGGTCCATCAGGGCCCCGAGGCGGCTGTATTGGCCGGTGGCGCGGGCGAGGAAGCCGTCGAGGTAGTCGCCCGCCGCGATCAGCCAGAAGATCGCCGCGGCGGCGGCCGAGCGCCCGTCGCCGGAGGAGTAGGCGAGGACCAGGAAGACCGGGATCCCGGCCAGCCGCAGGTAGCCGACCGCGTTCGGGATCGTCCAGGGATTGAGCGGCTCCCCCTTGCGCGTCTGTCGCGGTTTGGGACCGCTGCGGTCGAGCCCGAAGAGGCGGCGGAAACGCCCGCGCCCGAACGGATCGACATCGGTCATGGGGGCAATCTATCGGCCCTCCGTGGGCCGAGGACGACGCTAGGCCCGCGTGAAACGGCGGCCGGCGGTGGGAGACGCGTCCTCGGAGAGCAACACTTTGTCGGACTCGCCTCGTTCGACCGCTTCCTTCTCCATCGCGGCGATCTTCTCCGGGGTCAGGTCGCCGGCGTTCTCCTCCTCGATCTTCGCCAGCCAGGCGGCGCCCTCCTCGGCCTCGGCCTCGTCGACCTCGACGGTGCCGCGATCGAGCGACTTGTCGATCTCTTCGAAGAGGGTGTCGACCAGCTTCGCCTGCGGGACCTTGCGCAGCGGTTTGCCGCCGGCGAAGATCAGGCCCTCGTTCTTCGCCCCGGCGATGCCGAAGTCGGCGTGACTTGCCTCGCCGATCCCGTTCACCGCGCAGCCGAGCACGGCCACCTCGACCGCCTCCTCATAGCCTTCCAGCCGCTGCTCGATTTCGGCGACGACAGAGTCCATGTCGAACTGCAGGCGGCCACAGGTCGGGCAGGCGATCAGCACCGGGCCGCGCTCGCGCAGGCCGAGCGCCTTGAGGATCTCCCAGGCCACCTTGACCTCCTCCTCGGCGTGGAAGGTCGAGAGGCTGACCCGGATCGTGTCCCCCACCCCATCGGCCAGCAGCGTCCCCAGGCCGACCGCCGATTTCAGCGCGCCCGACCATTTCGTCCCCGCCTCGGTGATCCCGAGGTGAAGCGGATAGGGGATCTTCTCCGACAGCCGGCGGTTGGCGGCGATCGTGTACGGCACGTTGGTCGACTTGATCGAGACCTTGAAGTTGGTGAAGTCGAGGCCCTCCATCAGTTCGACGAACTCGACCGCGGCGGCGACCAGCGCCTCGACCGGGGCCTCGCGCTCCAGCGCGTGCAGATGTTTGGGCAGCGAGCCGGAGTTGACCCCGATCCGCATCGGCACCTTCTTCAGGTTGGCCAGCTCGGCTACTTCGGCCACTTTGTCGCGCCCGCCGATGTTCCCCGGGTTCAGCCTGATGCAGTGCGCCCCCGCTTCGATCGCTTTCAGCGCCAGGGTGTGGTTGAAGTGGATGTCGGCGATCACCGGGATCGGCGATTCGGCGACGATCGTCCGCAGCGCCTCGGCGTCCTGCTCGCGCGGCACCGCGCAGCGCACCACGTCGGCGCCGGCGTCGGCGACCTTGCGGATCTGGTCCATCGTCGCGGTCAGGTTCGCCGTCTCGGTCTTGGTCATCGTCTGGACCACGACCGGGGCGCCGCCACCGATCGGCACGTTGCCGACGAAGATCTGCCGTTTGGAAGCCATACCTGAAGGTTATCCGTGTCGTGCGCCGGGCCCGGTAAAGAGCCTGTTGCGCCGCTGATCTTGGGCGGCTCGCAGGCAGGCTACGATTCCGAACGTGCAGAAGGCGTCAACCAACGGGAGCGCTGCGGATGGCGTCGTTGACGACGTTCTGATCGACAAGCGCCCCATCGACCACCTCCACGAGAGCCGCGCGGCGCGAATTTTCGCGCCTATCTTGGTGGTACTGGGTACTGCGACGCTCTTCTTCCTCATCGTCATCAAGAAGGATGGGGCGGAATCGGTGATCGGACCGGCGCTCTCGCTGGCCACCGCGCTTTTGCTCCTGATCCGGACTCGCCGGCCGATGCATACTTGGCCGGAGTGGCTCTTTACCCGGAAGCCGTGAAGCTCGCTTTCGTAAGCCCGGCCTAGGAGGGATTGGCGAAACTCCCGGCGCACGTCCGGCGGCGGCGGACACGTCGCGGTTCGGCGTCCTCGGTCGGCCGAATAGCGCTGCTATTCGGCCGCCCTGCGTCCTTGCCCCGCTCGGTCCGGCGCTCGCCGGCCGCACACCCGAGTTTCGCCAATCCCTCCTAGGTCCAGAGGCGCGGAACGACTGGACCCTATTTGGAGACGTTGAAGCCTTCGCCGGTGATCCGGCCGATGTCGTTCGAGACGCCGACGACCAACAGCATCAGGACCAGGGCGATACCGACGATCGTCGCCCGCTCCATGACGATGACCGAGACCGGCTTGCCCCGGCGCAGTTTCTCCACGATCGCCCAGAAGATGTGACCGCCGTCGAGCGGCAGGATCGGCACCAGGTTGATCAGGCCGAGCGAGAGGCTGACCAGGGCGAGCAGCAGGAAGGCGTCGCGCCAGCCGTTGTTGACGGCTTCGTGCCCGACGTCGGAGATTCCGACCACGCTGGAGATTTCCTTGCGCTGTTCGGATTCGAAGATGTGGGCGAAGACCGAGCCGGTGCGGCTGATCACTTCGCCCATCACGTCGAGCGAATGGCTGGCTGCTTCGCCGGTGGGGATCCCGACCCAGTGGTCGTCGACTTCCCAGCCGACGCCGAGCAGCATCCGCTTCGCTTCCTCGCTGTAGTGCGGGGTGATCTGGAAGGTCTTTTCCTCGCCGTCGCGGAGGACGGTGACCTCGGCGGGCGTGGTCGCCGCGCAGTCGTCGCTCGGCTTCCCTTCGCACTTGTGCGAGCGGATCTGTTCGCCGAACTTCGCGATCCGTTCTTCGCCTTTGAGGCCGGCGTAGGAGTGGCCGTCGACGGCGACGATCCGGTCACCGTCTTCGAGCACCTTGGCCGCCCCGGAGTTCGCGGTCGTTTCGCCGACCACCGGTTTGGCGCCACCGTCGTTCAGCCCACCGATGTCGAAGACGGCGAACAGGATCACGAAAGCCAGCACGATGTTGACCGCCGGGCCCGCCGCGGCGACGACGATCCGCTTCCACACTTTCTGCCGATGGTAGGCGCGGTGCTCTTCCCCCGGAGGCATCTCTTCCTCCGGGTTCATCCCGTTGATCTTCACGTAGCCCCCGAGCGGGATCGACTTGATCCCGTACTCGGTGTCGCCCCGCTTGAAGGACCACAGCGTCGGGCCGAAGAAGAGGAAGAAGCCTTCGACCCGCATCCCGGTCGCCTTGGCGGCGACGAAGTGGCCTGCCTCGTGCAGCAGGATCAGGGCGCAGAAGCCGAGGAAGACGTAGATCCAGCTCACGCCGGCATCAGCTCCCGGGCGGCGGCGGCGGCGCGCTCGCGCGCCTCGGCGTCGGTGGCGAAGAGGTCGTCGAAGTGGGTCACGGCCGTGGCGGGCATGTCCTCGAGGCAGCGCTCGACCACGGCAGCGATCCCGGTGAAGGGGATGCGACCGTCGAGGAAGGCGGCGACGGCGACCTCGTCGGCGGCGTTCAGCACCGTCGGCGCGGTCCCGCCGGCCCGCCCGGCCCAGATCGCCAGGCGCAGACAGGCGAAGGTGTCGGGATCGGGCGCCTCGAAGGTCATCTGGCCGACCGCGGCGAGGTCGAGGCGCGGCACGTCGACCGGGGCCCGTTCGGGGAAGCTCAGCGCGTAGGAGATCGGCACCCGCATGTCGGGATAGCCGATGTGGGCGAGGGTCGAGCCGTCGACCAGCGAGACAAGCGAGTGGATCAGCGATTGCGGGTGGACGACCACCTCGATCCGTTCGTAGGGGATGCCGAAGAGGTGGTGCGCCTCGATCACCTCGAAGCCCTTGTTCATCAAGGTCGCCGAGTCGATCGTGATCCGGCCGCCCATCTTCCAGGTCGGGTGGTCGAGCGCCTCGGTGACGGTGACGTCGCCGAGATCGGTGCGCCCGCGGAACGGTCCGCCGCTCGCGGTGACCAGCAGGCGGTCGACCGTCCCCGGACCGGCCGCGCCGATCAGCTGGTGGAGCGCCGAGTGCTCGGAGTCGACCGGCAGGATCCGCGCGCCCGTCGCCTCGGCGAGTGCCATCACCAGCTCGCCGCCGAGCACGAGGCTCTCCTTATTGGCGAGCGCCACGTCGATCCCCGCGGCAAGCGCCGCCACGGTCGAGCCGAGGCCGGCGGCGCCGACGATCCCGTTGAGGACCAGGTCCGGCTCGGTCGCCGCGATCAGCTCACGCACGCCGTCCTCGCCGACCAGCACCCGCCCGTCCCATGCCGCGGCCGCCCGCGCGGCGGCGCCGGGGTCGGCGAGCGCGATCGCGTCGACGCCGTGCTCCCGGGCCTGGGCGACGGTCGTCTCCCAGCCCCGCCCGGCCGCGAGCCCGACCGCGCGCAGTTGCTCGGAGGCGCCGATCACCGCCAACGCCTGCGTTCCGATCGACCCCGTCGAGCCGAGTATCAGCACTTTTCTCATCTCCTCAGAGGATACGGAGAGCACCTTCCGACTCCCTAAACAGACCACTCAAGAAGGTGTGTGTGGACTTTCGGTTGCAGAGGAACCAAAAGTCGACGCGCGCGTCTCAGGACAGGGCGGCGGCGTCTCCTGCACCTCGGCCGGGTCCAGAGCGCCGCGCCGAAGATCAACGCCTCCGGCCCGACGGGCGGCTCGGGGATCGGGTCGATGCTCACCGACGAGTCTCAGTAGACGAGGGCGACGGCGAGGTAATAGCCGACGACGACGGTGAAGAGGACCGCATCGAGTCGGTCGAGAATGCCGCCGTGGGGGCCGAAGATCGTGCCGGTGTCCTTCTTGCCCAGGTCGCGCTTCAGCATCGACTCGAAGAGATCGCCGACCGGGGCGATGGCGGCAACCGCGGCGCCGATGATCAGCGCGTCCGTCCCGCTCAGCCAGTTCTGGTAGAGCCCGGCGAACCAGAAGCCCATCGTGCCGATCACGAAGCCGCCGATCAAGCCCTCGACGCTCTTGTTCGGCGAGAGGTTGGGGGCGAGTTTGTGGCTGCCGAACATGCGCCCGGTGGCGTAGGCGGCGGTGTCGGTGACGAAGGTACCGACCAGGACGTCGATCAGGAGCGCGGCGCCGTGGTCTGGCAGGTCGCGGAGGAAGACCGCATGGGCGAGCGGGATGCCGATCCAGACGATGCCGAGCAACGTCACCGCGATCGACATCGTGACCCCGGCGCGATGTTTGGCGTTCGCCCCGAAGGCGAAGAGCAGCGGGAACGAGGCGGCGAAGACCAGGAGGACGCTGTAGGAGGTGCCGATGTGGGCGGCGACGACCATCGCCGCGACCGCCGCGTAGGCCGGGATCGCCAGTGGTCGCGCGGTCGAGGTCATCTCGAGGTACTCGCGCAGGCAGAGGATCCCGATCGCGATCATCGCCAGGGCGAAGACCCAGTCGCCGGCGATGGTGATCGCGATCGCGAAGATGATCGCCGGGATCGCGATCAGGATCCGCCGCGCCGTCTCGCCGCCACCTCTCGGCCCCCGCGCTTTTTTCGCCTTTTTGGCTTTTTTCGGTTTCCGGCGCCGCCGCCGCGGCGGCTCCTCGACGACCTCGGGCTCCTGCTCGGGCCGCTCTTCGAACATCTCTTCTTCGAAGAAGTCGCTCATCAGCGCCCCCCGAAGCGGCGCCGGCGCTCGGTGAACTGGCCGAGCGCCCGCTCGAACGCGCCCCGGTCGAAGTCAGGCCACAGCTCCTCGGCGAAGACCAGCTCCGAGTAGGCGCACTGCCAGAGCAGGTAGTTGGAGATCCGCTGCTCGCCGCTGGTTCTGATCAGGAGGTCGGGGTCGTGCATGTCGGGCGCGTACAGGTGGCTCCGGAACTCCTCCTCGGAGCCCCCCTGGAAGTTTCGCGCCGCGTCGACGATCTCCGCTCTACCGCCGTAGTTGAAGGCGATGAAGAAGGTGATCCGGGAATTCTCGGCGGTTTTCCGTTCGGCCCACTCCATCTGCTCGACCAGGTCCGGGGCGACCCCCTCCCGCCGGCCGATGAAGCGCATCCGCACGCCTTCCCGGTCGAGCTCCGGCGTCTCGCCGAGGATCCGCTCGCCGAGCATCGCCATCAGCCCCCCGACCTCCTCCTCGGAGCGCGACCAGTTCTCGGTCGAGAAGGAGAACACGGTCAGCTCCTCGATCCCCAGCTCGACCGCGTCGCGCAGCCGCTCCTTGACCACGTCGGCGCCCGCCCGATGGCCCTCGATCACCGGCAGCCCTCGCCGCTGCGCCCAGCGGCCGTTGCCGTCGGTGATGATCGCTACGTATTTCGCGGCGCTCAAACCGTGCGCCGCCCTCAGACCTCGAGGATTTCCGCTTCCTTGCCCTTCAGGAGCGTGTCGATCTCGGCGATCGCCTCATCGGTCTGTTTCTGCAGCGTGCTCTCGGCACGGCGCTCGTCGTCCTCGCCCACTTCGCCCTCGTTCTTCAGCTCGCGCAGGTCGCTCATCACGTCGCGCCGTACGTTGCGGATCGCGACCCTGCCATCCTCGGCGACGCCGTTGACGACCTTGACCATCTCACGCCGCCGCTCCTCGGTCATTTCCGGGATCGCCAGACGGATCACGTTGCCGTCGTTGGACGGGGTGAGGCCGACGTCGGACTCCTGGATCGCCTTCTCTATCGCCCCGATCGCGCTCTTGTCGAAGGGCTGCACGGTGAGCAGGCGGGCATCCGACGCGGACACGTTGGCGAGCTGCTTGAGCGGCGTCTGCGACCCGTAGTAGTCGACGCTGATGCGGTCGAGCAGATGCGGCGAGGCGCGGCCGGTGCGCACCGTGGCGAGCTCGCCGCGGCTCGATTCCACCGATTTGGCCATTCGCTCTTTGGCGTCTGCGAGCAGTTCGTCGGTAATTGCCACGGGTCCGTCCTCTCTAGGCGTCGGTCCCGTTCGACACCAACGTGCCGACGGTCTCGCCGCCGACGATCCTATCTATGTTCAGCTCGTCGGCCATGTTGAAGACGTAGATGGGCAGGTCGTTGTCCATGCAGAGGCTGAGCGCGGTCGAATCCATCACTTTGAGTCCGCGCTCGATCGCTTCGCGGTGCGTGATCCTGGGGATGAACTTGGCGTCGGGATTGGTCGCCGGGTCGGAGTCGAAGACCCCCTCCACCCCGTTCTTCGCCATCAGGATCGCCTCGGCGTGGATCTCCAGCGCCCGCAGCGCGGCCGCCGTGTCGGTGGTGAAGAACGGGTTGCCGGTGCCGGCGGCGAAGATCACGATCCGGCCCTTCTCCAGGTGGCGCATCGCGCGCCGGCGGATGTAGGGCTCGGCGACCTCCTTCACGTCGATCGCCGACATCACCCTGGTGTGCTGGCCCATCCGCTCGAGCGCGTCCTGCAGCGTCAGGGCGTTGAGCACCGTCGCCAGCATCCCCATGTAGTCGCCGGTCGCCCGATCCATCCCGGCCGCGGCCCCGGCGAGGCCGCGGTAGATGTTCCCGGCTCCGACCACGATCGCCACCTCCACCCCGCGCTCGCGCACGGCGGCGACCTGGGCGGCGATCCGGTCGACCTCGGCACCGTCGGTGCCGTAGGACTGGCTGCCCATCAGGGCCTCTCCCGAGAGCTTCAGGAGAATGCGACCGAACCGCTCCCCGGCCATCGTGCGCTTACTCGTCTCCGACGCGGAAGTAGGAGAAGCGAGCGATGCGGATGTTCTCCCCGGTTTTCGCCGCCAGCTCCTGGCGCAGTTCCTCGATCGTTTTCGAGTCGTGTTTCTCGGCGTTGACGTGCTGCTGGTCGAGCAGCGCGACTTCCGAGGCCCATTTGCCGAGCTGACCCTCGACGATCTTCTCGACGATGTTGTCCGGTTTGCCTTCTTCGCGCGCCTTCTCTTCGAAGACCCGCTTTTCGGCCTCGCGGGCCTCCGGGTCGATTTCGTCGGTGGAGACGTACTGCGGCGCGGTCGCGGCGATGTGCAGGGCGACCTGGTAGGCGAAGACCTGGAAGTCCTCGTTGCGGGAGACGAAGTCGGTCTCGCACTGCACCTCGACCATCGCGCCGACGCTGTTGTTGGCGTGGATGTAGGAGGCGATGACGCCCTCTTCGGTGCCCCGGCCTTCCCGCTTGGCGGCGGAGGCCTGGCCCTTCACCCGCAGCAGCTCGATCGCGCGGTCGACGTCGCCGTCGGCCTCGACCAGCGCCGCTTTGCTGTCCATCATCGCGGCCCCGGTGCGATCCCGGAGCGCTTTCACATCGGCGGCGGTTATCGACGCCATCACGAATCCCCTTTCTGGGTGTCGGTAGTGGTCTCGGCGGCCTCCGCGGTAGGACCGGGCTCGGCCGTCGGCGCCGGCGTGGGGTCGGCTTTGGGGGTCGGGCCCGGCTCGGCTTGAGGCGCCGGGGTGGGCTCGGCTTTGGGAGCGGGAGTCGGCTCGGCTTTGGGAGCGGGAGTCGGCTCGGCTTCCGCTTTCGGAGCCTCCGCCGGCTGCTGGGCTTTGGGCGCCGGAGCCGCTTTCGCGGCTGCCGCGGCGGCGGCTTTCTGCTTCTCCGCCTCGGCTTTGGCGGCGGCCTGTTTCGCCGCTTCTTCCTCGGCTTCTTTGGCCTGCTGCGCCTCGAGGCGGGCTTTCTCTTCCTCCTCGCGTTTGCGCCGCTCTTCCTCCTCGCGTTTGCGCCGTTCCATCTCCTCGGCGATCCGCTTTTCCTCCTGCACGCGCCAGGTCGAGGAGCCCTCCTCGACCGCGCTGCCGATCGTCCCGATGATCAGCTGGCAGGAGCGGATCGCGTCGTCGTTGCCGGGGATCACGTAGTCGACCGGCGTCGGGTCGCAGTTGGTGTCGACCAGGCCGATGATCGGGATCCGCAGGCGCGCCGCCTCGTGGACGGCGATCTCCTCGGTTTTCAGGTCGGTGACGAAGACCGCGTCGGGTAGCCGGTCCATGTCGCGGACGCCGCCGAGGTTGAACTCGAGCTTCGCGAGTTCGGCCTCCATCCCCATCCGCTCCTTGGTCGGCAGGAGGTCGAGTTTGCCCTCCTCTTTCCAACCGTTGAGCTCGTGGAGGCGGGCGATCCGGCCCGACATCGTCTGGAAGTTGGTCAGCAGGCCGCCGAGCCAACGTTTGTTGACGTAGGGCATCTTGCAGCGTTCGGCCCATTCCTGGACCACGTCGCGCGCCTGCTTCTTGGTGCCGACGAAGAGGACGGTGCCACCCCCCGACGCCAGCTCACCGGCGAAGCGACGGGCGTTCTCCAGCAGCGCCTCGGTCTGCAGAAGGTCGATGATGTGGATCCCGTCGAGCTCGCCGTGGATGAAACGGCGCATGTTCGGGTTCCAGCGGCGCGTCTGGTGGCCGAAGTGGACTCCGGCCTCGAGCAGTTCTTTCAGGCCTGCCTCAGGCATGCATTTTCTCCTTGGATTCGGTTGCGGTACGCCCGCCCCGCTCGCCGGGACCCAGGTTCTTGGCCCTGGGCAGGATCCGGTCCGCTACTGGACGGGGATAGAGGTGACTTTTCGAACTTTGATTGTAGAGCGGGAGGCCGGTGGGTGGCGGCGCCCCCGGCGGCAAGGGTTCAGGCCTGGTCGATTGGGACGATGCGCCCGGGCGATTTCGAAGCAGGGCACACTTCGGTGCGCGTTCCGGGTACCGGGAGCAATCGAATCGCCCTGTGTAAATCTAGGCCCGCTATAGGGTGCACAACTGCACGCTCGACCGGCGGCGTGTTGTCGAACTGTGACTTTGGCGGCCGGGAGAGGTGGCCGGGTGGGGTCCACGCCGGCCACGTCCCTTCCTCGTCCCTACTCGGCGTGGGCCGCCTCGAGCGCCGCCTCGAGGTCGGTCGGCAGCGGCGAGCGGAAGTCGAGCGCCGAGCCCGTGCGCGGATGACGGAAGGCGAGCCGGTGGGCGTGCAGGAACTGGCGTCGCAGGCCGTAGCGGGCCGCGCCGCCATAGGTCGGGTCGCCGGTGATCGGATGGCCGATGGCGGCGAAGTGGGCGCGGATCTGATGGGTGCGGCCGGTCTCCAGCCGGGCTTCGACGTAGCTCTCCAGCGGCAGCAGCTCCAGCACCTCGAAATGGGTGCGCGCCGCGCGGGAGGCGGCACCGGCGACCGCCATCCGGGTGCGGCGCCTGGCGGCGCGCCCGATCGGCGCGTCGATCGTCCCGGTCCGGGAGGCGAGGCGCCCGCCCGCCAGGGCCAGGTAACGACGCTCGACCTGGCGCTCCCGCACGGCCTCCTGCAGAGCCGCCAATGCCTCCGGGTTGCGCGCCACCACCATCAGCCCGCTGGTGTCCTTGTCGAGGCGGTGGACGATCCCCGGCCGCTCCGGGTCGCCGCCGCCGAGCAGGTCGCCGAGCTCGGAGACCAGGGTGGGGCCGCTGTGCGAGGGGGCCGGGTGGACGACCAGCCCCGCCGGCTTGTCGATCACCGCGAGGTCGTCGTCGAGGTGGACGATGCGCAGCTCCGGCGCGCCCGGCGCGCCGCCCTCACCAGGCTCAGGAGCCACGCTCGGCGCGCTCCGCTTCGCGCACGTAGATCACCAGCAGGATGATCACCCCACAGGTGATCCCACAGTCGGCGAGGTTGAACGGCGGCCAGTGCGGCAGTTCGATGAAGTCGGTGACGTGGCCGTGACGGAGCCGGTCGATCAGGTTGCCGAACGCGCCGCCGACGAGCAGCCCGGTCGCCACCCACATCCCCGGCCGCACCGGGTCGCGGGCGAAGAGCCAGAGGACCACCCCGAGGGCGGCCACGGTGATCGCGACCAGCAGCGCCCCTCCCCCGTCGGCGAGCCCGAAGGCGACCCCTTCGTTGTGCGAGAGCGTCAGCTTCAACGGGCCCAGCACGTCGACCTTTTCGCCCAGCACGATGTGGTGTTCGACGACGCTCTTGACGATCTGGTCGAGGACGACCACGACCACCGCCAACGCTGCCGCGAGCCCCCAGGCCCGCGCGACGCGGTTGCTCACGAAAGGGCGCCGACCACGATCCCCTCGGCGATGCCGAGGACGATCAAGGCGAGGATCGGGCTGAGGTCGAGGGCGAACCCGCCGCCGCCGATCGGCCGCATGAAGCTGCGGAAGATGTTCAGGTAGGGGTCGGTCGATTCGGTGATGAAGTCGAGCACCGCCCGCAGCCAGGGCGAGTAAGGCATGCGCGGCACGAACGAGATCAGGATGTTCAGCAGGATCAGGATCGTGTAGACGACGAAAAGGGCGCTGATGTAGGTGGCGATGTCGTTCTTGGTCAGCGCCAGGGGCAGGGATGCGAGAGCGGCGATCATCCCCGCATCCTCTCCAACGAGGCGACGACGGCGGCGGTGAAGGCGCCCCGGGCACCCTCGCGGTCGAGCGCCTCGAGGCCCGCCTCGGTGCTGCCACCGGGCGAGGCGACCGCGCGGCGAACGTCGGCCGGGTGGCGCAGGCGCAACAGCTCGGCGGTGCCGGCGGTGGTCTCGGCGATCAGCTCGCGGGCGAGCTCCGGGTCGAGGCCGTCCGCGGCGCCGGCGTCGCCGATCGCTTCGACCGCGAGCGCCAGGTAGGCGGGCGCGCAGCCCATCACCGCGGTGGCCCCGTCGAAGTCCTCCTCCTCGATCTCGACCACGTGGGCGATGTGCTCGAGGGCGGCGCCGACCCAGGGCGAGAGCGCGTCGCCGCAGACGCAGATGACGCCCCGGCGGACCTCGACGCCGACGTTCGGCATCGTCCGCAGGACCCGCGCGTCGGGGAAGGCCGCGCGCAGGCGCGAGAGCGGCGTCGCGGCGAGGACGGAGACGATCTCGTCGGCGTCCTGAAGCTCGGGGGCGACCGCGTCGAGCGCGGCGGGCTTGACCGCGAGGACGATCGCGTCGGCGCGGTCGGCGACCTCCTCGGCGGAGAGGGCTTCGCCACCGAGCTCCGCGGCCAGCTGCGCCGCGCGGCCCGAGCCGGAGTCGGCGAAGAGCATCGTCTCGACCTCCCCCGCGAGCCCACGGGCGATCGCCGCCGCCATGCTGCCCGAACCGATGAAACCGAGGGTCACGCTGTCCAGATTACGGCGCTCAGGCGACCGGCGGCGGGGTTCCCTCGGCGCTGGCGGCCAGCTCGGCGTCCCAACCGCAGGTCATGCAGGCGTGCAGGAAGGCCTGGCGGGCGAAGGAGACGGCGAGGCCGTGCGGGTCCTCCGCCGCCACCACGTCCTCCCACTCGAGCACGTACTCGCCCAGGTCGGCGTCCCAGCGGGCTCCGTCGACCTTGAGATCGGCCTCGGCGAAGCCCGGCTGGGCCGGGTGAGCGTAGGCGTAGAAGGCGGCGCCGCCGTGGTTGGGGTCGCCCGGCCACCAGCCGACCGCGACCTCCTGGGAATCCATCGCGTTGCGCATGATGAAGTCGTCGGAGGGCGGAGCGGCCGGATCGCCGGAGAAGAGGCTGACGGCGAGGTCGAAGGAGCCCCACCAGGCGTTGACCGGGGTCGAGCGGCCCCGGAACGGCGCCCGGAAGGCCGCCAGGACCTGCGCGGCACGGGTCGCCATCCGAAAGTATTCGCCGACCGCCTGCTCTTCGTAGGTCGAGTGCTCGGTGTCCTGGTCGAGCGGGACGGTCCAGGCGACCTCCTGCGGTTCGGGATCGATCCTCGCCTCGCCCGCCACTTCGGCCACCACGGAGAGAAGTTCGCGGGTGACCTCGCCGACCGACCGGTCGCGGATCAGGGGCACCGCACGGCGGTCGCCGTCGGTGGTTTCCACCAAGGCCTCGTGGCGGTGGAGGTCGAGGGCGACGACGAAGGCGCCGGTCCCGTCAGGCGAGGGCAGCGGCAGCGTCTCCCAACCGCGCGCGGTGAGGCGCAGGGCGGCATGCTGGAGCTGCGGCTCGGGAGGCGCCAGTTCGGCCGCCAGCTTGCCCAGCACTTGGGTGTGGGCGTGCAGGGTGTCGCAGGTGGCGCTCCACTCCGGATAGGAGATGGACGGCCAGGAGCTCATGCCCCGAGCCTACCCAACGTCAAGACTGGTTGAAGAAGCCTTTGTCGATCAGGCGGGCTTTTTCCTCCGCCGAGACCTCGACGTTGCGCGGCGTCAGCAGGAACATCTTCTCGGCGATCCGCTGCATCCCGCCGTCCAGCGCGTAGGTGAGCCCGGAGCAGAAGTCGATCATCCGCTTCGAGAGCTCGTGGTCGGCGGTCTGCAGGTTGAGGATCACCGGCACCGACCGTTTGAACTGGTCGGCGACCTGTTGGGCGTCGTTGAAGTTGCGCGGGATGACCAGGTGGACCTGGAGGTCGCCGCCGCCGTTGTCGACCGGGCGCAGCGTGCGCGTGCGGCTCGCGGCGATCGGCTCGTCGTCGGCGAAGATGTCGTCGATCTCGTCGCGGCGGGCGCGACGTGAGGTCGGCAGCCGGCGGACCGAGGCCGCCTCGCGGTCCCGTTCGCGGCGCGACGGCTCCCCGAAGGCTTCTTCCGTGCCGGTTTCCGGTTCGAAGTCTTCCTCGTATTCCGGACCGTAGTCGTGATCCTCGGCGAGGCCGAAGTAGACAAGTGCTCTATGCCAAGTATCCCTAAGGGCCATGCAGGCTGTTTCGGCTTCGCGGGGCCGACTCCTTTAGCGAATTTTCTCGATGCGGCTTACGGCTCCCAGCCTAGCGCCGATTCACACAAATAGCGCCGATCCGAGGCGGATGATCGTCGCTCCCTCGTCGAGCGCGACGCGCCAGTCCTGAGAGGTACCCATCGAGAGGCGCTCCACACCGTTGGCGGCGGCCAGCTCGGCCAGGCGGGCGAAGTACGGCCGCGAGGCCTCCGGGTCGGAGGCGAAGGGCGGCATCGTCATCAGCCCGGACACCCGGACCGGGCAGCGGGCGATGAAGTCGGCGAGGTCGGCGGGCACGACTCCCCCCTTCCCCTCCTCTTCGGCGATGTTGACCTCGACCAGCACCTCGGTCTCGGCCGTGCCATGCCGGCCCAGCTGCTCCAGCACCGACTCGGTGGCGACCGAGTGGATCAGCCGCACCAGCGGCAGGATCTGCTTGACCTTGCGGCTCTGCAGGTTGCCGATGAAATCCCAGGTGAAGTCCTCGGCGTGGAGCTCGTGCTTGGCGGCGAGGTCCTGCTGGCGGTTCTCGCCGACCAGGGTGACCCCGGCGGCGACCAACCTGCCCATCTCCGCGACCGGCACGTACTTGCAGGCGACGAGGATCTCGGCGCGGCCGGCGGCGACGTCGGCGACCTCCTCGAGGTGGGCGCGGAGCCGGGCGGGGTCGATGTCGTGGAAGAGCGTGCGGGGCACTATGCGCCTTCCTGGTCCGGGGCCTCGATCCAGGCGAGGTTGCCCATCCTGCCGGTCTTTCCCTGGTCACGGCGGTGGGAGAAGAAGAGCTCGGCCTCGCAGGAGGTGCAGAGGCCGGCGGACTCGACCCGCCCGACCCCGGCACGGGCGAGCGTGCGACGGGCGACCTCGGGAAGGTCGAGCATGCGGCCGTCGGCGACCTCCTCGCCGAGGTCGGCGAAGGCGTCCAGCACCTCCGGCCCAACTTCGTAGCAGCACGGCCCGATCCCGGGTCCGATCGCGGCGGAGGTGGCTTCGACCAGGGCCGTCCCGCGGGCGACGATCCCGGCGGCCAGGCCGCGCCAGCCACAGTGGAGCATCGCCACGCCGCCGGGCCCGGCGAGCGCGATCGGCAGGCAATCGGCGGTGAGGACGAGCGGCGCCAAGCCCGGTCGGTGGACGACGTGGCCGTCGACCTCCTCCAGGGCGGTACCCGGTTCGGCGAACGGGCTCGGGACCTGCGGGTCCTCGTGGACGGCGATGTCGGCCTTGTGGACCTGGAGCCCGATCGGGACGTTGGACGGCTCGATTCCCACCGCGGCCGCGAGCCGCCCGCGGTTCTCGATCACCGCCTCCTCGAAGTCATCGGTGAGCACGCCGACGTTCAACGTGTCGTAGGGCGCCGCCGACACACCTCCGATCCGCGAGCCGAAGCCGACGCGCCCGGTCCCACCGGCCGCCGGCCCCAGCTCGGCCCGCAGCCACCGCACCCCGCTTGTCTCCCGCCACTCCATCGTCAGCCCTCAGCCAACCACATCGTGTTGATGGGCCGAAAACTCCAGGATGGCTTGAGTTTTCGGCCCATCAACGGGGTCGTTCGAGGGCGATGCGGAGCTCGTCGGCACGGGTCGGGGCTTCGCCGTCGAGCTTGGCCGCCAGGGCGGCGTCGAGGGCGGTGCCGATCGCGGGGCCGGAGAGGCCCGCGGCGATCAGGTCGGCGCCGGTGATCTCGAGCGTCACCTCGCGCCGGCGGAGCCAGTCGTCGAGCCAGGCGGCGCCTTTGGCCCGGGCGAGGACGAGGACCAGCGGATCGACCCCCCGGGCCAGCGCCGCGGCCTCGGAGGGCCGGGACGGAGACGCGCTCGGGAGCGCGACCGACCGCTCCACGGCATCCCGACCACCTGGGATGTCCGGCGGCGCAAGGACGCCGGCCGCGGCGAGGATCGCGTCGGGGCGGTCGACCTCCCCCGCCCAGGAGGGGGTACCGAGAACCCCATCGACGGCCTTCGCCCACTTCAGACCGCCATCGCGCGGCTCGACCAGGCCCCAGCCGGCGAGCAGCTCCAGTCCCTTCACGCCGGTCGGTTCCGCCGCCAGGCGACGGAGCTCCTCGGCCTGCCGCTCGGCGGTCACCGATCCCAGGTCCGTCGCCCGCAGCAGCGCCTCCGTCCCTTTCTCCAGCTCGAAGCCGAACCGCGCCGCGTAGCGCGCCGCACGAATCGCCCGCGTCGGGTCGTCGACGAAGGCCTGGTCGTGGATCACGCGCAGGAGGCCGGCGCGCAGGTCCGGCCGGCCGTCGTAGGGGTCGAGCAGGTCCTCCGGGTCGGCGAGTGGGATCGCCATCGCGTTGATCGTGAAGTCACGGCGCGCCAGGTCGGTCCGGATCGGCGCGCCGAGCTCGACCGTCGGCAGCGCCCCCGGCCTGGCGTAGCGCTCCCGCCGCGAGGCGGCGAGGTCGAGCTCCTCCCCGTTCCAGTCGACCTTCATCGTCCCGAAGCGCGAGTGGGAGACCACCGGCTCCGCCCCGAGCGCCGCCGCCAGCGCCGCCGGCTCGCCCTCGACCACGAGGTCGATGTCGGCCCTCCCGCGTCCGAGGATCAGGTCCCGCACGGCGCCGCCGACCAGGTACACCGGATCCGGCGCCGCGTCGGCGACCGCGGCCAGCTCGGGGTAGGCGGCGGCAAGTGCCTCGGAGAGGCCTCGGCCGGTGGTCATCGCTCCGCGCTCCTCATCGGTTCCCCCCTACGATGATCGGGGACGCGGATGGTGAGTGACCGGGAAGACGAGGACGGGCTGCCCGAGGGCGACGAGGGCCTGCGGGAGATGCGCAGCCACGATGAGGCGCCGCGCTCGGCGCCCACCCGCTCGCAGATCGTCCGTCGCCGACTGACCGCGGTCGCGGCGATCGTCGTGATGGCGGTCGCGGTGGTCGTCGTGCTCGCCTCCGCGGGCGGCGGCTCCGAGGACGAGGGCGCCGCCACGGCGGCCGGTCCGACGAAGCAGACGAAGGAAAAATCGAAGCCGCAAAGCCAGGAGGTCACCAACGCGACCCCGCAGGCCGACTGGAAGCCCTACACCGGCCCGGTGCCGATCCTCGAGTACCACGTGCTCGGCGCCCCGCCGGAAGGCGCCCCCTATCCCGAACTGTACGTCGGCCGCACCGACTTCGAAAAGCAGATGGACTGGCTGGAAGAACGCGGATACGAGGCGGTGACGCTGGAACAGGTCGAGGAAGCCTGGTACCACAGCGGCAGACTGCCGTCCAAACCGGTCGTCATCTCCTTCGACGACGGCTACCGCCCCCAGTACACCTTCGCCCTCCCGACCCTGCGCAGACACGGCTGGGCGGGCGTCCTCAACCTGAAGGCGGAAGGGTCGGAACTCTACGAATCGAACGTCGAAGCGATGATCGCGGCGGGCTGGGAGCTGGCTGCCCACACGATCCGCCACCTCGACCTGACCGAACTCGGACCGGAAGAACTGGAAGAGGAAGTCGCGGGCTCGCGCGAGATCCTGCAGGAAGAATTCAAGGTCCCGGTCGACAACTTCTGTTATCCGGCCGGGCAGTTCGACGAAACGGTGGTCGAAGCGGTCGAAGCGGCGGGGTACACCGGGGCGACCACCGAGATCTCCGGCTTCGCCGAAAAGGACGCCCCCTACGAACTGGCGCGGTTGGAGATCCTGCGGGAAATGCACGTCGCCGGCCTCGCCGCCGCCCTGAAGTCCGGGGAAGGCGAAAGCTCGGAAGCCCCGGCCTGATCTGAGGCCGCGATGCGCCCCCACGCCGCCTCAGCGGCGGACGGGGATGCCGTCGGCGGCGAGGCGCTCCTTCGCCTCCGCCACCGTGTGGTGCCCGTAGTGGAAGATCGAGGCGCAGAGGACGGCGTCGGCGCCGCCCTCGGCGATCGCCGCCGAGAGGTGGCCCAGCTCCCCCGCCCCGCCCGAGGCGATCACCGGTACCGGTACCGCGTCGGCGACCGCCCGGGTCAGCTCGAGGTCGTAGCCGTCGTTGGTCCCGTCACGGTCCATGCTCGTCAGCAGCACCTCCCCCGCGCCTCGCTCGACCGCCTCGCGGGCCCAGGAGATCGCGTCGCGGCCCTCGACCCGCTCGCGCCCACCCTTCACGTAGACGCCCCAGGTGCCCTCCTGCTCGCGCTTGGCGTCGATCGCGATCACCACGCACTGTGCGCCGAAGTGGTCGGCGAGCTCGGTCAGTAGCTCCGGCCGGGCCAGCGCCGCCGAGTTGACCGAGACCTTGTCGGCGCCCGCGTCGAGCACCGCCTGGGCGTCCTCGACCGAGCGGATCCCGCCGCCGATCGTGAACGGGATGAAGACGTTGTCCGCCGTGCGCCGGGCGAGGTCGACGATCGTCTCGCGCTTCTCGTGCGAGGCGGTGATGTCGAGGAAGACGAGCTCGTCGGCGCCGGCGGCGTCGTAGCGCTCGGCCAGCTCGACCGGGTCGCCCGCGTCGCGCAGGCCGACGAAGTTCGTGCCCTTGACGACGCGCCCAGCGTCGACGTCGAGGCAAGGGATGACGCGCTTCAGTGCCATCCATCCAGGCTAGCCCAGCCGGTCGATGGGCCGAAAACTTGCCATATAGGCAAGTTTTCGGCCCATCAACATCAGGCGAGGGCGGCGATCGCGTCGTCGACGGTGAAGCGGGCCTCGTAGAGGGCGCGGCCGACGATCACGCCCTCGACGTTCGCCGCCGCCTCCGCCCGCAGCCGTTCGAGGTCGGCCAGGGTTCCCACGCCGCCCGAGTAGATCACCGAGGCCGGGGTAGCCGCCGCCACCTTGGCGAGCTGATCGAAGCCCGGCCCGGCGAGCGTCCCGTCGACCTCGATCGGCGTGAAGAGGAAGCGTTCGACCCCGCGCGCGGTGAGATCGGCGACCGCGTCGGCCGCGTCGACGTCACTGGTCTCGGTCCAGCCGGCCAGCGACACCTTGCCGTCGCGGGCGTCGACCGAGACGACGATCCGCTCGCCGTGCTCCTTCAGCATCGCGTCGAGGAACTCCGGATCCCGCATCGCCGCGGTCCCGATCACCACGCGTTCGGCCCCGACCCGCAACACATCGGCGACGCAGCCGGCGTTGCGCAGCCCGCCACCGACCTGGATCGGGAACGGCACCGCGTCGGCGATCCGCCGGATCGCTTCGAGGTTCACCGGCTCGCCTGCCTTCGCCCCGTCGAGGTCGACCACGTGGAGGATGTGGACACCGGCCTCGGCGAAGCGCAGCGCCGCGTCGAGCGGGTCGGCGTCGTAGACCGTCTCGCGGTCGTAGTCGCCCTCGACCAGCCGCACCGCGTGGCCGTCGCGGATATCGATCGCCGGGTAGAGGATCACGCCGCCGCGGGCGCCTTCGCACAGATCCCGGCGAAGTTGGCGAGCAGCCGCAGACCGGCCGCGCTCGACTTCTCGGGGTGGAACTGGACGCCGAAGACGTTGTCGCGCTCGGCCGCGCAGACGAAACGCTCGCCGTACTCGGCACTGCCGAGGGTGTCCTCGCCTGCCGGGCGGGGAGCAAAGGAGTGGACGAAGTAGAAGGGCGTCCCGGAATCGATCCCGACGGTGAGGGGCGAGTCGTGCTCCCAGCGCACCGGCGACCAACCGATGTGAGGAACCTTCAGGCCGGGTGCATCGAGTGCGGTCACCGGGCCCGGCAGCAGCCCGAGCCCGTCGGCCCCACCGAGCTCCTGGGAGTGCTCGAAGAGCAGCTGCAGGCCGAGGCAGATGCCGAGAAGCGGCGTCCCCGCCGCGGCGCGCTCGGCGATCAGCTGGTCGAGGCCGGTCGCCCGGATGCGCTCCATCGCCCGCGGAAAGGCCCCGACCCCGGGCAGGATCAGGCCGTCGGCGGCCCGCACCTCGTCCGGGTCGGCCCCGATCCGGGCGCGCGCGCCGACATGCTCGAGCGCCTTCTCGACCGAGCGCAGATTCCCCATCCCGTAATCGAGGACCAAGATCAGGGGCGCCGCCTCCTCCGCTTCGCGTCCGGGCGCGGCTCTACTGGCTTCAGTCATGGAGCGTTCCCTTCGTAGAGGGAACCCCCGTCTCCTCCGGGTCGATCGACACCGCGACGCGCAACGCCCGCGCGAACGCCTTGAAGGCGGCCTCAATCATGTGGTGGACGTTGGTGCCGTAACGGACCGAGATGTGCAGGGTCAGCTTGGCCGAGTTGGCGACGGCGTTGAAGAACTCCTCCGCCAGCTCGGTTTCGAAGCCCGCGATCGAGGCCTTCGGCAGATCGGCACGGAAGACGCAGTGCGACCGGCCGGAGATGTCGATCGCGCACTCCGCCAGCGCCTCGTCCATCGGCACCAGGGCCGACCCGTAGCGGCGGATCCCGGCGCGGTCGCCGAGCGCCTCGTCGAGCGCCTGGCCGAGCACGATGCCGACGTCCTCCACCGTGTGGTGGGCGCCGGTCTCGGTGTCGCCGTCGGCGCTCACCTTCAGCCCGAAGCCGCCGTGACGGGCGAAGAGGTCGAGCATGTGGTCGAAGAACCCGACCCCGGTCGCGTTCTCGTACTCGCTCACCCCGTCGAGGATGAGCTCGAGGGTGATGTCGGTCTCCCCCGTCCTGCGGCTCTTGGTCGCCTTGCGCTTGCTCATCGACGGATCATGGCCGATTCGGCATGGACAGGGAAGCCCTCGGCGCGGGCGATCCGGTCGACGCTCGGGGCAAGTGCCGCGGCCGCGGCCTCGTCGATCTCCACCGTGGAGATGCGGCGGCGGAACGCGCCGGGCCCGAGCGGCCCGGTGAAGCGACCCGCGCCGCCGGTCGGCAGGACGTGATTCGAGCCGGCCGCGTAATCGCCGAACGCGGTCGCGCCCCAGCGGCCGGCGAAAACGCAGCCCGCGGTGGTGATCTGCTCGGCGAGGAAGGAGGCGTCCTCCTCGAAGATCTCGACGTGCTCGGGCGCGAAGGCGTTGCAGAGCTCGGCGGCGTCGGCCGAGTCGGGGACGTGGACGAGCGCCAGCGGCGCCGCCGCGGACACCCCGGGCCGCAGCGCGGCGAGCCGCTCGGTCGCCTCGGCGATCGCGTCGAGCACGTGGAGCTCGACCGCGGCGAGCAGCAGCGCGCCATCGCCATGCTCGGCCTGGGCGCAGAGGTCGAAGGCGGCCCATTCCGGCTCGACGTCGTGGCCGGCGATCACCATCAGCTCCGACGGCCCGGCCAGCGAATCGATCCCGACCGTCCCGTACACCGCCCGCTTCGCCTCCTGGACCCAGGCGTTGCCGGGCCCGGCGATCACGTCGACCGGGTCGATCGTCTCGGTGCCGAAGGCGAGCGCGAAGACGGCCTGGGCGCCGCCGACCGCGTAGATCTCCTCGATCCCGCAGAGCGCCGCCGCGGCCAGCGTCACCGGTTGCACGCGGCCGTCGGGCCCGGGCGGGGTCGCCAGGGCGATCCGGCCGACGCCGGCGGCGCGGGCGGGGAGTGCCGTCATCAGCACGCTCGAGGGGTAGGCGGCACGGCCGCCCGGCGCATAGAGCCCGGCCGCCCCGACCGGCACTTCGCGCAGGCGCACCGAATGGCCCTGGGGCAGCTCGACCGTGCGCTCCTCGCCCAGCTGCGCCTCGGCCACCGTCCGGATGTTGGCGGCGGCGGTCTCCAGCGCCTCGCGCAGCGGCGCCTCGATCGCCGCCAGCGCGGCCCGGGCGTCGGCAGGATCGACCCGGATCGCCTCGATCTCTCCCTCGGTGACGTCGTAGCGGCGGGTCAGCGCCAGCAGCGCCGCGTCGCCCCCCTCGCGCACCAGCCCGCCGATCGAGTCGACCTCTACCGGCGGCTCCGCCTCGGCGCTCCAGCTCCGCACCGCGGCCGCGGTCGCCGCGGCGCCCGCCCACTCGAACCTCTGCACCTTCATCGCTCGCCCACGATCAGCTGCCCCCGGACCGGCTCGCCACCCGCAGCCGCGCGGTCAGGTCGTCGACTTCGGCGGCGCGCAGCTTGTGGGCGACCCGGTTGGCGACGAATCTCGCGGTGCAGGCGACGATCTCCTCGCGCACCTCGAGGTCGTTCTCGGCCAGCGTCCGGCCGGTGGCGACCAGGTCGACGATGCCGTCGCCGAGCCCGATCAGCGGCGCCAGCTCGACCGATCCCTTGACCTCGATCAGTTCGATCTGCCTCCCGGTGTCCTCGAAGTAGCGCTCGGCGATCCGCGGATACTTGGTCGCGATCCGCATCATCCCCAGGCGGCGCTGGCTCTCGCCGAGGCGCTCGTCGCCGCGGCGCCCGGCCAACACCATCCGGCACTTGCCGAAACCGAGGTCGAGCAGCTCGTAGACGACCCGGTCGGACTGCTCGAGCAGCACGTCCTTGCCGGTGATGCCGACATCGGCAGCACCCGCCTCGACGTAGGTCGGCACGTCGGAGGGTCGCATCGTCACCAGCGTCATCTCGTCGGTCTCGAAGATCAGGGAGCGCGAGTCACCCCGCAGCGGCGAGGTGTCGACGCCCGCCGCGTCGAGCAGGTCGAGCGTTTCGGTGAAGAGCGCGCCGCGCGGGACCGCCAGCGTCAGCGGGCCGTCGGAGCGGGTCGGGCCGCCGATCCCCGCGATGCCCGCCATCAGCCCGCCGCCCTCTCGCGACGCCGGGACTCCTCCTCCATCTGGGCGACGTGGACGCGCTCCAGATAGAGGGAGAAGCCGGCCGCCGGCAGGTCGAGGCCGAAGCTCTTGAGGAAGCCGTCGTAACGGCCACCGCCGCCAAGCACGTGGCCGAGAGCCGGGTCGTAGACCTCGAAGATCGCCCCGTCGTAGTAGCCGAGGTCGCGCAGCAGGCCGAGATCGATCTGGACCCGCTCGGCGATGCCCCGCTCGACCAGCGACTCGTAGGTCTCCTGGAGGCGGGCGATCGTGCGCGCGACCGCCTCGCCGCCGACCCCGAGCGCCTGGTCGAGGACCTCGGCGCCGCCGCGCAGCTGGGAGAGCGTGACGCAGGTCTCGATCGCCGTCGCGCCGATCCCGGCCTCGGCGAGCTCCGCCTCGAGTCCGACCAGGTCATGGGTGGCGAGCCGGCCGAGGACGGCGTCGCGCGCCTCCCCCTCGACCCCGAACTCGGCCAGCAGGCTGCGGTAGAGGTCGGCGTCACCGAGTCCGATCACGGCGCGGTCGAGCCCGGCCGCGTCGAGCGCCGCCTCGAGCACCCCGATCACCTCGGCGGTGCCGGCGGCGCCGGGGGCACCGATGAGCTCGATCCCGGCCTGGACGAATTCGCGCATCTCGCCGCGCTGGGGCAGCACCGCGCGGTAAGCGGAGGCGAGGTAACAGAGGCGCAGCGGTAGCGGCGCCTCGGCGAAGCGGGTGGCGACGAGGCGGGCGATCGGCACCGTCATGTCGCTGCGCAGCGCCAGCAGGTCGCCGTTCTCGTCGAAGAAGCGGTAGGGCGAGGCCGAGGAGGGGCGCTCGGCGCGGGCCAACACCTCGTCGTATTCGATCGCCGGCGTCGCCACCTCGCCGTAGCCGGAGTCTTCGAAGACCTCGATCAGGCGGCGGTTGAGACGGCGCAGCTCGCGCATCTCGTCGGGGAGCACGTCGCGAGTGCCGGGTGGGATCGGGTGGATCATGCGGCGGACCATAGTCATTGAACTGACTATCGGGACCTCATGGGAGGCCGAGACGTGGACGCGTCAGGGCGCCGCGTCGAGAATGCGCTAGGCGGGAATCTCGGCGGAGACGCGCTCGATCTGGGCGCCGAGACCGCGCAGGCGCTCGTCGATCTGCTCGTAGCCGCGGTCGATCTGGCGGATGTTGCCGATCTCCGAGGTGCCCTCGGCGGCACAGGCGGCGATGAGCATCGCCATCCCGGCGCGGATGTCGGGACTCTCCACGCGCTCGCCATGAAGTCGGCTCGGACCGCTGACGATCGCCCGGTGGGGGTCGCACAGCGTGATCCGAGCGCCCATCGCGACCAGCTTGTCGACGAAGAACAGACGGTTCTCGAACATCTTCTCGAAGATCAGGATCTC
>Ga0134125_10001408_pt1 | contig 29532 bp, 26 predicted proteins | sample KB31751_FD_96464 | JGI IMG/M metagenome (GOLD analysis project Ga0134125, IMG submission 96464) | Terrestrial soil microbial communities with excess Nitrogen fertilizer from Kellogg Biological Station, Michigan, USA - KB3-175-1 | ecosystem: Environmental > Terrestrial > Soil > Unclassified ... | reverse complement strand
GGGTATGCGGGCATTTTGATCGACGATTTGATCAGTAAGGGGGCCGATGAGCCATACCGGATGTTCACGTCGCGGGCGGAGTTCCGGCTGCATTTGCGAATCGACAATGCCGACGAGCGGTTGACGCCCAAGGGACGGGAAATCGGGTTGGTGGATGACGCCCGTTGGAACGCATACACGAACAAACGAACCCAAAAGGAATCCGCTGCGGCGCTTTTGCGGGCTACGCGGGCTAGGGAAGTAGCGGAAGTGGTGGGGAGCGATGCCGCAGAGGATAATCCCACGCTCGAGGTATGGCTGCGGCGACCGGAAGCGCGGATTGAGGCGCTAAAAGGCTGGTTGGAAAGGCGTTTGGGGACGGAATTCGTTCACGGAGTGCTGGCGACGGTGGAGACGGAGGCGAAATATGCCGGGTATTTGTCGCAGCAGACAAAGCAGATCGAACGACTAAACGAAGCCGAAGACAGGCGGATTCCGGTGCATTTTGAATACAGCGGGATACCGGGGTTGTCGCGAGAAGTGCAGCAGAAGCTAACGCGGGTGCGGCCGGAAACGTTGGGACAGGCGCGGCGGATACCGGGGGTGACGCCTGCGGCTGTGGCAGTGCTGGATGTGTATTTGAGTGTGTCGGGGAAATAGAAGAATGTTCCACGTGGAACATACGCCGTAACAGCGATGTTTCACGTGAAACAGATGGCGACTTAGAGTCGCCACGGCACGCTAAAGCGTGCGCCATAAGTGTCCCGTGATATCCTCACGATTTTAGTGAGGGGCGGGCAATTTGGCCAAAGTCATCGCAATAGCGAATCAAAAAGGCGGCGTGGGGAAGACGACGACCGCCATTAATCTTGCGGCATCGCTAGCAGCCAGCGAAGTCAAGGTTCTGCTGATCGATTCCGATCCGCAGGGAAATTCGACAACAGGGCTCGGCGTTGAGAAAACAGAGGAACTGCTGAGCCTCTACAACGTTCTGATTGGGGAGACTTCCCTTTCAAATGCAATTGTCCCGACCGCTTACGAAGGCCTTTCGGTAGTTCCCGCGAATCAGAACCTGGTTGCCGCCAATTTAGACCTGGTGGATCAGGAAGAGCGTGAAAAGAGGTTGCGTAATGAGCTGGAGGCGGTGCGGAACGATTACCGCTTCATCATTATTGATTGCCCGCCGGCGTTGGATCTGTTGACGCTGAACGCGCTGGTGGCCTCAGATTCCGTCCTCGTCCCCATCCAGTGTGAATTCTTCGCCCTCGAAGGCATCTCCCAGCTCATGGACACTATCGAGCGAGTCCGAGAGTCCTTCGAGCAGCCACTTAAGCTCGAGGGGGTCCTGCTCACCATGTACGACGACCGGACGAACCTCACGCGACAGGTCGAGAGCGACCTCCGGGAGTTCTTCGGAAAAGATGTTTTTCATACGGTCATCCCAAGAAGCGTACGGTTGGCCGAAGCTCCCAGCTTCGGAAAACCGATACTGGCCTACGATCCGCGATCGCGCGGAGCGGAAAGTTACATTCAACTAGCAAAGGAAGTTCTCTCTCATGAGCAAAAACACGGACGCACAGCGAAAAGTATTGGGTAAGGGCCTTTCTGCCCTCCTGCCGCAACGTCAGGCGCCTGCGCAAACTGCTCCCAAGGTACAAGTCCCTCCATTGTCGGTTCCGTCTCCACAGGAACCGGAAAAAACTTCAGTATTTCTGGTCTCACTAGATAAGATTCATCCGAACCCCAATCAGCCGCGACAAGATTTCACGGAATCGAAGATTTTTGAGCTGGCCCAGTCGATTCGCGCTAACGGCGTAATCCAACCGCTTACCGTTTCGAAAACGGAAAACGGCAGCTACATGATCGTCGCCGGGGAGCGTCGATGGCGGGCGGCGAGCATGGCCGGGCTTAAGGAAGTACCGGTTTACGTTCGCGACGTACAGGCTGACCGGGTGCTCGAACTCGCGCTGATTGAGAACATCCAGCGCGAGGACCTGAACCCGATTGAAACGGCACAAGCGTTCGATCAACTCATGGGCCAATACAACTTGACGCATGAGGAGATTGCCGAGCGTACAGGGAAGGACCGTTCGACCATTACCAACTTCATCCGCCTTCTGCGGCTCACGCCGGAAGTGCGGGAGCATTTGGCAAAGGGCATCATTTCAATGGGTCATGCACGGGCGCTGTTAGGCCTGGAGCAGCCGGGAACGCAACGGGCCGCCTGTATCCAGGTGATCGCAAAAGCAATGTCCGTTCGAGAAACGGAAAAGCTGGTAAAGCAGCTTCAGGAACCACCGCCGGAACCGAAGGAACCCAAAGAAGAAAAGAAAGTCGATGTACACACACGCGCCGCTCTCGAAGACATGGCGATGGCACTCGGCACGAAGGTAAAAATCGTACAACGGACAAATCACTCTGGACGGTTAGAAATCGAATACTATTCGAATGAGGATCTACAGCGGATTTATGAAGTGATTGTACCGGAGAAGTAGGGACCCTATCTATTCTCCATTGTGGATTGTGGAGAATGGTGATTGATCATTATGTCGCTATTTGAACCGCTTCCATTACGGGGCGTCACCATGTTGAATCGAATCGGCGTATCCCCGATGTGCCAGTATTCTTACGAGGGCGGACTGGCGAATGACTGGCTGTTTGTGCACCTCGGAAGCAGGGCCGTCGGAGGTGCGGGATTGGTGATGGTGGAGGCTTCGGCTGTATTGCCGGAGGGCCGGATCTCGCCGCGCGATTTGGGCATCTGGAGCGATGAACATGCGGAAAGGCTCAGCCGGGTCGCGAAATTCATTGCGATCCAGAAGAGCGTGCCCGGGATCCAGCTGGCCCATGCAGGGCGGAAGGCGAGCACTTATGCGCCAGGGCTGGGCGATGGGTTCGTTTCGCCAAATGAGGGCGGCTGGAATGAGGTTTACGCTCCCAGCGCGATTCCGTTTTCGGAGAGCTATGCTCGACCTAAGGAACTGACAAAGCAGGAGATTGCGCAAGTTGTTGAGGCTTTTGCGCAAGCTGCCAAACGATCGGTTGCAGCGGGGTTTCAGCTTCTAGAGATTCACGCCGCGCACGGCTATTTGCTCCACGAATTCCTGTCGCCGGTGAGCAACCGCCGTACCGACGAATATGGCGGTAGCCTTGAAAACCGGTCCCGCATGCTGCGGGAGACACTGACCGCAATACGCCGCAATGTACCGGACAAGACGCCGATTTCCATACGTGTGTCGGCGACGGATTGGATACCGGAGGGCCTAAGCCTGGACGAAGTGGTGGAGGTGGTCAAAGAGCTGAAAACGCTCGGAGCAGACCTGATCGACTGCTCTTCAGGCGGCAATGTGGCGGGCGCGAAGATTCCCGTCGGCCCTGGTTACCAGACGCCATTTGCGGAACGTATTCGGCGCGACGCCCAAATTTCTACTGCCGCGGTAGGGATGATTACCGGCGCGGCGCAGGCGGATCACATTGTTCGCACCGGTCAGGCGGATGTGGTGCTGTTAGCCAGGGAGATGCTGCGCGATCCCTATTGGCCGATGCATGCGGCGGCGCAACTCGGACAGACCGGGCATTGGCCGGTTCAGTATCTGCGGGCAGCTCCGTCGGGATCGGCGGTGAGATAGGCCGGATCGAATGAGTTTCGATTTTACGGGAAAGCATGCCATTGTCACGGGCGGGGTTAATGGAATCGGTTTCGCGGTGGGCCGTACGCTGGCGAATGGCGGCGCGAGCGTGTCCATTTTCGATTTGGCAGCGGAGCGGCCGGCTGAAGCAGCGCAACGGCTCGGAGGGAGTGGATACGAAGCGGACGTCACCGACCCAACCCAACTTGCGAAGGCTTTTCACGACGCCGGGGAGCCGGATGTCGTGGTAATTGCGGCGGGCATTGCGAAATCGGCGGCGCTATTTGAAACGAGCGAGGAAATCTGGCAGAGAACGATTGCTGTGAATCTTACCGGCGCGTTTCACACGCTGCAAATTGCGGGCAAGCTGATGAAGAGGCGGGGAGGCGCAATTGTGTTGATTGCATCGACCAACTCCTACGACGGCGAGCCGCAATTAGCTGCCTACAACGCAACCAAAGCCGGGTTGCTAGGCCTGCTACATACGGCTGCCAACGAATGGGGGCCATATGGAATCCGCGTGAATGCCGTGTGTCCGGGCTTGATACGGACGCGGCTGAATACCCAGACATTTTCCGATCCTAAGGCCCTGGGACGATACATGGAAGATATTCCGCTGGGACGCGGCGGCGAGCCCGAAGAAGTGGCCAAGGCAGTGGCGTTTTTGGCGTCGGACGACGCTTCCTACATCACCGGAGCAACGTTACTCGTCGACGGCGGGCAAATGGCATCGAAGTTCGGCACATGGCGCGAAGAGGATGCCGAGTTTGACGGACAGAGATGGAAAAAGAAGTAAGTTAAAACCCGATGTATTGGACTTCTTCTTCGATGTTGAAACCGAAGGTGTCGCGGACGCGCTGTTTCAAATCGGTAATGATCCTGACGACGTCGGCCGATTTGCCCTCTCCGTCGTTATAGATGAGATTTGCATGATACGACGCAACTTGGATATCGCCCACTCGTAGCCCTTTTGCGCCCACTTGTTCGAGAAACCAGGCCGATGGTACTTTCCCTTCGCGCACGACCTTATCCGGAATAAGTGATTGAACGTGCGGCGGTAGTTTCGCAAAGAAACAGTTTTTGAAAATACTGCCCGCGCATTTCATCGATGGCGGGTATTTTTCATCGCGAATCGCGCGAATCTCATCGGCCTTCCGCTTCATCAAAACCGGATCGCCCTCGCCGAAGCTCAGCATCGCATATAAGATGACCCAATCCTTGCGGCGTTTAAAGATGCTTTCGCGATAATTGAACTCGCACTTTTCGTTAGACAACATGCAAACGTGTTCGCCGTCGGTATAAGTGACCGATTCGACGCATTCGTTGACTGAGCGTCCATAAGCTCCTGCATTGCCATAGATGGCTCCGCCAACAGTTCCCGGAATTCCTGTCATCGTTTCAATGCCGCTGAAACCAAGCGCAATGCTTTGGTCAACGAGTGTTTGCAGGGGCAGTCCGGCCTGTATGCGAAGCCGGTTGCGCGTACCCGCTAAATGTTCGCCAGTGAATCGGAGAACCGCGCCATCGAACCCCTCGTCGGCAACGATGAGATTGCTTCCGCCGCCGATAACAACGTGGCGCATTCCGCTTTCTTGAACGCAGCCCAGGGCGGCGTGAAATGTCTCAATGCCGGCGGTTTCGCAAAAAAGTCGAGCTTGGCCGCCAATGCCGAAACGAGTATACGGAGCGAGCGGAACGGCAGTAGCAGTGCGAAGTTCCGCAAGTTCCTGCAAGCGCACAATTGCGTCGCTAGCGGTAGACATATTTGCTTAAAGAATACTGAATCGGGAAAAATTTGGAGGGGGCCCGCGTGATTCTGGTGGGGGGAAGGAAAACCACGCGGGCTATGGTTGCGTTGTTTATAAGACGCCTCAAAGTGCCCAAAGGTTAACGAAAACCGCAAAATTTCTTCGCATAGCCGACGCCTAATTTGTATGGATACGTATTGAAACCTCTCTTCCTTTATTTAGAAGTGCTCGCGCCAAGTCTGGCGAAAGCAGCGCAAGGCCGGCGGCACGCGGTAACGCACTAACGTTTGTACAAATGCTAGTGCGGCCCAGGCGAAATAGATGTAAGTGATCCAAAAGCGAACATGACGCGCAAGAAAAGCAAGAGAGGCGTTGCCAGACGCGGTATTGGCAAATATCGCTTGCAGTAAATAAAGGAAGAGAAGCAAGGTTGCTTCCCACCATTCGAGTTTCATGTTCATCAGAAAAACGAGGGCGACCACGCTCTGGGCGATGGTAAGCAGCAGTTCCGCTTCCTGTTCAGCATCGAAATGTATCGCCGATAAGTGACCTCCGCCTAATGAGAAGACGATGGGCAGCATGGCAACGAGCAAGGTCCATTGATTAATGTTGCTCGAAACAATGTTCATCAACGCCATGGGGGCTTTGGCATCCTGGCGGGCGAAATAAAACGTTGAGGCTAACTCGGGAAACTCCGAGACAACGGGGGCTAGCCATTGAACGACGAGGAACGTGGGGATACCGACGGCAGTAGCGAGACCGATTAAGCTTCCGAGAAACGGCTCGGCGGTGAAGTAGATGAGCGCGCCTCCGGCGAGGAAGCAAATGGAAATGGCGAAGATGCGAACGGGTCTGCGGGCGGTGACAATGGCACGAGGGACGCGCTCCAGATCGTCGATGCCTTCATGCTCCTCGGGTGGGAGCTTGGTTAGCAGAAAGAGATACGCGCCATAAATTGCAGTGAGAACAATACCATCGTAGACGTGCAGTGTATCTTTCCACCAGATTAAGAAGGCGTAGGCAATCGGAAGAATGAGCCCTATTACTTCGATGCTGTGATGCTGATGAAGCTCAATATGCCGGAGCGGCGATTTTGTGCGCTTGCGATGCGACACGGCAGCAGTGGCATAGATAACCGGCCACGCAAGGCCGATTAAAAGGCGGAGCGCGCCGGTTAAGTTGGCGAGCAGTAGATTGCTTTCCTGGTGCCAGGCGAGGACGGCTTCGACCGCAAATTCCGGGAGCGTTTGCAGCCAGGCGAGAATTGCAAGCGCGAATCCCTGCGCTACGAAAAATTGCGCGGATTCAGCACCCCAGGCGATGAGCACGGAAGCGAGCAGGATGCAGGGTGTCGTCCAGAAAGCGGCCAGCGGGCTGAAGAGTCGAATAGGCTCGACGGCAAAAAGCAGCGCGAAGGCGAAGGTAAAGCGGGTAGCGTTGGCGCGAAAGGGCGGCAAACGGCGAACCGTCCACTCAGGCAAACCGGATCTCCAATTCTCCGGCTTGCGGAGAACGAGAAACGAGGGAATGCTTTTCAAATCGCGGTGACTTTTCGGGGAAGTCGGTACGGAAATGACCACCGCGGCTTTCCTGGCGGGAATGGGCCGCAAGGGAAATGAGCAAGGCGATCAAGTGGATATTGCGTCGTTCAAAATCGGCACGCGATGGGTTTTCGAGCGGACGGCGCTCGCGCGAACGCAGGAGTTTGAGTCCGGCTTCGAGTTCAGGGCCACTGCGCAGCACACCGCAGTAATTCCAGGCAATAGCGCGAATATCGCGTTCGGACATTTGCGGGAAACGAGGAGGAGATGGGTTCATGCGGCGCACCGTATCGGCGGGAGGATCGGTTAACTCGCGCATGGCCTTGCCGGCGCGCGCACCGAACACGACACCTTCGAGCAGCGAATTACTGGCGAGGCGATTGGCGCCGTGTACGCCGGTGCAAGCCGCTTCTCCGGCCGCGAACAGCCGGCCGAGCGTGGCGTGTCCGTGGAGATCGGTTCGAATACCGCCCATCGCGTAGTGGGCCGCGGGCCGGACGGGGGCGGGAGTTTTTTCGAGATCGATACCGTATTGCAAGCAGGTTTGATAGATGCGCGGAAAATGGCTCGGCACGAAGCCGGCGGGGAGGTGCGTGAGATCGAGAAACGCATTGGGATCGCCGGTGGCGCGGCATTCGAGAACAATAGAGCGCGAGACGACATCGCGGGGCGCCAGTTCCAGAAGCGGGTGATAGCGTTCCATGAAGCGCTCGCCCGAAGAGTTGCGTAGGTAGGCTCCTTCGCCCCGGAGGGCTTCGCTCAGGAGAAAGCGCGGCGCACCGGCTTGAAACAGCGCGGTGGGATGGAACTGAATGAACTCGATGTCGCCGATGACCGCGCCATTACGGTAGGCCATGGCGACGCCATCGCCCGTTGCCACATCGGGGTTCGTGGTGTTTTCGAAAACGCGGCCCATGCCGCCCGTGGCGAGCAGCACGCCTTTGGCATTGATGATGACGGTGGCTCGGGTGGTTTCATCGAATGCAACCACTCCGACGACTTCGCCTTCGTGCAGCAAAAGGTCGGTAACTGCGGCAAAGCTTTGGAAGGTAACGTTTTCAAGCGACGACGCGCGGAGACGGAGAGTGCGAACGATTTCGCTGCCGGTGGAATCGCCGTGCGCATGTAGGATGCGGCGGCGGCTGTGGGCTCCTTCGCGACCGAAGAGAAGCTTGGTTCCTTCGCGATCGAAAGCAGTACCCCATTCGATTAGCTGTTCGATGGCGGCGGGGCCTTCTTCGACGAGGGCTCGAACGGCGGAGACATCGCATAAACCATCGCCGGCGACGAGCGTGTCGTGTTCGTGCAACTCAACTTCGTCGTCATCGTTGAGCGCGGCCGCGATGCCGCCCTGGGCATATTCCGAGGACGATTCGCGCAAGCTGTCTTTGGCGATGACGAGCACACGGCCGGCCGCAGCAAGTTCGATGGCGGCGCGAAGGCCCGCCACGCCTGCTCCAACTACGATGAAATCGGTTTGAATGCGCTGAATGGGGAGGTCGATATCCACATGATAAGACAAGGGGTGAATGTGGGGAGAATATGGAGTGGGTTTAGTAATTGTGGGTTGGACTACGGCGAGCGTCGAGATGAGTCTCGACGCGGCACGCAAGAGTGCGTGCGCCACGTGGTAAAACGGTGACACATGGCGGAGTTTGAAGTTCGCACCGAGGGGCGGACGTATCTAAGTATTGTTCAGCGCGGCGTATTGCGCGGATTGGCAAAGTACGTTCCTGAACGCGCGGGCAAAGTATTTATCGTCACAACCGATGAAGTTTGGCGGTTGCATGGCGCCACCGTGCAGAGCAGTTTAGGTTCGCGCGGCGCCGCCGTTTTAAAACTGCCTTCCGGCGAAGTGAACAAGCGCCTGCAGAACGTGGAAGCTCTAGCCGAGCAAATGGTGGAACAAGGCGCCGACCGCACAAGCCTCGTGATCGGGTTCGGCGGCGGCATTGTTACCGACGTCGCGGGATTTCTCGCCGCGATTTTCATGCGCGGCATTCCGGTGCTGCAGATTCCAACAACGCTGCTGGCGCAGGTGGACGCGGCGGTCGGCGGAAAAACAGGCGTAAATCTTGCGTCGGGTAAGAACCTGATCGGCAGCTTTCACCAGCCACTGGCGGTGCTGATCGATCCCGAAACAACGGCAACGCTGCCGGAACGCGAGTTCCGTGCGGGACTTTTTGAAATTGTAAAGTGCGGCGTGATTCGCGATCCGGAAACGTTTGAGTTGATGAACGCACGGGCAGCCGACGTACTGAAGATGAATCCGGAACTGGTGGATCGTTTAATTGCCGGTGCGGTGAAAGTGAAGGCCGAGGTAGTGACGGCGGATGAAAAAGAGAGCGGGCTGCGCCGGATTTTGAACTTCGGGCACACGATCGGGCATGCGATGGAAGCGGAAACGGAATACGTGCGCTTCTTGCATGGGGAAGCAGTGGCCTGGGGGATGCTGGCGGCGACGGAATTAGCGCGGCTGCGGGGAATGCTCTCGGATGGCGACTCGCGGCGCATCGCGCAAACAGTAGAAGCATACGGCCCGCTGCCGGATGCGCGTGATTTGAACGTCGAACATTTGCTGGCGCGGCTTGGGCGCGACAAGAAAACGCTGCAGGGCAAAGTTCATTTTGTGCTGCCAACTCGCATCGGCGAGGTGGAAGTAACACCAGGGATTGAACCTGAGTTGATCCGGCAGGCTACGGCCACTGCATTGCGAAGCCATTCGTGAATCACGTGGCTGCCCAGGGAACAACGCCGCCGGGAACATTGGGGGAGCAGCAAGCCGCGGGATGGGTGCGGCAAATGTTCGCGCGCGTGGCTCCGCGATACGACCTGCTGAATCATCTGCTCTCATTTAATGTCGATAAAGGATGGCGGAAACGGCTGCTCGAAGCGGTGCGGCCTGCTCTTGAAAAGCGTGGCGCGACCGCGCTCGATTTGTGCTGCGGCACGGGCGACGTTTTGTTGGAATTGCAGCAGCACTCGACAGGCGTGGTGGTATTGGGCGCGGATTTCTGTCATCCGATGCTGATCGCGGCGAATCGCAAGATTCTTGAGCGGCGCTACCGGCCGCAATTGTTTGAAGGCGACGCGCTCGAATTGCCGCTCGGCGCGAATTCACTGGATGCGATCACGATTGCGTTCGGCTTCCGCAATTTCGCGAACTACGAAAAAGGACTGCGGGAGATGGCGCGGGTGTTGCGGCCCGGTGGCGTGCTCGCGATTTTAGAGTTTTCTCATCCGCGAAACAAACTAGTCGCCACAGGTTACGGATTCTATTCAAAGGCGATATTGCCGTGGATTGGCGGGCTGATTTCGGGATCGCGCGACGCGTACACCTACTTGCCGGAGTCGATTAAGAAGTTCCCCTCAGCAGGACGGCTGCAAGAGATGATGACGCAGGCAGGATTTGCGGAGGCGAGATACGAATTACTGACGGGCGGGATTGCGGCGTTGCATGTAGGTGTGAAAGAAAGCTCGTAGGTCACAGCCATTCGACGCCGGACGACGAAAGCATGGATCCGAGCATGTTGGCGGAATCGTTTTCGACGGACTGCAGGACCTGCTCGGCGCGGACACGATCGTTTGAAACCGTTACAGCAGCAACGACAGAGCGCTGCCATGAATCAAGACCGTCGATTTCGGCAACAGCGACATTGAAACGCCGGCGCAAGCGGTCTTTGAGGCTCTTCACAACATGACGCTTTTCTTTGAGCGAATGTGAGTGCTCAACGAAGATTTCGAGCGTGAGAACGGCAACCACCGGGACCGGCATGTGCCGAGCGTAACAAACACTAGTACAACGGAATATTCGAAAGGATGCTGGCGACGTAGCCGATGGTTTCAGGAATCTGGGGAATGTTTCCTTTGGCTTTGTCTGTGCGGCCGGGACCCGCGTTGTAAGCGGCCAGGGCAAGCGCGGTATTGCCGTGGTAGCGGTCGAGCATCTGTTTTAGATATTTCGCTCCGGCATCGACATTGGCGGCTGGGTCGAAGGGATCTTCCAGATTGAGATCGTTGGCGGTTTCCGGCATGATCTGCATCAGGCCCATTGCTCCGGCGGTGGAGATGGCGCAGGGGCGGAAGCCGGACTCCTGAACCATTACAGCGCGAAGCAGACTGGGATCAAGCTTATTTTTAGAGCTGGCGCCTTTGATCAACGATTCAATCTCGGAGTTGCCCACGGCATCGCACGCAGTGGTGGCAACCTGCACATTGGGCATCACAAAATCGGGAGATGCGGGCCAAGGTACGGTGTAGAAGCCTCGTTTAGGGCCTTCGGCTATCGCGGGCGTCGCATCTGAGACCGGCTTGATATCGGGAACGGGTTTAGAGTCGGCCATAGATTTTGCTGCCGATTTCGCAGGAGTTGAGGGGGTGGTCGCACTAGCCTCCTGCATACCCCAATCGTCGTAGCTCGCCCCGTGCTGCTTTTGGAGGGACTGGGATTGCAGGCGGATGGATTCGGCTTGCTGCTGCGCGCCATTCGAGCTAATCGCGCTCATCTGGCTGGCGATGGATTGCTCCTGGAGTGTTAGTGTGCTATTGCCAGATAAATCCTGGGCATATACCCGGGCGGCAGACAGCAGTATTGTTAGGGCAAAAAACAGCAGCATTGGCCGGAAATTAATCATCCTGGAAAACAATCGGCAGAACCGCGCAAAACTTTAGCCTGAAATGAGGTTTTCTTTTGCATCCCTTATGTTTGTTATATTGCTAAATTCAAGTCACAAATAATGGATGTGACTTTACGAAGACGTATTTGTCACAGACTGCAAAATTAGAGATGTTGATAGCAACTCAGACGCGCCCTGTCGAAATTATTCTGATCGAGGACAATCCGGGGGATGTGCGCCTCTTAGAGGAGGCGTTTCGCGAGCTTCAAGCGAACATTCACTTGCAGGTGGCGAAGGATGGCGCGGAGGGGATTGACGTTGTGGAAAGGCGGGTTGGCGAGAGAAACTTCCCTTGGCCAGACCTGATTCTATTGGACCTGAACCTGCCGAAGATTAGCGGTCACGATGTTTTGGCGAGACTTAAGAATAATCCGAAAACACGGCGCATTCCGGTGATTATTTTTACGTCGTCGCGGGCTGAGGTCGACGTTCGGCGGGCGTATGATTCGCACGCGAACGCGTATCTGCGAAAGCCGTCTACGCTGGACGATTTGATTTCGGCAGCGGCACAGATTAAGAGTTTTTGGATGGAATGCGCGACGCTCCCACAGTAGGCTCCGCAAGCCGATTCAGGAGCGTATCCGGTATAGATGTCTCCGGTTGGAATGCGGCAGATGTGGCATACCGCAGCAACGAATTGGCCAGAGCGATGGCTTCCGGCCGCTGTTCATTGAGGCACTCGGGCAGGCGCAGGGGCGTGACTAACAATCTGCCGCCGTGTGCGCGCCCTTCAATGGCAAAGGCCACATGCGAGAGATCCTTAGATTTACTGAGGAAGCTGGATGTAGTGCGGATGCCGCCGATCATAGGCGCGGCTGCGTGGGGCCAATCTTCATCAAGCGGAAATGGTGCGGCGCCGTCGATCAAGGAATAAAACTGCAGGTCGCAGTATTCTTCGTGCGGAAAACCCTGGATCGCCGCGTGATTGCGAATGAGAGTGCCCAGCGCGCCACCCGAGGCGGGAAAGAAGTGGATCCCACGACCTTTAGGCGCAGGATGCGGCATCAGCCACACGCGGCCGCCGGAACGCAAGTGCGATAAAGCCCGCTTGTCGAGCGCCTCGCATAACAGTAGACCGGTGGGCGTGAGGTCGGACAAACTTGTGGAGAGCCAGGGATAAACGCGCGCCAGCGGCACACGCAGCGTCGAGACTACCGGGATGCCCGGGTTTGCCAGCGTCTCCCTGGGGTATATCCAAAAATCCCACGAGTTCTCATAATTAGCCGAGGCGGTCTCCAGCTTTATCACAAGCTTTAGTTTTTTCGCGGCATTCAGCGCCGGAACCCGCAAATGCAGCGCGCCGGCTTCGGAAACAGACCCTAGGGGGGCGTTCACCGGCGGCATTTCACCGTGCGTGAATCGCGAGCCTCCGTCGAGCAACTCCCACGAGAGGCGCCCGCCGCGGATGGCTTCTTTCCCGTAATTCGATAGAACAATGCCGATGCGTTTTTCCTCCCCGGCCCATAAGGTGCGCCTGTCCGGGCCGGCATCGATCATCAACAGCACTGGACTGTTAATCCGGCGCCCATCCTCGGGAATGATTCCTTTAGGCTCCCAGAAATAGTTGAACCATCCTTCTTCCCATGAATCCCCCTCGCCGGTGCCGCCCGGAAAATCGACGATCAGCCAGTAGTGATATCCCGTTATCCCGGAGTCGGCCCTCACACGTTCGATCTGATACTTACGTCCGAGTTGCTGCAGCTTCCACGAATTCCGGAGATAAGCGGGATAGACGCTCGTCAATGCGCGTGCTTCCAGCCACTTCTTTTTTGTTTCCAGCCAGTCCGGTCCCATCGCTCCGGTGAACCGGCTGATGAGGCTGGTATCCGGGAGTGAGCAATAGTATTGCCCGAATTCGTGACGAACAGTGGGGCGGTCCGGGGGAGGCTTATCCGGTGTACTGACCATATCCGTCGGGCGCATATCGAATCCATCGTTGGACATGATGAGCGTGGCCGGCGCAAGTTTCTTCGCCGTCTTGTAGAGACTTGCGACACTGGCTAGGAATTCCGTGCGCTCGGCGTCGCTCGAAAGCCAATGCAGATTGAATTCGTTTCCGAATGCCAGGCTAAGCAAAGAAGGACGATTGCGATAAACGGTCAGAACATTCGCCAACTCGCGAGTGAGGAAATCGAGATGCGGAAGGAAGAACTGCGTGTAAACCGTTGGCAGCTCAGCCATGACGAACATGCCAACTTCATCGGCAACCTCAAAATACTCCTCCGGCGGCACCCAGGAATGAAACCGGACCGCGTTGAAGCCGAAGCTTTTCGCGCGTTGCAGACGTTCAACAAGCGCAGGCCGGGAGACGGCCGGAAACCCTCCCAAAACCTCAATATTGTCGTCGCCGTACCCGCGCAGATACAGAGGCTTGCCATTGAGGAGCAAAACATTTTGCCGCGTTTCAATTTCCCGCAAACCAAACCGCTGCTCTACCGTGTCGATCGGACGCCCGCTTGAGAGCAGCTCGACCATCGCAGTTAAGAGATTCGGCTCGTCGGGTGTCCAAAGGGGCGCATTGGGAACCGCCACCTCCAGGTTGATGGGCGCTGCGGTACTTACGACAGCGGTGACAGGCGCGGCTCCGGGTAGGGTGGCGCGGACAGACAGGGGAGAGCCGGCGGGCACGTCGTTGAGCGTTACGTCGTTGAGTGCTACATGGAACCGCACAACGCGCCTTTTCACGTCGGGCACAACGAGAATCGACTCCACGCGCAACCGAGGAGCCGCTTCGAGCGCGACTCTGCCGTAGACGCCGCCCCAGTTTGCGATGTAATTCAGCATTCCGGTCGGGTAGAGCGGCACTTGCTCGGGAGGCGCCGCTTCGACCGAAAACGGCGGATTTTCGATGCGTAGAACGATTTCGTTTTTCGCGCCGGGCAGTAGAACGGGGCTGATATCGAACGCAAACGGAGCACTAAAGCCGTCGTGGCGGCCGACTTCAGCGCCATTGACGAAGGCAATGGTCCGGCGATGCGCCCCGCCGATTCGCAGAACAGTGCTAAGGCTGCGCCAGGAATCGGGTACCGTCACAGTGCGCCGGTACCAGGCCACTCCCTCATAGTGATGGCGTAGAGAACCCTTCGGTTTGCCGACGCCCTGTGCTTGCCACGCTCCCGGCACGGTTATCGAATTCGGAAAATGTTTTCCCGGAGCATACCAGCGTTCGATAAGACCGCTATTTGCCGGATCGGTGCCAAATTCCCAACTGCCATTCAACTCCAGGCGCTCGCGACGGGTCACGGCGGCGGCGTTTCCATAACGCAGAGATCCCGCGGCGAGAATCATGCTGAACTGGCGGCGCGTTATTGCAGAATTCATTTGGCTCGCAAGGTCTTGAAGCAATCATCTCTCCTGCATTAAGGAGCTACAACACTCCGCGAGCGAGCCGCTCACTGTTTGTTCAATGGGCTGAAGTCTATACGCGAGCCGTCGGGAGCACGCTAATCGTACGGCCAGACGGGACGGGCGAACAGGCCGCCATCGATCCAGATGGTTTGACCGGTGACAAACGCGGCGGAGTCGCTGGCCAGAAACACAACAACCTTCGCAACATCTTCTGGTTGGCCTACGCGCGCCAGCGGCGTTTCTTTGGCCCAGGTTCCGGCGTAGTCGCCCGCTTCGAGCTTGGTGCGTTCGATTTCTATCGCGCCAGGAGCCGCGCAGTTGACACGAATGTTGTGTTTACCCAGTTCCACGGCCGCTACCTTTGTGAACGTCTCGATGCCACCTTTGCTGGCAGTGTAATTCGCAAGGTTGGGGAATGCGATTTTGTTGCAGCCGGAGCCGATATTGATAATGCTGCCGGCCATACCCGAATCGCGCATATGGCGCGCGGCTGCTTGCGTACAAAGGAAACAGCCTTTGAGATTAACGGCGAGGACGCGATCCCATTCCGCTTCGGAAAGGTCGAGCAGCGGTTTCCAGGTTTGAATGCCGGCGTTATTGACAAGGACGGCAAGGGGAGAAAACTCGACCAATGCGGTCTCGAACATCCGTGAAACATCGGACGAATTGCCGACATCGGCCTGGATGGCGATGGCGCGCCGGCCCATTTTGCGGATCTCCTCAACGACGGTTTCGGCTCCAGCTCGATCGGAATTGTAGTTGACGGCGACATTGGCGCCGGCGGAGGCAAGCGCGAGGGCGATGCCTTTGCCGATGCCCTTACTGGCCCCGGTGACGAGAGCGTTTCTTCCGGTCAGAGACATGGGCCAATTTTAACTAGATGGCGATCCGGCGCCCATGGCCTGCTTGTAAATGGCGTCGAGGACACCGTTGATGAACGAGATGGACTCGTGGTTGGAAAACTGACGGGCGAGTTCCAGTGCTTCGTCAATGACGATGGGCGCGGCAAGTTCACCGAGGCCCAACTCATAGATAGCCATGCGGAGGATGTTCCGGTCCACAACGGCCATGCGCTCCAGCCGCCAGTTGGCGGATTTGGCTTCTATCTGGCGATCAATTTCGGCTGCCCGTTCGGCGGTTCCACGCGCCAGCGTTTCCATGAATTTGTCGGTTTTCGGTTTTTTCTCCTGCTCCTCGGAGTAGAGGGTTTCGTAGAAATTAGAGATGGCGCGGTCGATGGACTCTCGCCGGACATCCCACTCGAACAAAACCTGAAGAGCGCGTTTGCGGGAACGGTGGCGGGCGGCCATATTACTTCAGTTCCTTACATTGCCGCAGGAGATTTGCCATTTCGATCGCGGCGTCGGCGGCTTCGCTCCCTTTATTTCCACTGACGCCACCAGCTCGATCCATTGCCTGCTGCAGGCTGTCGGTGGTAAGGACGCCGAAGGCAATGGGAATTCCGAGATCGAGACTAACGCGATTGAGCCCTTCGGTAGCGCCCTGGCAGACATATTCGAAATGCGGTGTGTCGCCGCGGACGACGGCTCCGAGGGCGACGATAGCATCGCAGACGGGGGCAAGGGCGCGGGCCGCGATGGCCAGCTCCCAGGCGCCAGGCACTTTGGACACCGTGATTTCGGTGCAGCCGCGCTGCTGGAGCTTTTCGACGGCTCCCTTAGCGAGTTGTTCAGTAATGAATTCGTTAAAACGGCTGACGACAACTCCGATGCGGAGCTGTGCGGCGTCGAGACTTCCTTGAAGGGTCCTTACAGACATGCAGAGATTGGGAATCGCAAGTTGCTCAGCTTGATTGTAGGCTGATGGATACCGCTCACCCAATCCTGAAATCACCGGCACAGCGAAAATGGCGTCAGGCGGGTATTACTTGATGCTATGGGATAATCCGGTTTTAACCCTCAGTTTACCGCATGGATCCCCGCTTCATTCGCAATTTCTCGATCATTGCGCATATCGACCATGGCAAGTCCACCTTGGCCGACCGCCTGCTCGAATTCACAGGGGCATTATCGCAGCGGGAAATGGTGGACCAGGTGCTGGATACGATGGATCTGGAGCGGGAGCGCGGAATTACCATCAAGGCGCACGCAGTCCGGCTGAACTATCAGGCCGATGACGGGATCACGTATGAACTGAACCTGATCGACACGCCGGGTCATGTGGATTTCACCTACGAAGTTTCGCGAAGCTTGCAGGCGTGCGAGGGCACGCTGCTGGTAGTGGACGCCTCGCAAGGTGTAGAGGCTCAGACGCTGGCGAACACGTATCTGGCATTGAGTCACGATCTGGAAATTATTCCGGTTATTAATAAGATCGACTTGCCGTCCGCCGAGCCGGACCGGATTCGCGAACAGATTGAGCAGGTGATTGGGCTCGATGCAAGCGATGCCGTTCTGGCGAGCGCGAAATCGGGAATCGGAATCAAGGAAATTCTGGAAGCGGTAGTACAGCGCGTGCCGCCACCGAAGGGTGATGCTGACGCTCCGCTACGCGCGCTCATTTTTGATTCGTGGTTCGATCCGTATAGGGGCGTCATCATTCTGACCAGGGTGGTGGACGGTACGCTGCGAGTCGGCCAGAAAATACGGCTGTGGTCGAACGGGGCTACTTACGAAGTGGAAGGGTTGGGCTTTCAATCGCCAAAGCCGGTGCCTTGCACGGAGCTGACGTCCGGCGAAGCCGGTTTCGTTTTCGCGAATATCAAGACGGTTTCCGACGCGCAGGTCGGCGACACAATTACCGATGACGAAGTGCCGGCGAGCGAACCACTTCCCGGTTTTCAGGAAATTAAGCCCATGGTTTTTGCCGGATTATATCCGGTGGAATCGCACGAGCATGGTCTGCTGCGCGATGCGCTCGAAAAGCTGCGGCTGAACGATAGCGCATTCAGTTTTGAGCCGGAAAATTCAGTGGCGCTTGGATTTGGTTTCCGATGCGGTTTTTTGGGCTTGCTGCATTTGGAAATTGTGCAGGAGCGGCTGGAGCGGGAATTTAAGATCGACCTGATTACGACGGCTCCGGGCGTGCGGTACCGGATTACAACGACCGCGGATGAAGTGATTGAAGTGGACAATCCGCAGCGGTTCCCGGACCCGTCTAATATCCAGCAAATAGAAGAGCCGATTATCGACGCGACGATTATCACGCGGGAAGAATATCTCGGCGAAATTCTGAAGCTGCTCGATGAAAAGCGCGGCGTGCAGAAGAAGTTCGAATACATCGGCAGCGGGCGCGTGTTGCTGTTGTACGAAGTGCCGCTGAACGAGATTGTTCTCGATTTTTATGACCGGCTGAAATCGGCGTCGCGCGGCTATGCGTCGCTCGACTATCATCTGTCGGGCTATCGTGTTTCGCCGATGGTGAAGATGGATGTGCTGGTGGCGGGAGAACCGGTGGATGCGCTTTCGATGATTGTGCATCGCGACTTCGCCTACGACCGCGGTAAGGCACTGATTGAACGCCTGCGAAAATTGATCCCGCGGCAAATGTTTGAAGTGGCGCTGCAGGCCGCGATCGGGAACAAAATTATCGCGCGGGAAACCATTTCGGCAATGCGTAAGAACGTGCTAGCCAAATGCTACGGCGGCGACATTTCGCGGAAGCGGAAGCTGCTGGAGAAGCAGAAAGAAGGCAAGCGCCGCATGAAGCGCGTGGGCCGCGTGGAGATTCCGCAAGAGGCGTTCTTAGCGGTGTTGAAAGTAGGAGAGAAGAGCGGATAGAACGCTCAACCTCAAATTAAAAGATCTATATCCTTAGATTTTTTAATGCGTTCTTCGCGAAAATCACCCGAAACTTCCTCTATTCTGGTGGAATCAGGCAGGAGTTTGCCTTGCTACGGATACGGAATGTCACGGATTCACTGCACGCTGTTTTCCCGATGTACCCTCACGCCTTGTAGACTTTTTCATCAGAGTTTTTCCTGCGCAATCTTTTTTCTCTACCTCGTCACAACGGGTGCTGCTTTTGCCCAAGTGCAACAGGCAGGGCAACCCGGCACACCGGCTGCGTCTACGCCGATCACGGTAGAAGCGGCAGTTTCCGAGGCCGTGCAACACAACCTGGCGCTGCTTGCGGAACGCTATAACGTCTCCATTGCTCAGGCGAAAATTCTGACTGCCAGTCTGCGGCCGAATCCAGTGCTGACTCTCGACGCCGACCACCTGCCGTGGGCGGGGACACATTACAACAACGACAACATGGCCGGGCCGGCGGAATACAGCGTACGCACCGATTTTTTATTCGAGCGGGCGGGAAAACGCTCCGGCCGCATTGCAGTGGCACAAGAAGAGAAATCGATCGCCGAGCTTTCCCTTCTCGACACAATTCGCAGCCTCGTTTTCGATGTAGAAAACGCCTTTGTGGAAACGCTGCTGGCGCAGGCCAATTTGAAGCTGGCACGTGAAAATTCGGCCGCGCTCGAAAGTGTGGTTAAGATCAACACCGACCGTTTGCGCGCCGGCGATCTGGCCCGCGTCGAGTTGACGCGTGTACAACTGGCAAAACTTCAGTTCGATAATCAAGTCCGGCAGGCCGATCTACGGCTCGAAACAGCGCAGCGAAAATTGCAACTATTGCTTGGCCGAGCCGGCGACGCGGCTCTTGTCCAAGTGGCCGGCGATTTGAGCAGAGCGCCAATCACTACCACTCTCGACGAGCTTCAAAAGACGGCCCAAACCAAGCGCCCGGATCTACTCGCCGGGCAGCAGATGCAAGCGCGGTCGCTGGCCGACGTTCGCCTCCAATTAGCGCAGGGGAAAGTAGACTACACGCTGGGCAGCGAATATCGCCGCCAGCAGGGTCTCGCCGGACGCGGTAATTCGCTAGGTTTTTTTGTGCAAACCAACATTCCCATTTTCAACCGCAATCAAGGAGAAATTGCGCGCGCGAATCAGGAAAGAATACAGACCGAAGCTCGACAAAGGGCGCTTGTTGCCGCAATTACGAACGAAGTCCAGATCGCGTATCAGCAATATACCGTTTCGCGCGATTCGCTTAGCGAAATCCAGCACCAGATGCTAGGCCGGGCGCTTGATGTGCGCGATACGACTGAATATTCCTACAAACGCGGCGAGGCAAGTCTCGTTGAATTCCTCGATGCACAACGAGCGTACAACGACACGATACAAACCTATAACGAGGCCCAGGCGGATTTTGCACGCAGTTTGTATTCGATTCAATCTGCTACCGGAGAAAACGTCACGCAATGAGATTTCGAATCATTCTTCCCGCTATCGTAGTTGCTTCATTGTCCTTGGCTTCTTCCTGCGGGCGGGCACATTCTCCGGCCGATGATCCTGCGAAAAAAACCGAGCAGGCGCAGGCTCCGCTTTCTCAGATCAAAGTGGAACCGGTCACCATGCTTACGGTACCGGTATCTTCCGTGCAAGCGCCGGGAAAAGTAGAAGCAAATCCGGGAACTACTTCGAAGGTAGCCCTTCCGATGCAAGGCCGCGTGACGAAAGTGATGGTTACAGTGGGCGACAGCGTCCGGCAGGGTATGCCGCTGATTGTCCTCGACAGCCCCGATACCGATGCGGCGGTATCCGATTATAGGGAAGCCGTCGCAAAGCGCATCAGCGCGCAAAGCAACGTTGCAAAGTCAGAAGCAGACCTCAGTCGCGCCCAGGATTTACTGCAGCACGGTGCGGTGCCGCAGAAAGAAGTGCTTAGCGCGAACGCGCAGCTTACGCAATCGCGGAGTGAACTTGCCGGGGCACGCGCGGAAGAAGAGCGCACTCTACGCAAGCTGCGCATTTTCGGCATACAGCCGGATGGCAATTCGGATGAAATTACCGTTCGAGCGCCGGTATCGGGCAAAGTGCTCGACCTGAGCATCACGCCCGGCGAATATCGAAACGATACCAGCGCGCCGGTGATGACCATCGCCGATTTAAGCAATGTGTATATGACGGCCGATGTTCCCGAAACCTCGATTCGCTTCACTTCCGTGAACGACCGGGTCACGATTCGTTTAGACGCCTATCCGGATCAGCAATTTACCGGGCGTGTTACCAAAGTTGGCGATACGGTAGATCCGGCGACGCGCACCATCAAGGTTCGTGTGCTGTTGCAAAATCCGGACGGTAAGCTCCGGCCCGACATGTTCGGTCAGCTCGATATTGAAGGACCGTCGCAGGATGTTGTTACCGCTCCGACCAGCGCCATTGTTCAAACAGAGAGCGCGGCGATTGTATATCGTGAGCGCGCGCGGGGCGAGTTCGATCCTGTTCAAGTGAAGCTGGGCGATCACGTCGGCAACCGCACCGTAATTCTGAAGGGGCTTTCTTCGGGCGATCGCATTGTTACCGATGGCCCCATGCTCATCAGGAGCAAGAGCGAATGATTGCTCGTCTGCTCCGCTTCGCTCTACAGCAAAGATTTGTTACGGTTCTGCTGGCTCTGTTGTTAATTGGCCTTGGAATTTTTTCGTTCGAGCAACTCAAGATCGAAGCGTATCCCGATATTTCGGACACGCAGGTAACCGTCATCACCCAGCTCGGCGGCCGAGCCGCGGAGGAGATGGAGCAGCAGGTGACCGTGCCCATCGAACGCGCATTGAATAGCGTTCCCCGCGTGATCGCGCGCCGGTCCCGCACTATCTTTGGGCTATCCATCGTGGAGCTGACGTTTGCCTACGGCACCGACGACTATTTTGCCCGGCAAGTGGTGCTGGAAAAGCTCCGCGATGCTGACTTGCCCGATGGAGCAACTCCGGAGCTCGGTCCTCTTTCCACTCCCATCGGCGAACTCTATCGCTATTCGCTCGAAGGGCCTCCCGGATACGGCGAAATTCAGTTGCGGGAGCTGCAAGATTGGGTGATTGCGCCAAGGCTTCTACAAGTTCCCGGTATTGCGGATGTGACGCCGTTCGGCGGGCTCGTAAAGCAGTATCAAATTCACGTCGACCCGCTACTGCTTGAAAAATACAATTTGACGATTGCGAAACTCGCATCCGCCATTACGGCCAACAATCGCAATGCCGGAGGAGCTTTGCTCGACAACGGCCAGCAATCGATGGTGATTCGCGGAGTTGGCCTTCTCCACTCGGTCAATGACATAGAAAACATTGTTGTCGGCGCGGCGCAAGGCACCCCCATTTATGTGCGCGATGTTGGCACCGTCGAAATTGGGGCCGCGTTGCAGACTGGCTTGTTCGGCATTAACAAGACGTCCGGCGGAGTGGAAGGCATTGTGCTCATGCGCCGAGGCGAGAACCCTTCCGAAGTGTTGGATGGTCTCAGTGAGGCGATCAAAGATCTAAACAGTGTCAAGCTGCCCAAGGGCGTTCGCATTGTTCCTATTTACGATCGCCGCGAGCTCGTAGATAACACCCTGCACACCGTCGTACACACGCTGATTGAAGGCTTGCTGATTGTGATCGGCGTGTTGTTTTTGTTTCTCGGCAGTGTTCGCGCGGCGCTGCTGACGGCCGTCACGATTCCGTTATCTCTTCTATTCGCGTTTATCTGCATGAAGCTTGCCGGGGTTCCCGCTAACCTTTTGAGCCTTGGTGCGCTCGATTTCGGCATTATCGTGGACGGCACGCTCGTAATGGTGGAGCATATCGTGGAAGCGCTTTCGCATGGCCGGTATAAAAATGAATCGGTACTTGACACCATTCAGGCCGCGGCTCTCGAAATTGAAAGGCCGATTTTTTTCTCGCTCACTATCTTGATCTCGGCCTATCTGCCGCTCTTTACGCTGGAGCGCGTGGAGCGCCGGCTCTTTACGCCGATGGCGTTTACCGTTTGCGCAGCGCTACTCGGTTCACTGCTTCTCACACTCACCATCATTCCGGTGCTTGCCACATATGTGTTTCGCAATGACGTAAAAAGCTGGCAGAACCCGGCACTCGAATGGGTTTATCGCAAATACGATGCGATTGTCGGCAGCTTGCTCGATCATCCCAAGAAGGTTCTTGCCGTCGCATTTATCATTGTTGCCGGCGCTTTCGGCCTCGGAACGCGCCTTGGCTCTGAATTTCTGCCGCAGCTTGACGAGGGTGTTATTTGGATCCGTTCGGTTCTCCAGCCGGGTATCTCATTAACCAAGTCGGCGGAAGTTGCCAGCTACATGCGCTCGTTGATTAAGCAGTCACCTGAGGTGAAGGACGTGGCTTCGCAAACAGGACGCAACGATTCCGGCACCGATCCTTTCGGGCCGAATCGCAACGAATTCCTGATTACGCTAACTCCGTACAACACGTGGAAGGGTAAAACGAAAGCGGATCTGGTTAAGGAGCTGGCGGACAGATTGAATACCCATGTGCCCGGTGCGACGCTGAATTTCACTCAGCCGATTATCGACACAGTTACGGAGTCGGTTACCGGCTCGTCAGCCGATCTGGCCGTGATCCTGTCGGGCGAAAATCTGGACGTTCTTCGGAAATACGCCAATCAGACTCTCGAAATGATACGCCGTGTTCCGGGTGCCGCGGAATCGGCCATCGAGCAGGAGCCCGATCAGCCGCAAGTGCAAATCACTATCAACCGGCAAGAAGCGGCGCGCTACGGAATCAACGTGGACGACATTCAACAAGTGATCGAACTCGCCGTGGGCGGCCGGGCGATTGCTCCGCTGTTTGAAGGCGAGCGAAGGTTCGATATCACGGCGCGATATGTGCAAGGCTCTCGCGGGGATCTTGCGGATCTGAAGAACATTATTGTTCACGCGCCTGACGGCGGAAAAATTCCTCTGTCGCAATTAGCTTCCGTGAACGTTGTAGATGGGGCAAGCATAATCGCTCGCCGGGAAAATCAACGTCAGATTACGGTTCGCACGAATATTCATGGTCGCGATCAAGGAGGCTTCGTTGCGGATGCGCAGACGCAGTTTGCCCGGCAAATTCACCTTCCCGACGGCTACCGGGTGGAGTGGGGCGGCCAATTTGAAAATCTAACGCGCGCCCGCAAGCGCCTCACCATCGTGCTGCCGATGACCATTGCGCTCATCTTTGGTCTTCTGTTCTTTGCGTTCGGCTCGCCTCGCTATGCCGGATTGGTATTGATGAATGTTCCGTTCGCGCTGGTTGGCGGAATCGTTTTCTTATGGATGCGCGGCATTCACCTGAGCGTATCTGCCGCGGTCGGGTTCATCAGTCTGTTCGGTGTCGCCGTTATGAGCGGCGTGCTGATCGTCTCTGAAATCAATCACCGCCGAATTGACGAGGGGATGGAGTTACGCGAAGCCATCATCAAAGGCTGTGTTTCGCAGGCACGTCCGGTTCTCATGATGATCGTAGTCGCGATGCTCGGAATGGTGCCCGCGGCCACTGCCGTAGGCATCGGGTCCGATGTCCAACGGCCTCTGGCGACTGTGGTGGTCGGCGGTCTGGTATCCACACTGCTGCTTACTCTGACCGCCGTTCCGTGCCTATATTATGTGATCGAGCGCCGAAAGGAGCATTCCTAATGCCCGCCAGAAAAATGCTCTGCATTTATGTGGATAAGGAAGATCGCTGGCGGGGAGGAAGCCTCGCCGAAGCACTGGTCCGTATGCTGCACCGGCATCAAGTTGCCGGTGCAACAGTGGTCGAGGGGTTTATGGGATTCGGCGGAAGGGGTCGCGTTCACCACCGAGGACTTTTTGGCATCAGCGACTCAAGGCCTGTCATTATCACGGCTGTTGATGAAGAACACGTGCTGCGCGAGGCAATCGAATATGTACGGCCGATGGTGGCTCAGGGATTGATTACGCTGCAGGACATTGAAGTTGTGCCGCTGACACCGCCGGAACAGCGCCAGGTTTAAATGGACCCGAGGCTGATTGATCCGTCGCCGGTCCGAATCGTAATCGGAGCACCGCCGCCGTTCATACGCCCGTGTATTTCACGCTTGTTGTTCAGGTCGTTGACCGTTACCGGCACATTCGCGCTGATGTGCCCGTCGCCAGTTCGCAGATCGAGATCGGCTGCCAAATCTTTCGGTATTTCGACGGAGATGCTGCCATCGCCTGAAGCTAACTGCCATCCCATGTCGACTTTGGAACCGGCGCCGGCGCGCAAATGGATGGAGCCGTCACCCGTCCGTAAGCGGATATCATTAAAGACGCCTTCCAGATGCATGGAGCCATCGCCGCTATGCGCGTCCAACGCGCCGTTCAAGCCCGTACCCTCAATACTTCCATCACCTGTATCGGCGCGCAGTTTCCCGCCAAGGTTGGCTAAGCGAATGGATCCGTCTCCGGTCTTCACCACGCCGGTCAAGCTTTTGGGAACGACGAGTGAGACGTGGACGGATCGGTGATGCCAGCCGCCTGTATGCGGATGCTCCTGAATACGCAGATCGAGCGCGCCGTTGGCCTGGTGTTCAATTAGTTCCACGCCGCCGGGTCCGATGGAAATGCCTTCGGTCACCAGTTTCAAGCGCACGGCATTCGTGTCGCTTCCCTGGACTTCGATGGACGCATCACCGGCCTCAACGCGGAGTTGCGGATTGTTGCCAACATTCCAGCTCTTATTCAGTTCTTCGGCCGACGCGAGCGCAAGGAACCCAACGGATGCCACTAGCAACATGCGGCTAATTGTCTTCATAAGCAGCCTGCCCTTCTCCGGAATGCTACGCAACCGCCTACCTGTTTGTTCCGCCGATTATATACTTCATAGGCGGCCCGGCCGCCTTTTCTATGAACTACAGTCGCCGTGATTTAAGCCTGCTTCTGCCTGCGCTACTGACTGCGAAGGCAGAATCCCAAACCGCCACGCTGCCGTCCCAGGCACACCCCCTCGATCAGCTTCCGATGAAGCGTCACGGGGAAATCGAGCAGTGGCCGGTGCTCAACGGCATGACTCATGCCGGGTGCCCGCTCGAAGTGCATGAGACGAATCTGCCGCCGGGCGGAATGCCGCACCCGCCGCATAATCACGTGCACGAGGAGATGTTTCTTGTGCAGCAGGGCACGGTGGAAGTGACGATTGCCGGGAAAACTACCCGCTTGGGACCGGGATCTGTGGCGTTCATTCACTCTGGCGATCAGCACGGGCTGAAGAACGTTGGCGATACACGGGCGCAGTATTTCGTGGTGGCCATCGGCAGCGAAAAGTAGTTTTTTAAAGAATATGGAGACTCCCGCTCGGCTTAACCCACTAAAACGGTAACGCAATATAGAGAGACCATGCCTCGGCGGCCAACCTCCGAATCCGCCGAGGTTCTCTTTAATACCAAACCTGCTGGCGATCAAAGAAATTTTAGGAAACGAGCAAGCCGCCCGACGGTTGCGGAATGGGGACGTTCAGGCGTGTTCGCAAAAAATCGATAAAGGCGCGCCCGCGCGGTCTTCCGTTTCTTTGTGCAAATGCCGAGCGTTCGAGAAACACGAGCGCTCCGAGGATTTCGGCATTGCGGTAAGGAGTCCGGCCTTCTTCCGTTTCCCGGCGCTTTTGAAAATCGGCGAGTGACCGGTCGAACAATTCCTGAACCTCGGCTGCGACCCTGTCGGCGGGCTTCGTTTCGTAAACCAAGCCGGATTCGGTGGTGCGGCGCGTGCGGATAAGCGCATCGAGCGCGGTGATGACATCGGCATCGGTCGCCATCGCGGTACGCATGGCCGCATCGGCCAGGGTAAAGCTGCTGAACAAGATCAGGTCCTGGTGCTCGCGCACGAACTCTTCGGTTAACCGCACATCTTTATTCGGCAATTCGCTCGCGTCGATTTCCGGCGCCCGCTCGTGCAGGCGTGCCTCGGCCAGGTATTGGCAATCGAACGGACAGGCGACATTTACCTCGCGCTGATCGCCGCAGCATTGCGGACAAATGTCGCCGTCAATCCCGGGGCAGTGGCGCTTTGGCCGTCGTGTATGGCAAATACGGCAGGGTTCGGGCATTGATTTTCAGGATAGCGAAAGGCGACATCCGGTATGGCGAAGAATGGAGGGACGTAGGGGTAGGCGTGTCGCCGTCCGTGGTGGAGCTGTCCAAGTGGTGCGTAAAGCGTACTTGCAGGTGTGTGTTGAATCGGGCGCCACCATCATTTTGTGCAAAATCTCACCTTTTTTCCGGTGTTAAACTAAGGGGCAATGAGTTCGCTTTCGCCGCGTCTGCATCTTGGTGTTCAGCAAAAGCAGATACTCACGCCGGGACTTGTTCAGATGGTCACGGTTCTACAACTCAACCGGCTTGAGTTGAAGGACATGATCGTGAACGAGATCGCGGAGAACCCGGTCCTTGAAGAGGCAACCGAGGCGGGCGAAGAATTAACGCCCGAAGAAGTACAGAACCTGCTGGAGCGCGAGCTTCGCGCTGAGCCCGCCGACCAGGCGATTTTGGAGAATACGGACCGGGAGCCGCTGGCCGCCGAATCCTTTGATAGCGAAGTTGCAAGCGAGTCCGCGAGCGAAGCGCCGGCCGAAGAGGTAAGCGCCAGTTCGGCGACTGCGGTATCCGCCGAAGAACCCGCAAAAACGGAGACCGATCCATTTGAAGAAATCGACTTTGGATCGTTCTTCGATGATTACCTTGATCCCGGTTTTAAGAGTCCTGCAGGCGAATCGATTGACAAGCCGTCGTTTGAAACGTTTCTATCCTCGCCGGTCACGCTGGCCGATCATCTGCAGAGCCAACTGGCGGTCCTGGTGCTTCCTGAGAAAGTGCGGGAAGCGGCGAACGCAATTGTCGGGAATCTGGAAGAGAGCGGTTATCTGACGACTCTGTTGGAAGAGGTTGCCGTTTCCGAAGGGCTCGCGATCGAAGATATGCAAGCCGGCTTGCAGGCCGTGCAATCGCTCGATCCCACCGGAGTCGGCGCTTCGAGTTTGCGCGAATGCCTGCTGCTTCAATTGGACGCCCGCGGCGCGCGCGATGGCGTGGCATGGAAAATCATCCACGATCATTTGAAGTTGCTCGAAACGCGGCAGTATCAGCAGCTCGCGAAGGTTTTGGGCCGCCCGCCGGAACATATTCAAATTGCGGTGAATGTGATTCGCCATCTCGATCCCGCGCCGGGCTTGCGATTTGCGAGCCAGGGCGCGCGGCAAGTGGAGCCCGACGTCTACATCGAAAAAGACGGCGAAGATTATCTGATTACGCTAAACGAAGACGACATTCCGCAGTTGCGCTTGAACGGCGATTATAAACGGATGCTCGACCGCGAGCAGGAGCCCAACAAAGACGTCCGCAACTACGTGAAAGAGCGGTATGCGTCGGCATTGCAACTCATCAAGAACATTGAGCAAAGAAAGCAAACTATTGTGCGGGTTTGCCAGTCTATTATCAGAAGGCAGCAAGAGTTTCTCGAACAGGGAATCGACCAATTGAAGCCCATGATGATTAAGGAAGTGGCGGAAGAGATCGGTGTACATCCTTCCACCGTCAGCAGGGCCGTGTCGAACAAGTATGTTCACACGCCTCAGGGAGTTTTTGAGCTGCGGTACTTCTTCTCCGAAGCGGTGCAAGGGCCGTCGGGCAGCGCAACTCCCCTATTGATCTTGAAGCGGCGGGTAAAAAAGATGATTGAAGAAGAAGATCCTAAGCATCCTTTAACCGACGAGCATATTATGGCCCGCCTGAGTGAAGAAGGAATTCAAGTCACGCGCCGCACCGTGGCGAAATATCGCGAGGACATGAAAATACCGTCCACGCACCAGCGCCGGGTACGCGTCTAAAAGTTCATCCGCAAAGTGTGTTCGCGCGCCCGGTGCTACTCCGGGAGCGTCATTTTTTGGAGGGTAAGATGAAGGTCACCTATTCTGGCAAGACCAAAGATTTCACTCCTCAAATTGAGAAGAAAATCGAGGCGAAGCTCGCCAAATTGGGCAAGATGATTGAACAGCGGGGCGAGAAATCGGCCCAGGTTCTGCACCGCATGGAACGCCATCTGCACAACGTGGAAATTAAGACGAATTTCTACGATCATGCGCTCCTGGCCAAGGGATCGGACACCGACCTGATGACCGGCGTTTGCGGGGCTATTGAAAAGCTGGAGAAGCAGGTTGTTAAGCTCCGCAACCGGTGGCGCGACACGCATCGCGATGTAAAAGTGGTGCGCGAGAAGAAGGAGACCAACGGGATTGCGCTGGAGCCGGTTGCGCCGGCGCCCGTGAAAGCCAAAGCCGCGAAACAGAATGGAGCTGTGCGAACATCGCCGCGCGTGTTTCGCGTCGCGCCCGATGGCGACGCGAAGCCGATGACCCTCGAAGAGGCGATTCTTGTCTTACAGAAGGACCGCTCCTACATTGTCTACCGCGATCTGGAGAGGAGCGGCCTGTCGATTCTGTTCCGGCGCGGCGATGGCAATTTCGATCTGATCGAAGCGTAACCGCTCAAGTGAAAATCGCTTCCGTTCATGCGCATCCCGACGATGCCGAAATCTTGGCCGGCGGTACGCTCGCCTTACTTGCGGCTGCCGGTCATGAAATCACAATTGTGACAATGGCCGCGGGCGATTGCGGTTCGGGAGAGTTTGCGGCTGAGGAACTTGTAAGAATCCGCCGGGCCGAAGCTGTGGCAGCGGCCGCGCTCATCGGCGCGAAATATCGCTGGGGCGGATTTCACGATCTGGCGATTTTTTCTGACGATCCTTCGCGGCGTAACGTGACGCGACTGATTCGAGAATTGAATCCGGACATTGTGCTGACCGCGTCGCCGTCCGATTATCT
>Ga0134125_10001407_pt1 | contig 29534 bp, 24 predicted proteins | sample KB31751_FD_96464 | JGI IMG/M metagenome (GOLD analysis project Ga0134125, IMG submission 96464) | Terrestrial soil microbial communities with excess Nitrogen fertilizer from Kellogg Biological Station, Michigan, USA - KB3-175-1 | ecosystem: Environmental > Terrestrial > Soil > Unclassified ... | reverse complement strand
TTCCTGGAGATGGCAAAGCTGAACCTGAAGCTTGCGCAGCTCTTTCTCATAATCCTTCCGCTTCATCTTCGGGGCCGTTTGCCCCTCTTTCGATATCTTCAGCACTTGTCAACCCCAGCTGATTGTAATTGCGATGTCTCCGGGCATCCCGCCGGGAAAATCGACGATTTGATAGCGGATGCGATATCCGCGCGGCTTCAGGTAGTCGGTCCAGAGCTGAAATATCTCTTTCGGAATCCCGGTCAGGGTTTTCTCCCAGCCGGGTTCCTGCTGGTTGATCGCGCGGCCCTTGTCGGTACAAAGCACATTCGGGAAGCGATAGACCTGGACTTCCGTCAGACCATTTCGAACAGCACGCTGGATCACGTTGGAGGCGAGCCTGACCTTCTCGTCCTCGGAGAGGCCAGACGGCTTGGTTAGCTTCTCGATCAGGGCATGCTTCTCAGCTTCCGCTGCGGCAGCAGCCCGCGCGGCCTGATCGGCCTTCTCGGCTTCCTTGATGGCCGCCTGCTTCTGGATCTCCTTCGCCGTGGGCAGCAACTCATCGATTTTCTCTGGCATGGCTGGATCCTTTCTGTGAGACCGGCAAATTCGTCGGGAATGGTAAGGCTGCCGGAGAACTGGCACTATTGATCCAGATCAAGCCTTACTCGGCGCGGCCGTTTGGACTCGCGTTCAGCAGCGAGCCGGCTTGATTTAGATCAAGCCGATTGGCCGCCAGGCAAACCTCAATCCAGGCGCAGAGGCTCGTGGCTCGGGCGCCGTTCAACAGGTAACCGCAACTGAGCTTTGGAAGAGGTGAGTATGAGACACATCCGCAGGTTGGTTTTGGCGGTATCGGTGGTGACAGGTTCGTTCCTGGGCTCGCTTGGACAGTCCCAAGGCGTCGATCTCACCGGAGCATGGGTAACTAACCCCTCCGAGTGCCGGAACGTGTTCATTCGAAAAGGCAAGGCGAACCAGCTCACCTTCGCGCCGATGTCGGAGGTACATGGTGGAGGATTCATCGTCGAGGCCGACCGACTGATCGGACGATCTGCAACATGCACTATCAAATCCAGGAAGGACGACGGAGAAAGGGTTAACATCCTCGCGGGCTGCGCGACCGATATCATGCTCTCGAGCGTGCAGTTTGATTTGAAAGTGGTGGACCAGAACAAGATTACCCGCCTGTTCCCGGGAATGGAGGATATGGAGATCCATTACTACCGCTGCTCATTCTGAACTACCGCTGCTGAATCTCGAGGAGGGTCAAATGCACGGTCAGTTGCATCCGCTCACGCCTCACCACCTGCCATTCTATATCGCCAGACCAGGTGACACGGATTGGCTGATGATCGTGATGGGCATCTTCCTGATCGCCGCCGTGCTTGCCGTCGGCAATATTTACTTGCGGCTCCACACACTGCCGGAGCGGCTGGCACACAAATCCCAGAAGCTGCAGTTTGAAATCGTTGCCGTGCTGGGCTTGCTGGCGCTGTTCACCCACGTTCATCTGTTCTGGATCGCGGGACTTTTGCTCGCGCTGGTCGACCTGCCTGATTTCGGCACGCCGCTCGGCCGTATAGCTGGATCAGTTGAGCGGATCGCGGATGCCGCGACAGAAAGTACGGAGGTGACGCCGACCACAGTGAAGGCAGCCGAGTCCACACTGGCGTCCGCCAAGACCGAGGCCAACGCTCCGAAGGAGCAGATTGCTCCCAAGAAGGAGATGCCGAGCCATGCTTGAGTTGCTCCTCTGCTCACTCGTTACGCTGCTCCCGGACTATCTGTACCGCCGCTACGCGCAGGGAAAGCGGTTCGGTAAAGAGATCACGCTCTATTCCGTTTGGTTCGAGCTGAGGTGGGGCATCGTGAGCTGCCTGATGCTCACGATCTCGCTCATCACCATGATCTTCTATTTTCATCCCTCGACCACCTCGGCGGCGTTGTTCTTCAGAACCGTTCCGATCGTTCCGGAGATTTCGGGACGTGTGGCGGAGGTCAATGTCGGCTTCAGCGCGCAGGTAAAGAAGGGAGCCGTGCTATTCAGGTTGGATAGTTCGAAGCAGGAGGCAGCTCTTGAAGCCGCGCGGCGCAAGATCGCGGAAGTCGATGCCCAGTTGGTCGCTGCGAAGGTCGACGTGCAGAAGGCGGAGGCCCAACTGCAGCAGGCGAACAGCGACTACAAGCAGGCCAAGGACGAATTGAACGTAAAGAGCGAACTACAGCGACGCAATCCGGGCATCGTGCCGCAGCGGGACATCGAGAAACTTCAGGTCCTCGTGGACGGTAGGCAGGCGGCAATCGATGCGGCCACCGCCACGAAACAAGCCTCGGAGACTCAGGTGTCCACGCTCCTGCCTGCCGAGCGGGCAAGCGCGGAGGCCGCACTGGCGCAGGCGCAGGTGGAGTACGACAAGACCTTCGTCCGCGCCGGTGTCGACGGCCGCGTCGAGCAATTCCTCCTGCGGCCTGGTGACGTCGTCAATCCCTTGATGCGGCCCGCAGGCGTGTTGATCCCGGAAGGTGCTGGCCAGACTGCGCTGCAAGCCGGGTTTGGGCAGATCGAGGCGCAGGTGCTGAAGCCGGGAATGATCGCCGAGGCTGCGTGTGTGTCCTTGCCCTGGACCATCATTCCGATGGTCATCACTAGCGTCCAGGATTACATCGCGGCCGGTCAGTTCCGGGGCGGAGAACAGCTCATCGATGCAAGCGCGGCGAGGCCGGGCACGATCCTGGCCGTGCTGGAGCCGCTCGAGAAAGGCGGCCTCGACGGCGTGACGGCAGGCAGCACCTGCATCGTGAACGCCTATACCAGCAATCACGAGATCATCGCCGACAAAGAGACCGGCACGCTCAAGGGCATTGGCCTCCACGTAATTGACACGGTCGGACTGGTGCATGCCATGCTGCTGCGGATTCAGGCGCTGCTTATGCCCATCAAAACACTGGTGCTGAGCGGTCACTAGACTGGCAGGCGGAAGCCGCGAGCCGGCAGCTTCCGTCGAATTCATAGTGTCTCGCTTGTCGCGAGCCACCCAATTGCTGGGATCCTTGATCTTAATCAAACCTCCGCGGCCAAGGCGGCAGTTCGCTTGCCCGACTTCACGGTGAGAGGTGTCATGTTGCGTTGCCAAAGAGTACTGTTGACCCTCGTCATTATTCTCGCAAGCCCGGTGGCTGCGTTCGCGCAAGGAACCAGCACGGCGCCACCTAAGTCGGCAGCACAACCGCCATCCGACGAGTCCCTGTTGAAACCGGAGCAACTCGACGCGCTGGTCGCACCGATTGCACTCTATCCCGATGCATTGCTCGCCAACTTGCTGGCAGCTTCGACCTATCCGCTGGAGGTCGTGCAGGCGGATCGCTGGCTGAAGGAAAACAAGAACCTGAAGGGCGACCAGCTCAAGGCGGCCGTCGACAAGCAAGGCTGGGACGACAGCGTCAAGGCGCTCGGCTCCACCCCGACGGTTCTGGCCATGATGAACGACAAGCTCGACTGGACGCAAAAGCTTGGGGATGCGGTGCTTGCCCAGCAACCCGACGTGATGGATGCCATTCAGCGTCTGCGCTCAAGAGCACAGGCAAACGACAAGCTGAAATCGACCAGGGAGCAGAAGGTCACGGTTCAGCAGCAGGCGGGCAAGCAGGTCATCGTCATCGAGCCGACCGATCCGAACACGATGTACGTTCCGTATTACGAGCCTTCGGTGGTCTATGGCGAATGGCCTTATCCGGACTACCCGCCTTATTACTTCGGCTATCCGTCCTATATCGGCGCTGGCGTCATCGCGGCAGGGCTGGCATTCGGTGGCGCGTGGGCCATTGCACGCTGGGGAAATTACTGGGGCGGCGGCTGCAATTGGGGCAACAATAACTTTTTCATCAACCGCTCGAACAATATCAACAACATCAATTGGCAACACCGCCCCGAGCATCGTCAGGGCGTGCGATACAACAATGCCAACGTGCAGCAGCGGTTCGGCAACAACAATCTTCGCGCCGGGGCCGGTGATCGCATGGACTTCCGGGGCCGTGGCGGGCAGCAAGTCCTGAACCCCGGCAAGGATCGTGTCGCCGGCGGCGATCATGGTGGCAATCGTGTCAGCGCGGGTGATCGCGGTGGCGGCGATCGCGCAGCCAATCGTGGCGGAGGGGAGCGCGCCGCGGCGCGCGACAAGGCCGGAAGCAATCGGCAGGCCAAGGGGGATCGTGGTAGTGGCAGTCGGGGCGGCTCCAAGCAGGCGCACCCTGCTGATCGAGCTCGCGGGGGCGGAGCTGCTGGCCGTGACAGCGCACTGCGCATGCAGTCGGGCAGGGCAGCCAGTGCGCAATCAGCGCGTGGCCGGCAGAGCTTCGCAAGCATGCCGCGCGGGGGAGCGGGCGGTGGTGTCCGTGCAGTTGGCGGCGGTGCTCCCGGTATGGCCGGCGGCGGAGGCGGCTTTCGCGGCGGTGGCGGTGGTGGTGGACGACGCTCCGACATAGCGTTGAAACACGATATCGTTCTCCTTGGGCACCTCAAGAACGGCCTCGGCTACTACCGGTTCAGTTATCTCGGCAGCCAAACCGCCTATGTCGGCGTGATCGCACAGGAGGTGCAACAAGTGCGCCCCGATGCAGTCGTGCGTGGGCGGGATGGCTATCTCAGAGTCTACTACGACAGGCTTGGCATCGAATTCCGCACCTACCGGGAGTGGCTCGCCCACGGCGCGCGAATTCCAACGGGAGCCGGGATGTCATCATGACCATGTTTCGTTCGACCTTTGCGCGGCGCCATTGGCTCGCCAGCCTCATCGCAGCAGCAGCGGTGACGCTCCTTGCGACGCGTGTCGCCGACGCCCAGCAGTCCTTCAAATCGCCCGAAGACGCTGCTGCGGCTCTGGCTGCGGCAGTCAAGTCAGGTGACGCCGAGGCAATGGTGAAGGTGCTCGGTCCCGATGCCGCGGAAATCGTCGATTCCGGGGATAGTGTGGCGGATGCGGACCTGCGGCAGCGTTTCCTTGCGGCCTTTGACGGCAAGCATTCCCTGAATATTGATGGCGACAAGAAGGCTGCGCTCATCCTCGGTCCGGACGATTTTCCGTTTCCAATTCCACTGATCCGCAACGGGTCCGGCTGGAAATTCGACACGGCCGCAGGTCGCCGCGAAATTCTCTACCGGCGCATCGGACGTAACGAACTCGATGCGATTCAGACATCTTTGGCCTATGTCGACGCGCAGAACGACTACGCGGACAAGAATCCCGCCGGCGCGGGCCGAGGTGTCTACGCGCGTCGCTTTTTGAGCAGCCCCGGTAAGAAGGACGGATTATATTGGCCCTCCGAGGGCGACGAGAGTCCGTTGGGCAAGCTTGTAGCGGACGCTACCGCGGAGGGATACAAGCTCGGCGGCGAACCGCAACCTTACCATGGGTACTACTACAGGGTCCTGACCAGGCAGGGGCCGAACGCACCTGGTGGCGCGCTGGACTACGTCGTCGACGGAAAGATGATCGGTGGTTTCGGCCTCGTGGCTTACCCGGCCGAATACGGCAACTCGGGCGTCATGACCTTCGTCGTCAATCATGCCGGCACAGTCTATCAAAAGGACCTTGGTGAGAATACCGCCGCGATCGCCAAACGCATAACCGCGTTCAATCCCGACCAAACGTGGAAGAAGGTCGAAATATCGAGTCCGTGAGATGAGCGTGTTGCCTCGAATGCTGCTGGTTACATTGGTTACACTGACCAGCCTGAGCGCGATCTCTCAGCGACCTCGCGAGCAAGGTGTGACCGACACGGAGATCCGGATCGGCAACCTTATGCCTTATTCAGGCAAATTGGCTGCTTTTGGCGCGATCGGCAAGGCCGAAGCCGCTTACTTCGACATGATCAACGACCACGGCGGAATTAATGGCCGCAAGGTGCGGTTCATTTCCTACGACGATCATTCCGATCCATCCACCGCGCTCGATCTGACGCACAGGCTGGTCGAGAGGGATGACGTATTGCTGATGTTCGGCTCCTTCGGAACGCCCGGCAATCTTGCCGTGCGGCAATTTCTCAACGAGAGGCAAATACCGCAGCTCTTCGTTGCGTCCGGGGACGAGGAGTGGAGTAATCCTAAGGCATTTCACTGGGTGATGGGCTGGCAGCCATCGTTCCGCTCGGAGGGACGTATCTACGCGAACTACATTCAAGCGTTCTATCCCAACCGCAAGATCGTTGTTCTTTGGGAAAACGATGAGTTCGGGCGCGACTTGTTCAAGGGCTTGCAAGAAGGATTGGGCGATCTCGCCCGGATGATTAGGGTCGACATCACCTACGATGTTTCGGATACGCATCTCGATACGCATGTATCGATCCTGAAGCAGTCGGGAGCGCAGATTTTTGTTTTTGCAGGCGCACCTGGCAATGCGGCCCAGGCGATCCGAACAGCGGCTGATCTCAATTGGCATCCGGTGTTCATTCTGAACGACATGGCCGCCTCGATTGCCACTGCACTGAGACCGGCCGGGTTGGAGAATTCCGTCGGCGTGATCTCTGCTTCATTCCTGAAGGATGTGAACGATCCCGCGTGGAAGGATGATCCGGCGGTCAAGGAGTGGCCGTCGTTCATCGAAAGATATGATCGTGGCGGCGACAAGGACGACAGCGCGGCCCTCTACGGCTATGCCTCCGCGGAAACGCTGGTTCAGGTACTTAAGCAGTGCGGCGATGATCTCTCCCGGGAGAACGTCATGAAACAAGCGGCGGCACTCAAGGAATACCAAGGGCCCATGTTGCTACCGGGTATCACGATCAGTACCGGGCTCGGAGATTTTCGCCCCATCAAGCAGATGCGATTGGTTCAGTTCGACGGCCGCACCTGGCAGCCGATCGGCGACGTGGTCGAATCTGCATTTTCCGGGGGGAAGAAAAAGTAGGCCGCTCGCTCGCTACAACGGGAGGACATTCCGATGCGAGGGTATAAACTGGGTCTGCTGATGCTGCTTGCGCTCGCCTTGATTGCACAGCCGTCCAGCGCGAAAACCGGCTATGTTCATGTGACCTTCGCGAAGGGCGGCCTGATCGCCGGAGCCGGTGCCGGGCGAGGCGTTTTGACTTTTGATGGCCGCAAATATCCGTTCACCGTTTATGGTTTGAGCTTGGGCGCCACGGTTGGTGCATCCATCAGCCGTCTGGTTGGGCGTGCATCGTATTTGCATCAGCTGAGCGATTTCGAAGGCACTTATACGGCCGTCGGCGCCGGTCGCGCTCTGGTTGCCGGCGGGGGCGGGGTGTCGCTCAGGAACGACAAGGGTGTGATCATTTGGCTGCACGGCCCGAAGGCGGGTCTGGAGTTTGCCTCGAACTTGAGTGGAATAAGAATCGTGTTGGAGCGGCAGCCCACGCGGTCATAAGTCTGATCATCGCCCCTTAGTGATAGCTGCGCTTTGCGTTCGGCTTCCCCTGTTCGGGACGGCCATTGGCGGGCGCATCGGATTTGCTAAAGCGAATGGTCCGTTGCGCTTCCGAAAGAGACAAGCTTTCGAACAGCCCTCTCAGGTCTTCGAGTTGCTGCTCAGAAACGGGTAGGCAGCCTTGGCGGGAGCGAACAATGGATGCCGTCGTCGCCCACCTCAATCTGGCCGCTTTGCAAGCCATAGCTAACTCGTCTGGGCTGTCAGTCCGGAGCATCCGTTCGATAACGGTGACCGGCGTTTCTGATAGGAGCGCTAGAGCCGCTACGAGCCTTTCGTGATCCTGCCCGACCGCAAATCGATTGATCGTGGAATCAGTCAGCTTGCCTGCGCGGCTGAGCGCGCCGATTTCCTTCTCCGCCGGAGCATAGTCAATTCGCGCGTTGATTTCCGAACGGGGCTCTTGTTGGCACAGGGCGCGATTAGCGGGAGAAGCGGAATTGACGAACGCAAATCGTGGCTTGCCCGTCACCAAGGCGAGGAACTTTCGTGTCAGCATTGCCGGAATGTCGGATCGTTTTCCCAGGGCCTGCGCCAACTGTTCGTCGCGCTCGGCGATTTTCAGCAATACCGCAAAGCTTCTCTCCGTTAGCCGTGCGCCCAGGTTTTGACTGATCGCGAGATGCACGGCAGCGTTTCCCCGCATCACAAGCTTGGTCGTAACGACCTCGGAAAGCGCCCCCCGCGAGCTGATTGCACGGAGCTGCTCTTGATTTCGCGTTTCAACCAGCTCGATCAGAATTTCGTCCGAAAGGCAGCTTGACTGCCGCAAGATCGGATCGGCTACAGAAGCATCATCATGAAAGGCAAGCTGCCGTAAAGCCTTGGGAAACGCCAGCGTTGAGGTTGCAACGGCGTTACTGAGGTTTGCGATGTCGGCGACCTCCGCCTGACGGATCAAGCACGCGAGGACCTCGTCGAAGGAGGTGAGCTGCCGAACGTTCTCCCGTGGCTGGGCGAGTAGGAGCTTTATGACTTCTCCAACAACGAGCCCACGACAATGCTTCGGACACCGCGCAAGCGCGTCTTCCAGTTCGTCGATCAGCGCTGCAGATGAACCGGCAACCATTTTTTCCTACCAAAAATAGTGCCTGGCAAAGGGCCAGTATTTCAAAACAATTTATGCAATCCAGCGAACGTCAAATCTTCGCCACCAGCCAGAATACTGCCCCAGGCACTAACCCGCCGTTAACAAACCAAGGCAGCGGCGCGGATCAGGCCGGTCCTTCCAGGCCTTGCCGCAGCGGATCAGTGCTGGGGCATCACTACCCCAGAGGTACGTTATTGCTGCCAGTTCCTCAAAGCAGTTCGGGTCGACATTTTGGATTGGCCGGGGAGGTACGGCGATCGCTCAGCGAGCGAGCAGGTCGATCGACGCCGTCCAGGCGGAGCGATACGCGTCGAGGCCGGCGATCGAAGCTGCAGGGACGGGCGTCGGCGCGGCCGCGGAATAAGCTGGCGGCCAGTGCGCCAGCATCGCGGCGCCTCGCGCCGTGCCAGCGGCGTCTTCCGCCGCAAAGACACGCTGCTTCGGCCTTAGGGCGCCGAGCGTCTGACAGAAGGCGAGATTGCCGGCGAAGCTCCCTTCTATGATGAGATCGCCGCTGGTCGCTCCCATGCGCGTCAGCATCATGTCGCTCACCAGGGCGCAATACAGCGTCGCCAGTGCGGTCCCATCGCCCGCCGCGACTTCGCCGCGGATCACGCCCTTGGTCGTCGCATAGGGGCCGCCCTGACCAGAGAAACAAGGCAGGGCAATCGCCCCGGAGGCGATGACGCGCTCGATCGCGGGAATATCCGGATTGCTGCCGGCGCCCGCGATGACGGCGTATTCGCGTCCGCCCATGAAGCGCCCGCAAGCGGTCGGGCGGCCGAGCACGTTGACGTTGGCGAGCGTGTCGTCGCGAGCATCGAGTTGATCGAGCGCAAGCCCCACGCACATCAGGATGACCCAAGTGCCGGTCGACAGAAGGGTGAACGGCGCCTCGCGCCAGACGAGGTAAGGCAGGAGCGACGCATTGGAATCGTGGACGCGGCAAAAGACTTGCGTTTCCGGTGCGAGCGAGGTCGCACCGGCGATATCAGGCTTGATCGGGCCGAGCGGATCGAAGGCGCGCCGCAGCGGCGGGATCAGGCTCTCGATGCCGAGACCTTCAACTAGGCTTGAGACGCGCCCCCGGCGCGGGTCCCAGAGATCCGTATGGGCGCCGAGTGAGGTGACCTCGCAGGTCGCGACGCCGGTCAGGCGCCAGGCCCAATATTGCGGATAAGTGAGAAAATGCGTCGCCCGTGCAAAGAGATCGGGACAGCGCCATTTCTGATATGCGAGCTGCCGCCCGAGGTTGAGGCCCGCCGGCACTCTCGGCGACAGGGTTTCCGAAAAGGGCGGACGAATTTTGGCGTAATCCGGCTCAATTTGTTCGACGTCGGGAAACTCGTAATCCATCACCGGCAGAGCGAGGTCGCTCGGGCCGATCAATGCGCCGGCCGCGCCATGCGCGGTCGGGACGAGCGCGCCGATCTTGTGCGCGCGTGCTGCTTCGCTCAGAGCGGCAAGCAAGAACGCCCATGCACTATCGACGTCTTCATGCGGATAGGGCGGTCCAGGCAAAATGCGGTTTGGCGCCGACCTTTCCCAAAGAAGCCGACCCTGGTCGAACAAAGTAAGCTTCACGTTGGTCTTGCCGACGTCGAGCACTGCAACCGCCTGGCTCATCGTTCAAACTCAAGGCAGTGGGAACATCTCGGCGAGGAATGCCGCCACGGGCGAGATTTTCGAGATTAGCGCGCCTGATAGCCGGAACAAGCCCGAAGATGAAGGCGGGCCACACCTCAAGCGCGCCTTAGCGCCGCGGCTTCTCAATGTCTACTGATGCCCATAATCGGACTCGTGCGCCCGAACGTAGATCGCCTGGTCGTGGCGGGGGCGATGCAGAGTAAAGGTTTCGAAACGAGCCAACTGACCATCCGGCCCCACCACATCATCATAGACGACCTTGATCGAGGTGGTGCCGCCGCGAACCGGGCCTGGATCGAGAGTAAAACGTGCGATATTCGCTCGAATGACGCGGCTACCCATTCACGGCATCGGCGAAGCGTTCGTTGCTGCTCATGCGGGCCGCGAGCCTAGCCTCCTGTTGCGAAGCCGGGATAGAGGGTCATGCCACCGTCAACGAACATCGTTGCGCCGGTGAGATAGTCGGACAAATCCGAAGCCAGCCATGCGACGGCGTGGGCAATGTCATCCGGCTCTCCGATGCGCTTGTAAGGGACCAGCGTCATCAGGCTGCGGTAGGCGTCAGGCGTGTCCCATGCAGACCGATTGATGGGCGTGCGAATTGCGCCGGGCGCCACACCGTTGACCCTGATGGCAAACGGAGCGAGCTCTTGGGCTATGCTTCGCATCAGTTGCATGATTCCCCCCTTCGACGCGGCATAGTTAGCATGACCTGCCCAAGGGATTTCTTGATGAACCGAGCTCATCATGATGAGCTTGCCGGCCGCCCGGGAAACGCTTTCAACGACACCGCGCCTCTTGAATTCCCGAACAGCCTCTCGCGCGCATAGAAACTGCCCGGTGAGGTTCACGCCAATGACCTTGTTCCATTGTTCGAGGGTCATCTCGTCGATGGCGGCATCTCGCTGCAGGCCGGCATTTGCCACAATGACGTGAAGAGTTGAGAAATGGCTGATCGCCTGCGCGTACATCGCTTGCACATCGCTTTCATTGCTGACGTCGGCCTTGATGACGATGGCGCGGCGCCCCTTGGCCTCGATCGCATGAGCGACTTCCTCTGCGGCCGGCTGATCCACGATATAATTGATCACGATATCGGCTCCGGATGCCGCTAGTCCGAGCGCTACGGCTCTTCCGATTCCCGAATTGGCTCCCGTGACCAATGCCGGCTGTCCCTCAAGCACGACAGGGTAGGGCTGCTGCCGTGCAACACCCTTGGGATCGGCGGGGCCGGCCGGATCATGCTGATTTTCGATCATCTTCCGGGTCCATTTGAGGCAAATGAGCTTGGCTGCGCAGCCATGCTTTTTTCGTCATGGTCGTTCGGCTGCTCGAGCGGCGCCGTCCGAACGAGTTGATGCGCGGCGTTGACCAGCGCGACGTGAGAGAAGGCCTGGGGGAAATTGCCAACCAGGCGTCTTGTTTCCGGCGCATATTCTTCGGATAGCAGGCCTACGTCGTTGCGGAGGCTCAGGAGCTTCTCGAACAGCGTCTTCGCGTCCGCTGTTCGACCGATGAGGCTGTAAGCCGCCGCGAGCCAGAAGCTGCACGCCAGAAAGAAGCCCTCTCCGGGCGGCAAGCCGTCGTCTGATGCATTGGTGTCGTAGCGGCGGACCAGCCCATCGACAACCAGCTCTGCTTCCACCGCTTCGACGGTCGAACGCACTCTTGTATCGTCCGGCGGAAGGAATCCAACTATCGGGATCCGAAGAAGGCTCGCATCGAGTTGAGGCTCTCCGTAGGCCTGTACGAACGTTTTGCGCTTTTGATCGTATCCGTTTTTGCAGACGTCATCATGAATGGCAGAGCGGATCGACTTCCATCGATCGACCGGTCCTTTCATTCGAAATTCCAACGCGCTCTTGATGCCACGATCGAACGCGACCCAGCACATGACCTTGGAGTAAGTAAAATGCTTGGGTGGACTGCGGCTCTCCCAAATGCCCTGGTCAGGACTGGACCATATCTTCTCGAGATGATCCAACAGGACGCATTGAACGTCCCAAGCTCGCTCATTCTCAGCCAAGCCACCTCGGCGCGCCTGATAGAGTGCGTCCATCAATTCGCCGAACACATCGAGTTGAAGTTGGGTGTGAGCGGCATTTCCGATCCGAACCGGACCAGAGTTTTCGTATCCGGCCAACCAGGGGACTTCCCATTCCGGTAAGCGCCTCTCGCCGGTCACGCCATACATAATCTGGAGCTGGTCCGGACTGCCGGCGACAGCGCGGATCAGCCAGTCCCTCCAGGCGAGCGCTTCCTCGTAGTAACCGCTTCTCATCAACGAAATGAGGGTCAAGGTCGCGTCGCGGATCCAGCAGAAGCGGTAATCCCAGTTGCGTGAACCGCCGATTTGCTCAGGCAACGAGGTCGTCGGAGCCGCGACGACCCCGCCGCTCGGACCGAACGTCAGCGCCTTCAATGTAATAAGCGAGCGCACGAGGGCTTCGGAATAGGGGCCTACGGTGCTGCAGCGACCAGACCATTCCCTCCAAAAAGACTCGGTCTTGTGCAGCAGGGCATCAGGATTCGCCGTTGTCTTGACCGGCGGTAGGTGGGAGACTTGGTAGGACAGCGCGAAAGTGACGCGCTGCCCCTTCGCCATCGAGAACGAACCGACAGTCTTCATATCCTCGCCGTGCAACGGCGTCTCGGTCGTCAGCAAGAACATGTGAGGGCCAGCGACGATACTGAGTGATCTGTCGTCGGTGTGTGTCACCCAGGGAACGGTGTTGCCGTTGTCGAATCGAATGACGAGTTCTGTTTCCACCTCCGCGCGGCCCTCAAGGCATTCGATGATCCTGATGAGCTTCGAAGAACCGAGCTTGGGAGGCATAAAATCGGTGAGCCGAACGCGGCCGTCTTCGAGATCAAATACGGTTTCGAGGATCAGCGTCCCCGGACGATAGCGACGCTCGATTGAGACGATAAGTTTCGGCGCCAGCAGCCATCTTCCGTTGTCAGGCGTACCGAGGAGAGACGCAAAGCATGCGTCTGAATCAAAGCGGGGCAGGCAGAGCCAGTCGATCGATCCTCCGCACTCTACCAGCGCGGCTGTCTCACAATCGCCGATGAGCGCGTAGTCCTCAATCCGAGCCATGTTCTTGGAACTTCGACGAAACGACTTTGGTTCCGGCTGCGGTCGCTTGGGATTTAAGACCTTGGTCGCACACATCACCAAGCAGTCGCCGTGTGCCGCCGACGCCCACCAACGTTTTCTGTTCATTGGCGAGAAGATCTGCATCGATTGTCACAAGGGTATCGCTCACCATCTGCCGGACATGCGCGGCATTCCCGGCTGGCAGTGATTGGAAGTTTGCGGTGGTCACTCAGCGAGGGTGAGGAGGTTGATTCGACCGGCCGCAGGACCCGGCCACATCGCTCGCCCATTGATCTAGATCAACATCGGGAGCCCGCCACACCGGAGGGTTCATGGCGGGTATTGAATGGCGCCCGGAGCGCCCCGTAACTCGAATTCAATGGCGTTGATTCCCGCGAGGGAAGTTGGCGTGGCCATCCGTCTGGACAGTGCCTGATGGAGCGTCGCCGGGACCGAGACAAGCGGCACGACGATACGGATGCGGGAATCGATGGCCAATCGTGTGATCTGTCAGCAAAGGAGGATACTATGTTGAGGCATGCTCTCATAGCTCTGGCTGCACTCGCGCTTGTGGGCGCAACGTTAATTCCGGATGCTGCGCAGGCTCGACGAGGGGGTGGGGGCGGCTACCGCGGCGGGGGATTTCACGGCGCCCGTGTCGGAGGATTTCACGGCGCTCGCGTCGGTGGCGTTCGCGGCGTCGGGGTTGCGGGGCGCGGCTACGGATACCGTCCAATTGCTGGTCGCCCTGTAGCGCGCACGGCAGTCCGCAGGGGAGTTTACCGGAACGCTGCCTATCGTGGAGCTTGGCGCGGAGCCGCCTACGGCGCGGCAGCCGTTGGCGCAGCGGCGGCCGGTGCGGCTGCTTACGGAGCCTACGGTGGCTACTACAATGGCTGTCACCGCAATGCCTACGGCTATTGGGTCTGCCCAAATCAGTACCAGTATTGATGCGCGACAAGCACGTTTCGTGCGGGCTTCAGATGATCAAACTGGGCCCCGACTCGGTAGGCCGGAGCCCAGTTTGCCATTTGCAGGCGGCATGGAGATCAGGACACGCCTGCTGAGTGCGGACGTTGCTTACGCTTGCTTTGTGCCGATGGAGCAACACGTGTGACCGGCCCCAGCGAGCCCTGCTCGCCGATTCGCCGCGGTCTTCGATTCTGCGAAAGTACCAGCTTCACGGACGAGGGCGCCGACCTGGACAGGGGGCGTGGTTGCATGTCCACGAGCGTGGTTCAAGGTGGTCCTGACGGACCATCGTCTGCGGCGAAAAAGCCCGCGCGGCTCAACTAGTTGTTTGGACAGCCGAATTTGGCTGGGGAACTAGGATTCGAACCTAGACAAACAGAGTCAGAGTCTGTTGTGCTACCGTTACACCATTCCCCAGCGGATTGCCGAACCAAGTCAATGATTTAGGGGATCCGACAACCGCCCGCGGCCGGGCGAGGCAAACCGCCGCCGGCCGAGCGTGGCGCCCTTGTACTCGCTCGCTTGCGGGCTTGCAAGCAGGTGCGAAGGGAGAGCTTGTTGCCGGGTCTCCGGATGCGATCGGCTTGGTTCTTGCGGGCGCGACGCAGCTATCTGGCCCGCGTTTCTCGGCGGCAGGCGGACTGCGGCAAACCGCCGATGAACGTACCGCCTTGATGCGGGTCGGATCGTTGACGGCGCAGAACTCCCCCACGATGTGAGCCGCCAGCTGCGCGCGCCTAGGTCTACCTATCCGCGAGGTGCTTCGCTCTCTCGCTCTATCGACTAACGATCTAGCTCCCCCAAGGTATTGCGCGCCGTGCCTCAGCTTGCCGAGGCGTATGGCCCATGCAATGCTGCGTGATCAGAAGAAGGGGATGGTGGCGCTCGCGCGCGCCTCGCCATCAAGAATGACATCTTGGGAAAAATTTTCGGAGCGACCGGATGCAATTCAAACATTTCCTCGGGCTCACCTGCGCCGCGGCACTATCGCTTGGCCTGATCGGCCAGGCTTCGGCCGCGGACAAGGTCGTCAAGATCGGTGCGATCTTTCCGATGACAGGGGGGGCGGCGAGCGCGGGCATTCATGCCAAATATGCAATCGAGGTCGCCGAGGACATCATCAACAACGCCCATCCGGAACTCGGCGATCTGCCGCTCGCCAAGAACGCGGGCCTCAAGGGGCTGGGAGGCGCAAAGGTCGACGTGATCTTCGCCGACAACCAGGGTAGTCCTGCCACCGGGCAGAATCAGGCGTTGCGGCTGATCACCCAGGAGAAGGTGGTTGCGCTGACCGGCGCCTACCAATCCGGCGTCACGCTGACCGCAAGCGCCATCGCCGAGAAGTATGGGATTCCCTTCGTCAACGGCGAATCCACCGCCGCCGACCTGACCGAGCGCGGGTTCAAGTGGTTCTTCCGCGTGACCCCGATCGCCTCCGACATCGCCAAGACCTACTATGACTTCCTCGCCGACATGAAGGCGTCCGGCACCAAGACTGACAGCGTTGCCGTGGTCCACGACAACACGGAATACGGCACTTCGGTTGCGGGAACGATCGCCAGCACGTTCAAGGCGAAGGGCAAGCCCATCGCCTTCGATCTCGCCTACGCGGCCAACTCCACCGACGTGCAGAGCCAGGTGCTGCAGCTCAAGGAGAAGAAGCCGGACGTCGTGATCATGATCAGCTACACCTCGGATGCGATCCTGTTTGCCAAGACCATGCAGGCGCTCGACTACAAGCCTCCCATGATCATCGGCGACGATTCCGGATATTCCGATCCGTCCTTCATCAAGGCCGCCGGCAAGATTTCCCAAGGCGTATTCAACCGCTCGTCCTGGAGCGTCGGACCTCCGGGCTCGCCGACCGCGATCATCGCCGACATGTACAAGAAGAAGAGCGGCGACGAGATGGATGACACCGCGGGCCGCGAGATGGAGGGCTTCCTCGTGCTGATGGACGCGATCGACCGCGCCGGCTCGACGGATCCTGCGAAAATCCAGGCCGCGCTGAAGGCCACCGACCTCAAACCCAACCAGTTGATGATGGGCTACAAGGGCGTCAAATTCAACGACAAGGGACAGAATGAGTTGGCCTCGGCCGTCATGATCCAGCTGCAGAACGGTGTGAACTACGTTCCGGTCTGGCCGAAGACCAGCGCGCAGAAGGCGCCGGTGTTGCCCTATAAGGGCTGGTGATCTGTTCTCGGGCGGGGTCATGATCCCGCCCGCCCTGTTTGAACCCGGCGGCAATCGCTGCCACGCAACGTTGCGCGGCCCATGTCCCTTGTCCTTGTCCAGGTGATCGTCGGCGGGCTTCTGCTCGGCGCGGTCTATGCGCTGTTCTCCTCGGGTCTCACCTTGGTCTGGGGCATGATGAACATCGTCAACTTCGCGCATGGCGATTTCGTCATGCTCGGCATGTACGTCGCCTATGTGGTGTTCACCCTGTTCGGCGCGGGGCCGATCGTAGGCGTGCCGCTGGCGATACTGGTGTTGGCGACGCTCGGCATCATCGTCTATTTCGCCCTGATCCGGGACATCATGAAGGGCACGCTGATGGCGCAGGTGCTCGGCACCTTCGGACTCGCGCTTCTCCTGCGCTATTCGGTGTTCTGGTGGTTCGGCGCGAACTTCCTTTCATTGCCGCAGAACATCGTCGGCGGCACCTTCGTCTTTTTCGGGCTGCGCATCGAGGCCTCGCGGCTGCTCGCGGGCGTGGTCGCGCTGCTCGTGACATGGGGGCTGCACCTCCTGCTGACGCGCACCTCGCTCGGGTCCAAAATGCTGGCGGTTGCGGAAGATTCAACCGCGGCGCAATTGATGGGAATCCGGCCCGACAGCATGCAGGCGCTCGCCTGGGCGATTGCCGCAGGCGCCACAGGGCTCGCCGGCGCGCTGATCGCCACCTTCTTCTACATCGTGCCCACGGTGGGCGAGACTCTTGGCCTCGTCGCTTTCGTCACCGTCTCGCTCGGTGGCTTCGGCAGCGTGCCAGGCGCATTGGTCGCGGGCCTCCTGATTGGCGTCATCGAGTCGCTCTCGGCCTATCTTATCGGCGACGTCTACAAGGACATCGTGGTTTACGGCCTGTTTCTGTCCGTTCTCTGGTTCAGGCCGCAGGGCCTCATGGGCAAAATGTGATGCGCCGCTTTGTTTGGCCCGCGCTGATCGTTGCGCTCATTATCGTCCTTCCCCTTGTGCTCTCGACCCCGTTTGAGCAGCGGATCGGCGCGCTCATCCTACTCTATGCAATCGCGGCATCGGCCTGGAACATCGGCAGCTATGCTGGTCAGGTGTCGGTCGGCCATGCGGTGTTCTTCGGCTGCGGGGCCTATGCCGCAACCGGCGCCTATGCGCATTTCGCGCTGTCGCCGCTAGTCGGCATTCCCGCAGGCATCGTGCTCGCAGTAGCGATTGCCGCGATCGTCGGCGTGCCAACGCTACGTTTGTCGGGACATTATTTCAGCATGGCAACGATCGCTTTGGCCGAACTGGTCCGCCTTGTCGTCATGAATACCGAGTATCTCGGCGCGGCCGTTGGGCTGAGCGGCCCGGCTGTCCCGCGCAACATTTTCGATGTCTCGTTCGTCTCCGCGCTGCCATACTACTATTTGTTCCTCGCGGTCCTTGCGCTCACGCTGTTGGTCACCTGGTGGATGGAGCGCAGCCGGATGGGATTCTACTTACGGGCGATCAAGGATTCCGAACGCGCCGCGCGCTCGCTCGGCGCCCCAACCAGCCGCACCAAGCTCTATGCGTTCATGCTCAGCGCCGCGCTGACAAGCGTCGCGGGTGCGCTCTATGCGATGATGTTCGGCTTCGTCGATCCGGATTCCGGTCTCGGCATCCTGATTTCCGTGAAGATACTGATCATGGCAGCGCTCGGCGGCGCGGGCTTCCTGTTCGGGCCGCTCGTTGGCGCGGCGATCCTGGTGCCACTCGAGGAAATTTCGAATAGCCTGCTCGGCGGCAGCGGGGCAGGCCTGACCTTTGTGGTGTACGGCGCGATCATCGTGCTGATCGCGCGGTTTCAGCCCGGCGGCCTTCTTGTTCTGATCACGCAGGTTCTGGAACGGCGGCGGAAGAAGGCATCCGAAGCCGCTGCAAAAACAACGGGACTGGGCCATGCTTCTTGAGGCGCGCGGCATCACCAAAACGTTTGGCAGCTTCAAGGCCGTCGACGCCGCGAGCGTCATGCTGGATGCGGGCGATATCCTCGGCCTGATCGGTCCGAACGGCGCCGGGAAATCAACCTTCTTCAATTGCCTTACCGGCGATCTCGATGCGACCTCGGGCAGGGTCGTCTTGGATAGTCGCGACATCACGGATCTTCCGCCGGAGGACCGGGCCCGGCTTGGGCTCGCGCGTACCTTTCAGGTGCCGCAGACCTTTGAAGGCATGACGGTGCTGGAGAATGTGATGATCGGGGCGTTTCTGCGCACATCGCATCGCGCGGAAGCCGAGGAAAAGGCGCGCGCCGTGCTCGACCGCGTCGGCATGGGCCGGCTTGCCGATTCCCCGGCGCGTTCGCTCGGCACCCCCGGCCGCAAGCGGCTGGAGATCGCCCGCGCATTAGCAACCGAACCAAAGGTGTTGCTGCTCGACGAAGCCATGGCCGGATTGACCCAGCGCGAAGTGCAACTCGCAATCGATCTGGTGCGCGATATTCATGCGAGCGGCATCACGCTCGTCATCGTCGAGCACATCATCGAAGTGATCATGGCGCTGGCGAGCCGCGTCATGGTGTTTCACCAGGGCCGGGAGATCGCGCGCGGTTCACCCCGCGAAGTCACCAGCAATCCCGACGTGATTGCGGCGTATCTTGGCACCCGCGCAGCCAAGGCGGCCGCCGGCCACACTCCGATCGAGTTGATGGGCGGCCCCGTGACATGACCGCGCCTCTGCTCAAGATCGAGAACCTCGAAGTTCGCTATGGCGATCTGATCGGGGTCTCCGACGTGTCGTTCGAAGTCCCGCCGGGCAGCGTGGTTGCGCTGCTCGGCTCTAACGGGGGCGGCAAGACCACGACCTTGAACGCGATTGCCGGCCTGATCCCGGCGCATTCCGGTTCAATTACATTTCGCGGCGAGGAGATCGGAGGCCAAAGCGCGTTTGTGATCGTGCGCAAGGGGCTCGCGTTGTCGCCGGAGGGATGGCGGCTTTTCGTGCAGCAGAGCGTCGAGAACAATCTTCTGCTCGGCGCGACGCCGCTCGCCGATAGGACGCGCAAGGCCGGGCTGCTTGAGCGCGTCTACGAGATATTTCCGAGGTTGAAGGAGCGCCGCAATCAGCGCGCTGGCACCATGTCCGGCGGCGAGCGGCAAATGCTGGCAGTCGGCCGGGCGCTGATGAGCGATCCGAAACTCCTGATGCTGGATGAGCCTTCGCTCGGGCTCGCGCCGGCTGTGGTGGAATCGATGTACGAGACCTTCGGCCGGCTGCACCGGGAGGGGCTGACCATTCTCCTGGCCGAACAATCCATCGAGCTGGCGCTGGAAGTCTCGGATTTCGCGACCGTGCTGCAAGTGGGCAGAAGCGTGCTCTCCGGGACCGCTGCCGCTCTGGCGCAGGATCCGCAGGTGCAGCGTGCCTACCTCGGAACCGCCTAGCCGGCGATGGGAGACGTCTATTGCCGAACTACTCGGCCGCTTCTCTGACCGAACCGTGCTCGTCGAGCCTGTCGCCATCCACATTGGAGCGGCCCCAATTGGTGAAGGCGTTGGAGAGCTTGTCGAGATAGAGATAGATCACCGGCGTGGTGAATAGCGTCAGCGCCTGGCTGACCAGCAGGCCGCCCACCATGGCATAGCCGAGCGGCTGACGGATCTCCGAGCCGGTGCCGGTGCCGAGCATCAACGGCACGCCGCCGAGCAGCGCCGCCATGGTCGTCATCATGATCGGGCGAAAGCGGAGCAGCGCCGCCTGCCGGATCGATTGCTCGGAGGTCATGTGCTCGTCGCGTTCGGCGGCGATCGCGAAGTCGACCATCATGATGCCGTTCTTCTTCACGATGCCGATCAGCAGGATGACGCCGATCAGCGCGATCAGACTGAAGTCGTAGCCGAACGCCATCAGGATCGCGAGCGCGCCTACGCCGGCCGAGGGCAGGGTGGACAGGATCGTGATCGGATGGATGTAGCTTTCATAGAGAATGCCGAGGATCAGATAGACCACGACGAGCGCGGCCAGGATCAACAATGGCACTGTGCCCAGCGATTGCTGGAACGCCTGCGCGGTGCCCTGGAAGCTTGAATTGAGAGTCGCCGGCGCGCCGAGATCGGTCATCGCCTTCTGCACCGCCTGGGTCGCCTGTCCAAGCGCTACGCCCTGCGCGAGGTTGAAGCTGATCGTGATCGCCGGGAACTGGCCCTGGTGGCTGATCGACAGCGGCCGCACCGGCACGTTGGTCCAGCTCGCAAAGGTCGACAGCGGCACCTGATCGCCGGTGAGCGGCGATTTCACGTAGATCTTGTCGAGTGTATCGATCTTGCCCTGCAATTGGGGCAGGATCTCCAGGATCACGTGATAGCTGTTGAGCTGCGTAAAGTATTGCGTGACCTGGCGCTGGCCGAACGCGTCGTACAGCGTATCATCGATGAGTTGCGGGGTGATGCCGTACCGCGAAGCCGTATCGCGGTTGATGTTGAGCGTCAGCGTCGTGCCGTTGGACTGCTGGTCGGTGGCGACGTCGCGCAGTTCCGGCAAGGTCTGCATCTTGGCCAGGATCTTCGGCGCCCATTGGTTCAGCTCTGCGAGATTGGCGTCCTGCAGCGTGAATTCGAACTGCGTGCGCGTGGGCCGGCCGCCGAGCCGCACGTCCTGGGCCGCCTGCATGTAGAGGCGGGCGCCCTCGACTTTCGCGAGCTTGGGACGTAGCCGGGCAATGATCTGCTGGGCTGTGACGTCGCGCTCGTCGCGCGGTTTCAGGGTGATGTACAGGCTGCCGTTGTTGCCGGCACGGCCGTTGCCGCCGATCGCCATGGCGACGCTGGCGACGGCCGGATCATGCATCACGATGTCGCTGAGCTCGACCTGCTTTTCTTGCATCGCCTTGAACGAAATGTCCTGCGACGCTTCCGAGGTCGCCGTGATCAGGCCGTTGTCCTGCTGCGGGAAAAAGCCCTTCGGAATGATAACAAACAGATAGACTGACAGCGCCAGGGTTGCGAAGAAAATGACCAGCGTGGCCCGCCGCCAGCTCAGTGCCAGGTCGAGGCCGCGTTCATAAGCATGCAGCATCGCGTCGAAGGCGCGTTCGCTCCACTGATAGAAGCGGCCGTGCTTGACCTCGCCATGGGCGCGCAGGAACCGCGAGGCCATCATCGGTGTCAGCGTGAGCGACACCGCCATCGACACGAAGATGGTCATGGCCAGCACCACCGCGAACTCGCGGAACAGGCGCCCGATGATGCCGCCCATCAACAAGAGCGGTATGAGCACGGCGACCAGCGAGATGCTGATCGACACGATGGTGAAGCCGATTTCGCCCGCGCCCTTGAACGCGGCAGCCAGGGGACTTTCGCCCTCCTCGATGTAGCGCGAGATGTTTTCCAGCATCACGATGGCGTCGTCGACCACGAAGCCGACCGCAATGGTCAGCGCCATCAGTGACAGGTTGTCCAGCGTGTAGCCGAAGACCCACATCAAAGCGCAGGCGCCCAATAGGGCCAAGGGCACGGTGACCGCCGGGATCACCGTCGCCCAGAAGCTGCGCAGGAAGATGAAGATCACCATCACGACCAGCGCGATGGTGATCAGCAGCGTGAATTGCACGTCCTGGACCGCCGCGCGGATGGTCTGCGTGCGGTCGCTCATCATATGGACCTTCATCGCCGGTGGAATCGTTGCGATCAGCCGCGGCAATGTCGCCTTGATCTTGTCGACGGTGTCGATGACGTTGGCGCCCGGCTGCTTGAACACCACCAGGAACACGCCGCGCTTGCCGTTGGCCCAGGCCGCCTCCTTGGCGTCTTCCGGGCCGGTCACGGCACGGCCGATGTCGCGAATGCGTAGCGGTCCACCGTTGCGGTAGGCGATGATGACGTCGTTCCAGTCCTTGGAATTCAAGAGCTGGTCGTTGGCATAGATCGTATAGGCGCGTGTTGCCCCGTCGATATTGCCTTTCGGGCTATCGACGGTTGTCACCGCGATCTGGTTGCGCACGTCTTCCAGCGACAGGCCCTTGGCGACCAGCTTGGCCGGATCGACCTGGATGCGGATCGCGGGTTTCTGCTGGCCCCCGATGATGACCTGTGCCACCCCGGATATCTGGCTGATCTGCTGCGCAAGCTGGGTGTCGGCCGCGTCGCTGACCGTGGTCAGCGGCAGCGTGTCCGACGTGACCGACATGATCATGATCGGCGAATCCGCCGGGTTGACTTTGCGGTAAGTCGGCGGCGAGGGCAGGTTTTTCGGCAGCTGGCCGCTGGCCGCGTTGATGGCGCCCTGGACGTCGTTGGCTGCGCCGTCGATGTTGCGGTTGAGATCGAACTGAATGGTGACGGCCGCCGTGCCCAAATAGCTCGTCGATGTCATCTGGGCGATGCCGGGGATCTGCGCGAACTGCCGCTCCAGCGGCTGGGCCACCGACGTTGCCATGGTCTCGGGGCTGGCGCCCGGCAGCGTTGCGGTCACCTGAATAGTCGGGAAGTCGACCTGCGGCAGCGGGGCGACCGGGAGCAGCGGGTAGGCGACCAGGCCGACAAACAAGATCCCCGCCATCAACAGCGAGGTGCCGATGGGGTAGCGAATGAAAGGTGCCGAAATTCCGCCGCCGCCGTTCATTCCGGCCGAACCTTGTTTGCGGCTGCATCGCTGCTTGCCACCGCCGTGGTGACGAGCGAGCCCGGCTGGACCTTGAACTGGCCGCCGGTGATCACCTGTTCTCCGGGCGTCAGGCCTTCGTCGACCACCGAGCGGCCGTCGACGGAATAGCTCACCTTCACCTTGTGCAATTCGGCCTTGTTGTCCTTGCCTACGGTGTAAGCATAAAGGCCGTTGGTCGAGTGCTGGACTGCGTCGTCCGGAACCACGATCGCATCTTTCAACGTCTTCACCAAAAGCCGCGTCGAGACCGATTGACCGGGCCACAGCACGTGGTCCTTGTTGTCGAACACCGCCTTCAGCCGAATAGTCCCGCTGGTCGTATCGACCTGATTGTTGATGACCGCGAGCTTGCCCTCCGCCAGCACCTTCTTGCCGTCGGTGGTGATGGCGATCACCTTCAGCGGGCTCACCTTCTGGCCCTCGCTGATATAAGGAAGTTGTTCTTCGGGTGCGGTGAAGATCACCGCGATCGGCTCCACCTGTGCGATGCTGACGATACCGGTCTGGGTGGCGGCATTGACGATGTTGCCGACGTCGACCTGGCGTAGTCCGACCACCCCGGAGATCGGCGCCTTGATCTGGGTGTAGTCGAACTGAGTCTGCGCGTTCTTGATCGCGGCATCGTCGGCGGCGATCTGCGCGGTCAGCTGCGCAACGGTCGAGCGCTGGGTATCGAGCTGCTGGCGCGTGGCGAACTCGCCGAGCTTGGTGTAGCGCTGCAGGTCGAGATTGGCGTTGGCGAGATTGGCCTCGTCCTGCTCCTTCTTAGCCTTGGCCTGGTCGAGCGTCGCCTGGTAGGGCCGTGGGTCGATCTCGGCAAGCAGGTCACCTGCCTTGACTAATTGGCCCTCTTGGAACGCGATCTTGTCGATCTGGCCGTCGACGCGGCTGCGCACCTGAACGGTATTAAAGCCCTGAACCGTGCCGAGTCCGGTCAAATAGACCGGAAAATCGACCTTTTCGACCGGTGCGATGGTAACGGGGATGGCGTGCGGGCGCGCCGCGGCGGTCTGCTGAGCCTTTTTGGCCGCTTCAGACGTCTGATAGCGATCCCAGCCGAGGTAGCCCGCTCCGCCGAGCGCTATCAGCACCAACACCCACCCGATCGTCCGCGACTTCTTCATGCCGGCTCATACGCTGAAAGGATGAGAATAATGGGTCTTCCAAACCGTTCCCTATGCAGCCAGATATAGTATGCCTGCAATTTATGTGTAAACACACCAAGGCTTGAGAATCCTAAACATTTCGCAATCTCGGGACGGCCGGAGCCATGTCGCTTGACCTGAAACGTCAGCTTATTTCGCAGCTTGTCGAAAGCTCGAGGCTCCTGCGCAACCATATCGATCAGCGCGCCAAGGCCAAGGGCACCACGCGCGCGCAATGGATCGTGTTGTTCCGGCTGCGCCAGCAAGAGGGGCTATCGCAGGTCGATCTTGCCGATGTGCTCGAATTGCAGCCGATTTCGCTTGTGCGCTTGCTCGACCGGCTGGTTGAGCATGGTCTGCTCGAGCGGCGCCACGACCCCAAGGACCGGCGCGCCAACCGTCTGTTCCTGACGCCGCGCGGCCGCCAGTTGGTCGATGATCTCGACGGTCTGCGTGACGCCATCGCCACCGATGTTCTGCATGCCGTGCCGGATGAGGCGATCAAGACCAGCCTGACCACTCTGCGCGACATCAAGGAGCGGATCAAGGCGCTATCCGACTCGTCAAATAGCGTCGCGGCGAAGTAGCGCTGGCATCAAGCACGCGCCTGCCGTTTTGAGGGACGAGCCTAGGCGCATTCGATCGACGCAGCCGCCGCGGTAGTCACTTGGTCGCGCGATGGCACGCAAGCGCAACTTTGCGAATTAGAACAAATTCAAACTGGCGATGCTCCGGTTGTAAGCCGGTGGCGGTCCGTCATATCACGGCAGCGGCGAATTCGCGGAGCCCTGCATGGATGAGTTGAACGGAAAAATGCTCGCGTGTCAGATCCTGATCACAGGCCTGATCGCGCGCGTGGCTAACGATTCGCGCGATCCTTTGCGGTTTCTCACCGACTTTCGCGATGAGATCAAAGCGGTGGTGAAGGGCGTCAATATCGCCGGGACGACTGATGCTGAGCGCGTGCGGCTCATCGCGCAGCGGAGCGTCGATGAACTCTTCTCGCTGATGAAGGCGCCGAGCAGTGATTGAGCGCATGCCTGCAATTTTCGCGATCTCTTTAGAGCGTTTACAGACTTCTCTTTAGAACGGTTTCAAATCAGAAATTAGAATCGCTTTCATCTGGACCAATTCAAGAGATTTGGCCTGCCGATCGCGTTGACCACGAATTTCTCGCTCAGTACCACAAGCGCCGTCGCGCAAGCTGTCGTTGCGCGTTGAATACTCAAGTCGTGGGGCGCGTGAAGGATGGGGCAGGTGATCACACCGCGGTCGTTGCGTTCGTTGGCAACGGTCAATTTGGATTCCAACAACTCCGATGGAAATTCCGCCAAGAGAGTCTCGGCGGTCGCCGGCCTGATCGCGGTGGCCTCGATCTCCGGCGCCGAGGCGCAGCAAGCCAATCTGCCGCCGGTGACGGTTGATGCGCCGGTCGCGCGTCCTCGGCCCGCAGCCACAAAGCCGACGCAACAGCAGGTTCGTGCGCGCAACGCGCTACGCCGCGCGGCACGCCAGCAGCCGCGCGTGGCTGCAGTACCGTTCCCGAATGCCGGCGGCCTGCCGCCCGACCGCGATCCCTACGCGGATCCGGCTGCACCCTACAAGGTCGACCATCTGCAGGCGTCGGGCAAATTCCCCGAGCCGCTCCTCAACACGCCGAAGACGGTCACAGTGCTCAGCCGGCAGGTATTGGACGACAAGAACGCCACCAACCTCAAGCAGGCCGTCCTGAGCACGGCGGGCGTGACGCTCGGGACCGGGGAGGGCGGCAACGCTTTCGGCGACCGCTTCTTCATTCGCGGCTTCGATGCACGAAACGACATCTTCATCGACGGCGTGCGCGATTCTAGCGTCAGCGTGCGCGAGAACTTCTTCACCGAACAGGTCGAGATCCTGCGTGGCCCCGGCTCGTCCTTTGCCGGCCGCGGCACGACAGGCGGCGCCATCAACATCGTCGCCAAGCAGGCGAACACCGAAAAGAGCTTCTACAATATGGACACCTCGTTCGGCACCGATCAGACCAAACGGGTCGTGCTCGACGTCAATCAGGTGATCAGCCCGACGTTTGCGGTTCGCGCTGGCGGATTGTTTCAGGACGCAGGAATTGCCGGCCGCAGCTATGTCACCGACGATCGCAGCGGCGGTTTTCTGGCGGCCAATTGGGCGCCGATCGACGGGGTCAAGGTCACCGCGGACTACATCCACACCGACATCCACGGTCTGCCGGATTTCGGCGTACCGTACTACAGGCCGAGCACGGCCAGCACGGCCGGTGGTCCATTTCCGGATTTCGGCGTTAATCGCAACAATTTCTATGGCTTCGTGAACCGCGACTTCTTTCAGGTTCGCCAGGACATTGGCGCCGTGAATACCGAGCTTCAGATCACGCCTGATCTCACCATCAACGACAAGATGAGGGCGTCGCGCTCGACCCTGAATTATATCGGGACGATCGCGGAGACTCCCGTCCTCACCAATCCGTTGTCCGCATCGACGCTGAGTGCCAACCCGCAAAGCCGCTATCAGCCGACGCAGGTGCTCGCCAACCAGACCGAAGCGACGTACAAGTTCAACACGGATAGCTGGCGCCACACGGCGCTGGCAGGGGTAGAGATTTCCCGCGAAACCTCCAGCATCGATAAATATGCCGGGTTGAGCTCGGAGGCGCTGCCGGGTGGATTCAGCGGTTCTGGCTCGCTGACCGGCGTCAGCGTGTTCGATCCTCAGTATACGTTCCTGCCGTTTTCCGGAACGCCGGCGCTGACCGGATTCCCGACCAAGATCGGCATCGATAACAAAAGCGCCTATCTGCTCGATAGCGCCAATTACAGGGATTTCGTCATCTTGAACGGCGGCATCCGCTACGATGACTACAGCATCGCCACTTCCGGCTACGGCACGGTGAATGGCGTAGCCAACGTCTTCGGCTCGCAATCTGCTGACTTCGGATTGCCCAATTTCAACCTGGGTCTCACGGTCAAGCCGCTGCCGATCACCAGCGTTTATGTGGCGTACGCCACATCGTCGGATCCCGTCGGAGCCGAATTCGATGGCACCAGCTCGACCTATGGCGGGCTGGCGCCGGTGCTTAACGGCAACAGCAACCAGATCTTCGGGCCTGAGCAGAACACGGCAATCGAAATCGGCAACAAGTGGGAATTGTTCGACCGCCATTTGCTCGTGAGCGGCGCGCTGTTTCAAACCGAAAAGGAAAATGCAAGGGAATCGCAAAACATCACTGCCGCGACGGCGACCGCCGCTTGCCCCTATCCGGCGGGCACGACGGGCACGGTTTCCTGCATCAGCGCAGGCGCAGCTTATCGCATCAGGGGCATCGATCTCGAGGTCGGCGGCAAGATCACCGATAAATGGAGCGTGTTCGGCGGGCTGGTCTTGATGCAGTCGGAAGTGACGAAGTCGCTGGTGCGGCCAGCCAATACCACGCTCTACACGACGAATGTCGGCCTGCCGCTCGCCAACGTGGCGCACCAATCCTTTAGCCTGCTGTCGAAATATCAACTGAACGACATGTGGGAGATCGGTGGCCAGGCGGTCTATCGCTCAAAGATCTACGGCGGCACCTTGCTTGCCGCTAACCAGGGCACGTCGCTGCCGAGCTACTGGCGCTTCGATGCGTTCGCGGAGGCGAAAATCGACAAGCACTGGACGGCCAAGCTGTTCGTCAACAACATCTTCAACAAACTCTATTACGACGCCCTGTACCAGAGCGCCGCACCGTTCGTGCTGGAAGCGCCCGGCCGCGCCGCTTATGTAGTGCTGTCGGCCAGGTACTGACGGCCATGCTGACTTGCGTTTCCAACGTGTTGAGCAAGGCCGAGGTTGTGGAGTTTCGCCGCGTCATGGATGCGTCCATCTGGGAAGATGGCCGCTCCACCGCTGGCGCCCAGTCGTCGCTGGTCAAGCGCAACGAGCAGTTGCCGCCGGACAGCGACGTCGCGCGCAAGCTGGGTCACCGCATAATTTCGGCGCTGACGGCCAATCCGCGCTTCCTTTCGGCCGCGGTGCCCCAACATATCTTTCCGCCGCTGTTCAATCGTTACACCGCGGCGGACGGCCATCGTTTCGGCATCCACGTCGACAACGCCGTTCGCGGTGACCGCCTGACGGGCTTGCGCATTCGCACCGATTTGTCCGTAACGCTGTTTCTTTCCGAGCCGGAGGAATATGACGGCGGCGAACTCGTGATCGAGGATTTCTACGGCTCCCGCGAGATCAAGCTGCCGGCCGGCGACCTCGTGCTCTATCCGGCCTCAAGCCTGCACATGGTCACGCCGGTCACGCGAGGCGCGCGCGTCGCATCCTTCTTTTGGCTGCAGAGCATGATCCGCGATACTCACGCGCGCAGCATGATCTTCGATCTCGACACCGCGATCCAGGCGCTCAGCGAGCGGCTGGGGCGGGATGATCCCGAAAGCGTCAAGCTGACCGGCATCTATCACAATCTCATCCGCTACTGGGCCGAGGTTTAAGCATTCTTCGAGGCAACGTGACGCGAGCACAGATCGGCTTTCAAATTTAGATTCGCTCTCAAACGAGCCGCGCGACCTTGAACGCGCGAGCTGAAGCGGCTTAACCACGGGCCTCGCTGGTCGGAGATCGTGCGGCAATGCTTAGAACAGTTCTTAAATTGGCGGCCGCACTCGCGATCCTGTCGCACGCGTCGCTTGGGTTCGCGCAACAGTCTGCACAGACGCAACAACAGCCTCCTGCGGCCAACCAACCGCTCGCGCAAAGTGAACGTCCTTTGGCGCAAGTACCTGTAGCGCCAGTGCGTGCGGGAGAGGCCGACCCTTCCATCGCGCCGGCCGCAACTGCAGCCGACATGGACAGCACGCCGAAATCGCTGAAGCCGTTATCGGGCGTGCCCCACGAATTGTCACCATGGTCGATGTTCTTGTCGGCCGACATCCTCGTGAAGGTCGTGTTGAGCGGGCTCGTCTTCGCGTCGCTCATCACTTGGACCGTCTTCATCGGCAAGACCATCGAGCTGTCGGTGGTCCGGCGCAAGCTTCGCGCCGCGCTGGCAAGCGTCCGCGAAGCCAGGTCGCTCGCGGAGGCGCAATTTTCACTCGGCAGGAAGGACGGCGTGCTGTCGCAGCTGCTTGATGCGGCAATACACGAGGCGAATCTCTCGGACGGAATCGCGAGCGATGTCGGTATCAAGGAGCGCGCCGCTTCCAGCTTTGCGGAGATTTCGCGCGCCGAAGCGCGCCGCATCCGGCTGGGCATGGGACTGTTGGCGACGATCGGTTCGACCTCGCCCTTTGTCGGGCTGTTCGGCACCGTCTGGGGCATCATGAACAGCTTCA
>Ga0134125_10001406_pt1 | contig 29548 bp, 21 predicted proteins | sample KB31751_FD_96464 | JGI IMG/M metagenome (GOLD analysis project Ga0134125, IMG submission 96464) | Terrestrial soil microbial communities with excess Nitrogen fertilizer from Kellogg Biological Station, Michigan, USA - KB3-175-1 | ecosystem: Environmental > Terrestrial > Soil > Unclassified ... | reverse complement strand
CTCGAAAATCACCGTCCGCGGCTTGCCGATGCCGGCCTCTATTGGCATTTTGTGCCCAATCCATCGAGATAACTTGGATCGACGCCATTCAATCCGGGCGTTTCGCGACAGAAACTAGCTAGGGATCGGAGTGTCATCAATGCTGACCATTGCGAAAGCTCTGTCCCGCATTTCCGGGACCAGTGTCGACGTCGAGACGTTGAAGACGATCATTATCTTCTGCGCTGTCGGGCTCATCGCTGTTGTGCATGGCGTACGGATTGGATCTCAGCCCAGGCTTCTTCTGAACGCTCGCCGGAGCGGCAGTTCTATTTTGAGCGGCTGTCCGTCGTGAGCGCGACCAAACGCAACACGACGCATGCCGCGAGCGCTTGCTCTTCTTTGACCCCGCTCTTCGCCATCTCGACCAAGCACTTTGCGAGCTCCGGGCGCGCGATCTCTTCCGAAAGGGAGCCCAGATAGTCGGTCCACAGTACTGCTGCCAAGCCAGATCAAAGGCGCGCGCGAGCAGCAGGGTAAATTCTGGATCGGCGGACTCGGACATGCGATTTAGGCCTACAGGAAAAAAAACGGCCGAGTAAAGGCAAAAGGCGCCCACCGGGGAGACCGGCAGCTTTCACAAGCCGCCCTCCCGCAATCGTGTCATCCTGTTCAGCGTTCCAATTAGGAACATTTGATTTCGTCGTCGTTTGCCCGATCCCGGGCAGACATTGCGTCGGCGAACGCAGCCTGCGCCATCTGAACTGCTGGCGTGGTCCGTGACGCGCGCGCAAGCGTCGCTTCGGCGATGTTGGTGCTGGCAAAGCCGACGGCTGCTGTCACGGCAAGGACAAACGTCAACGCCCATACGGCCCAGCCCACAATGGATGTGGCCCGGTGCCGGGCTTGCCAATGACTCGCTGCACAGGAAGGGAGGAAAAGCGGAACAAGATCAGCGGCCACTCGAGGCCCCGGGCGAGGGAAAAAATTTCAATTTGGGCCTCACTAAGATTTGGGGCCCTTGAGGCAAGTACTCTCTGGGCTCGTCTGCCGCGCAGGCCGGGAAAACGATAACGCCCGGCGACGGGGGCCGTCACGCCGTTTTTTGATCTGTGACCGATGAAATCGCTGGCGCGCTGCGTGCGTACGGGAGTAACCTGTGGTTGTTCGTTTCGAGGAGTAACTTGTGGCCAGCTCCACAACTCCGCTCGATGGCGCCATAGTAGGATTCCTCCTGCGCGTTGTCGACCGTTTCGAAGGCATGGTCTCGGATCCCGATGCGCTGCTGACACATCTCAAAGCGGTCGGGCTCAACGATATCGCGGTCAAACAGTTCCAGACGTTCCTGAGCGCACGCGCCAACGACGTCTCGAAGCTGTCGTCCGATCTGCCGAAGCTCCTCAAGGTCCTAGAAAGCAGCAATCCGGATCTGCTGTCGCTCATCACGCCAGTCAAAGACCTCTGGAGCGTCGTGACCGGGCTCGTGGCGGATGCGCCGAAGCTCACTGCCGTCGACCTGCCGCACGCCCCGTCACTGCCCAACGGGGATGTGCTCGGCCAGTTCGTCACGATGGCGATCGACGGTGCACTGCGCGAAGAGACCACGGCCGTATGGGCCGGTTTGTCGGCGACCGGGTTCGTCGGGCCGGGCGCCAGCATCCTCCCCGCGCTCTCCGCAGCGATCGACGATCCGGTCAAGTACGTATGGCAGCAGTTCCAGTTCTTGCGTCGAGAGAACACGCTCTCAATCGCGGGCGTTCTGACGGGGCCACGCGTCATGTCGGTGTCGAGCGTCGATCTCGGAACGAAGGAATCATCCACCCCCGAGGCGGTCGCCGCATTCGGCGCGGACGCGGTGGTGTTCCAGCGATTGATCCTCAAGGTCGCCGCCGACACCTACGGGGATTCGGTCAGGCTCTCGGTGGAGATCCTCGGTACCGAGACGCTCCCGCCGAAATTCGTCGCCGCCGTGCTGTCCGCCGACACAATCGCGGCGCCGATCAATCTGGGAGAGGTACTGCAACTCTCTTTCGATCCATTCAATGCCCCGTTCGCGCTCGCGATTACCGACTTCGGGGCCGCCAAGCAGATTGCCGGCAGCCCGCCGAAGCTGACGCTCAGCGCGAAAACACCGCAGGCGTTCAATCTCGGAGACGACGGCGGAATCCATCTCAACCTTCAGCAGCCGGTGTTCGAGGTGACGGCGACGCCGGATTCCTGGGGCGCGACGTTCGGCGTCACGGGATTCGAGCTCACAATTCCAAAGTCCATCGCCGGAGACCTCCTGGGGATGTTCCTGCCGAGCGCCGGCGTCGTCCTGCGCGGCAAGCTGCTGTTCCGAGTCGATGCCCACGGTTTCCATTTCGACGGCGGCGTCGGACTCAGCGCGAAGTGGCCGGATACCGTGCGCCTGCCCGGCTGCGTGATTCACAGCCTCTCGACGACCGTGGCGGTGTCCGGCTCCGACTTCCCCATCGCCGCTACGGGGACCATCGTGGTTTCTCTCGGCCCTGTGACGGTGACCATCGAAGGATTCGGGATGGCGCAGCCGCTTCGGCTGACGACCGACGGCAGCGGCAATCTCGGCATTCTCGACCTGCAGCCGCCGAGCTTTGCGACGCCGACCGGCATCGGCGTCGCGATCGACGCGAGCGTCGTCAAGGGTGGCGGCTTCCTGCGGATCACGGACAAGCAGATCGCGGGCGCGCTCGAGCTCTCCGTTTCGCTCGGTTCACTGGAGCTCTCCGTTCAAGCGTTTGGCGTCATCCAGCAGATCAACGGCGAGCTCTCGTTCGTCGTCGTCATGTCGGTGAAATTCTCGCCGCCAATCGAGATCTTTCTCGGTCTCACACTGAACGCCGTCGGCGGCGTTTTCGGATTCAATCGGACCGTGGATTCGACGGCGTTGCGCGGACTCGTGCGGGACGGCCGCACCAACGACGTCCTGATCCCGCACGACCTCATTGCCCGCGCCGACCTTGTGCTCTCGGCAGTCGGGACGGTATTCCCGGCCAAGCTCACGCAGTACCTGGCCGCGCCAATCCTCGAGCTCGGCTGGGGCCGGCCGGTCTCGCTCGTCACGATGACCGTTGGCGTGGTGTTCACGTTCCCGAACCCGGTCGCGATTGTGATCCTAGGCGAGTTCCGGATCGCGGTTCCGACGCCCGAAGCGCCGCTCATAGATCTTCAGGCGGATTTTGCCGGCGTCATCGACACCACGACCGGTGACGTGTCGTTCGACGCGTCGTTGGCGCGCTCGCGGATCGGCACGTTCGACGTCACCGGCGACATCGCGCTGCGCGGCGGTTCCGAGAGCTTCGTGTTCACCGCCGGTGGGTTCAATCCGTTGTTCACGCCACCGCCAAACCTGGCCAGCCTGCGGCGGCTGTCCATCTCGATCTCGCCGAGCGCGGTGCTCAATATCTCCGCCGATGCCTACTTCGCGCTGACAGCGAGCTCGCTGCAGTTCGGCGCGGCGATGTACGTCGAGGCGAAGCTCGGGCCGCTCGGTGCGAAAGGACACGTCAGCCTCGACACGCTTATTCACACCGAACCGAAAGTCCACTTCACCGCGTCGATCTCCGGCGAGTTCCAGCTCACGGTCGGAGGCGAGGAGCTCGCCTCGATGAACGTGGATGTGCTGCTCGAAGGCCCGGATCGCTGGCACGCGCGCGCCCACGCGAGCATCAGCCTGTTCTTCTTCAGTATTTCCGGCACGCTCGATCTCGAATGGGGAACCGATGCGCTCCTTGAGCTCGGCCCGCCGGTCGACGTCGCGCAGGCGGTCCGCGACGCCCTGGCGGCCGAAGCCACCTGGACGCACGTCCTGCCGGCCGCGGACGCTGCCACGGTGCAGCTCCGCTCCGGAGTCGAAGCCTTGCATCCGCTCGGCGTTCTGCGGCTGACGCAAACCGCCGCGCCGCTCGACGTTGGACTCGCCAAATTCGGAGCCAACGCGGTCACCTCGGGCAATCCGGTAACGGTCGCGATCACCGCGGCCGGCGGTGTCGTCACTAGCGCGCTGGAATTGTTCGCGACCTCGCAGTTCTTTGAGATTAGCGACGAGGATCGTCTGTCTAAACCCGCCTTCCTACCGTTCGATGCTGGCGCAACGCTCCAGGGCCAAGCCTGGCAGGTCAGCGATGCGCAGATCGCCGCCGTCGTGTACGAAGAGAGCCTCGGCGAAGACGACGTTAGTTCGGGTCCGAGCACCTTCCGTCCGCTCGACGCGATCGCGCTCGGTTGGGTGCACCTTGGAGCGGCAGGGCGCGCGCGTCCCTCGCTCAAGAAGCCACTGGCGGCGACGATCGGCGTCGGGGCGACGAGTTATTCGGTCGCGAGCGCCGTGACCGGCGCGATCCTGTCCAAGGGCGCGGCGTCGGCGCTGACCGCGTCGACGCGACGGTCGGTCGACACGATCGCCGTCGCCGACTTCGAGCTCAGGAACGTGAGCTGATGCCCGTACAATTCACCTTCGCTTCGATGATTCATCGCGGGTTCTTCGCCGACCAGAGCGCGACGACCGAGGTGAAGGTTGCCGTCCCCGGCAAAGAGGCCATCGTCCGCCGGGTGCCGATGATGACTCCCGGGGACGTGATCGGAATCCCGGCGCGTCAGGTCATTCGCTGCGCGCCGCTCAACGGAGTCGTTGACGCGGAACCCAACTACCTAGCGACGATCGATTTCGACGCACCGGACCTCCCCTGGCTGTTCAGCAGGAAGCCGGCCAGCGGTCCAATCCAGCCCTGGATCACCCTCGCCGTCATCGACGTGACCGATCTCAAGACCGACCCGCTGTCCGCGTCGCCGGTGGGCACACAGCTGACGATCGCCGGCGTGCAACTGCCGAATCCTGCGGAAGCCTGGATGTGGGCCCACGGCCAGCTGCTCGACACAGACACGGTGCCGGGAGATCCTGCTCGTTCGTTGTCGCGTCTCGTTAGCTCCAGGAAGCTAGAACAGAATCGCCGCTACGTGGCTTGCGTGGTGCCCATATTCGCCGCCGGGAAAACCGCCGGCCTCGGCATCGATCCGGGCGACGCGCGCACGAGCATGGATTTCGCGTGGAATCCGGCCGGCAGCGAGGTCACGCTACCGGTCTACTACTTCTGGCGATTCGCAACTGGACCAAACGGCGATTTCGAGTCGCTGGTCCGTCAGCTGCACGGCGTATCGCTGCCGCCGGGACTCGGCATGAGGAAGTTGCTGCTCGACTACCCGATGAGCGGCCTGCCAGTGCCGAATCCCGACGGAGCGTCGCTCGGGCTTCAAGTCGCGTTGCGAGCTCCCGGCGCGAGCCTCGACGAGATCCAGCCGCTGGTCGGCGCCAGCTACCTGGACGTCCTTCGATCGCGCCTCGTCGACGCCGGATACGACACATCGCTGCTGACTGCGCATGCGAATGCTCCACCTCCTGCGGTCGGGCCTCCGGTTTATGGGCAGCTCGCGGTCGGCCGGACCGCTACGGCCGCCGGCCTGCAGACTGTCGCTCCTCCGTGGGTGCGGACCACCAATCTCGATCCGAGGCTGCGCGTCGCCGCGGGCCTGGGCGGCGAGGTCGTCCGGCAGAATCAGGACCGCTACGTCGAAGAAGCCTGGCGGCAGGTCGGCGACGTGCTCGGTGCTAACGGCCTCCGCCGCCGCGCCGAGTTCTCGCTGGCCGCCAGCGCGACTCTCCACCGGAAATGGATCTCGCGGATCGCGGCAGCCGACCTCATCACATCAACGGGGCCCGTTCACTCGCGCGTTTTTGTCGATACGAACCTCACGATCACCGGACGGCTTCGTCAGTCGCCGCTCCCGCCATCAATCGCCTCTGTCGAATTCCGGCGGGTCACACGGGCGCGCGGCAGCCTGCCTGGTGCGGCGGCGTGGCGTGCGTCGGTCGGTCCCGCGGTTCTGGCGTCGCGGTCGACTGGCGCGCATCCGTTGAAAGTCACTGTGCCGATCGACACGATCGACGTGCTCGACGCACCAAGCAAGGTATGGGGAGTAGCAGCGGCGCCGTCTATTCTCGCGCGGCTTGCCCCCGGTCTCGACCAGACGGGCATGACAGCGGCGCAGGCCGCGACCCAGCTCGATTCGATGAACCGGCTCCCGACGGTCGCCTTCGCCACTGCGGACCAGGCCGTGGCGCGCGTGGATGCGATCGACGCAGACGGCGTACTCGCCGCAGTGGGCATGCAGCCGATCGGGCACCTGCCGCCCGGCGTGATTGCGACGACGCCTCCGACAGTGACGGTGATCGCGCCTCCGGGTGGGCCAGTCGCGACGTCTCCGGGAGGCGCGACGACGACGCATCCGCCACCTGTTGTTGTCGGACCTGGCCTGCCCTTCCCGATACCGGCGCAGACGGTCACCGTGTTGAAGCAGCAGATGACCGACGTGGCCAAGGTCATCATCAATCGACAGATCGTCGCATCGGACGCGGCGTCGTTGCCGGAGACCAGCCTGGCCGGAGGCTTCGAGTCGCTTCGGCAGACGATCGTCGCCGCGCTCGATCCGGCGGTGACGATGGTGCGCATGATGAACCATCGCATCTCGGCGCTGACCGACGCGCAGGCGAAGGGCCTGGACGACATCATGGCCGCGCCCGACCTGTCGGAGCCAACCTATCAGGCGCTCGCCGCCATCTCCCACGACTGGCTGCTGCCGGGCATCGACACGCTTCCCCCCGGCACGACGACGCTGGTCGAATCGAATCGCACGTTCATCAGTGCCTTTCTGGTCGGCATGAACCACGAGCTGGCGCGGGAGCTTCTCTGGCGCGAATACCCGAGCGACCAGCGCGGCACCTACAGCCGCCAGTTCTGGGCTCGCCAGAACACTGGCAACCCGGCCGATCAGTACGATCTCAAGCACCTGCTCCACGCGTCGCCCCAGCTGACGCTCGAGCAGCTTGGCGAGAAGCCAGGCGACGTGGCGTCGCCGCTCGTGCTCGTCGTGAAGGGCGATCTCGTTCGCCGTTATCCGGGGATGCTGGTGACCGCGGCAAAGACCAGAAAGAGCGGGTCGATCCGCGCGCTCGATCCGGCCACCGAGATCCAGCCGGACTTCATGGCGAGGCTCGACCCGGATGTGCTTCTGGTCGGCTTCGAATCGCTGAGCGCCGACAAGGTGCGAGCGCTCGCGGGCAACGAGGACACCGCGTGGTGGTTCTTCTTCGCCGAGCACTTCACCGAACCGAGGTTTGGTCTCGATCTGCCCGCCGCCGGCAATCCAGCCACCTTTACGGACTGGAATGACGCGACCTGGCGGAACGCGGTGCTCGACGCTGCCGGACGGCTCGGCGCGGGTAGTTTCAACGTCCCGCCGCTGCCGAAGTCGAAGCCCGGCACGCCGCCGGGACCGAAATACGACTGGCACGGCAGCAGTTCGTCGATCGCCTGGATCCTTTTACAGTACCCGTTCCGCCGCGGTATGCGCGGAATTGACCTTCTGCCGCTGAGGCCAACGCTGTGAGCGAGATCGATCCCAAAATCCCGATCACGATGCTGCCGGTGCGAATCGAAACACGGTTCGCCGGCACGCCGGCAGCGCCGCGCCTGCTCGTGCGGCTGTATCCGGACGACGCCCACATCGACCACCACGATCGGCGCCTGACCAAGGGCGAGGTGCTCGCCGGGAAACGCTACTGGACCAGCATCCGAACGGGTACCGCCGGCGATCAAGTGTGGGCGCAGCTGTTGAAGGACGTTGGGGCGACGCGCGCGATCTGGGTTCGTCAGGCGCTCACGCCGACCAACGCGTCTGGCGCTCCGACATTTCCGGAGGTGGCAACCGTCGAAGGCAACGCCGGCATCGCGGCTACCGCGCGAGCGCTGCCGGCTTTCTTCATCGTGCGCGTGCGTTTCGCGGGCGGCATGCGGACCGTCCAGGGACGTGCGATCCCGACAAGCCTTCAGGTCGGCATTTCGTTCGGGAGCGCTCCGCCGGACGCCGCGCCGGCGCCGCCGACGGCCGGGGGAGACGCGACGCTCGTTCTCGATGAGGGTATGCGCTGGATGGTCGATTTCGACGCGGCAGTTGCCGTCGGCATGGCCGTCAGCGTCGATCTCCCGCCGCAAACGGGCTTCATCCAAGACGTCGTGGCCGTCGGCATGCCGGTCGCAAATGCGGACGGCGCTGCACTGTTCACGGCGCTGATCGAGGCTCACCGGTTCAGCGACGGCGCCGCGTTCATCCCGCCGGGCACGCCGACGAACAACCTCGCCGACTCGGCGAGCGGCTACTCGGTCACTGCGGTGCCGGCGCCTGGGCCGCTCGTCGCGCCCGCGGATGGGTCCGTTGCCGCCGCGCTCGCGGCCGCCTGGAGCATCGACCCGATGGTGCTCGCACCGATCGAAAACGCCGCCAGCCGCGAGCTCGACGAGGCGCGCCCGATGGGGCGCGCGCTCTTCGAAGCGACCTGGGGTTCTTACCTGCGCCAGCAGGCGCAGCCGGGATTCGACCTGAATCTTCTGCCGCAGGTCTACGCGCACGTGACGTCGTTCGTCCGGGGTGGCGGACCACTGCCGGTCATTCGACTCGGCCGGCAGCCGTACGCCGTCGCGCCGATCATGGCCCGCGGCGCCTGGGCTCCGGTAGCCGAAAGCGCATTCGAGCAGTGGCTTGCGAATTTCCTTCCGGGCATCAGACCGCTCTGGACCTCTGGAATTGCAAACGCGCCATCGGGGCCCGAGCTGTTCGCGTTCGAACCGGTATCGACGCACGTGCGCCTCCGGACGACCAACATGAGCGCCGCAGTCGACTACATGGTCGCCATGAATAACGCCGTCATGAACGGCAGTCCCGAGGCCAATCGCCGCGCGATGCTCGCCGAGGTTGGGTTCACGAACGTGACGCCGTCAGTGTTCACGCAGCTCTACCCCAGAGGCGCCGCCGACCTGTGGCTGCCGATGTCGGCGGACCACGACACGCAATTCGACATCCTCTCGCCCGCCCCCAGGGACGCGACCAGCGTGCTCGGCCTCCTGCTGCGCAACTCGGCGCTCAGGATTGCCGCGAACGCGACGAACGAGTTCGCCGGGCTCAACACCGGGCAACTCGTCGTTCAAGTGGCGAGGGCGGCTCCGGCCCTGTCGATCGCGAACCTGCCGGCCGCGGCCGGACACGCGACGGGAGTGCTCTCCGGTTTTACGGCGGAGACCACGGTCGTCACATCGGCATCGCAGTCGGCCGGGCCCGGCAAGGATGTCACTGGCGCCACCTTCACGATCAAAGACCGCCTCGCCGACATCGTCGGTAACCCGGTGAAGTTCGTACCGGACTACGGACGCTACTTCAACAGCGACGCGCTCGCGGCGTTCCGCGATGCGCTCAGCGCGATTGCTGGCATTCCGACCGACCGCCGCGCGGTCCTCACCGGGGAGATCATCGACTGCGCGTCGCACCGTTACGACGCCTGGGTGACGTCTCTCGCCACGGCACGGCTCGCCGGGATGCAAACGGTGAAGCGCGGGAACCAGATCGGCGCGTGGGGAGCCGTTCGCGGCATCCAGCGCCGGCAGCTCACTACCGTGCCGGCGTCCACTACCATTCCGGAAGGAACGGTGACCGATCCGTCTGGCGGCGGCTTCGTCATGGCCTCGTCGCCGCGACAGGCGAGTACCGCGGGAGTGCTGCGCGCCGCGTGGCGCGCGCACGGCGGCGCATCGGGCGGTGCGCTCACCCCGTTCGCGACAGGCCTGACCTCGACCGCCCTGCGCCGAGCGCTCACCATCGCGGAGGGCATGCGCAACGGCCAGCAACTCGGTGCGCTGCTCGGATACCTGCTGGAGCGCGGCATCCACGACGCGTCGGGCGTCAACGGGGTCGAGATCGACTGGGTGGTGTTCGAGCTTCGCCGGCAGTATCCGCTCAAGGTGGATACGATCGACAACACGCCGCAGGCCAGCGCGCAACGGCTCGTCGCCGACGGATGGAAGCTCGCGCAGGTGGAAACCAGGACGCCGGGAGCGGTCGTCGCGGCGATTCCCACGCCGACCGGCGCCGGCCAACCGAGCTTCGGCCCGACCGAGAAAAACGCGTTGCAATCGGTGATCGCCGACGTCGTCGCGGCGCTTGACGCGCTTGCGGATCTCGGGCTCGCCGAGTCGATGTATCAGCTGGCCGGGGCGAACCTCGAGCGCGCCACCGCCGCGACAGACATGATCAGCCGAGCGACGTCGCCGCTCGACGTGTTCGAATCTGCGGCGACTCCGCGCGGCGGACGCGGGATCGAGCAACGGCTGATCGTCACCTTCGGCACGGGCACGCGGCCACCAGGGTTCGCGAGCAACACGCCGCGCGCGCGCCTCGCGCCTGCAGCCGACGCATTCGTCGCGCGCCGACTTGGCGCGCTCGGCGGGATCCGCGTTCGCCTCCTGGACGCTCGCGGCGTCCAGATCGCAGCGCCGACGCTTGCCTCGCTCGGACTGTCTGCGCTCGACATCGCAGCGCTCGATCTTTCCACCGAGAACGTGATGCTGTCGAACTTCGGTTCCCCGGCCACCATGCCGGGCGCTCCCAGCTCGAATCCGGGGCGGCAGGGCGTCGCCCGGCTCCTGCTTGCGGTCGGCCACGCCGGTGCCGCTACAGTTGGCTTCGATCTGACGCTCGACGCCGCCCTTCTCGATCTGCTCGATCACGCCGCCGCCTGGCAGCAGACGCTCGCCGGCAGAAGGCCGCTGTCGGCCGACACGTTCGTCGCGCGTGCGCAGCTCGCCGCTCCTTCCGATGCGTCCGGCCTCGCGGCGATAGTCGCGTCGCTCGCTCGGGAGCTCAGTGCGGCGTCGCCGGCCGCGCTGAAAGCCTGGGCAATCGGCGGACCCGACGCCATAGCCACCCGAAGGGCCGCCGCCGATCGCGTCGCCGCCGCCGCGGCGATTTCCGATCCGGTGAAGGCAGCCGGTGTGCTGCTCGGCGGTCCTGCGGTCGTCGAAGGATCGTTGGCGAGCTTGCCGCCGGACATCATCACCACCGTCAGCAATCAACAGTCCGTTCTCGGTCCGCGCCAGGGCGTGCTCGCACGCTGGCTCCAGGACTCTGCGCGCGTGCGGCCGGCGGCTGGAAGCCTCAGCGAGGCGCTCCTGCGAGACGATCTCGCCGGCCGTGCACCCGTCGGGTCGTGGGCGGCCCAGACACCCGCGGCGCCTTATGTCGCGAGCGTCGACGCCGCATCGGCGCGCCGCTGGGTGGCCTTGCCGTTTCCTGCCGGACTGGGCGACGCTCCGGTGACGAGCGCCGTCATCGTCGGCGACGACGTGAGCGGTGCCGTCACCGGCATCGAGCTCGACGCGTGGACGGAAGTCGTTCCGAATACGGCCGGAACCGGCGCGGTGACGGCGAATCTCACGGCGCCGGACGCGCGCGCGCCGAATGTGATCTTGATCGCCGTGCCACCTGACACGAGCAAACCCTGGACGACGGAGGCGTTGCTGTCGGTCGTCGATGAAGCGGTGGAGCTGGCCGACTGCCGGATGGTCGACCTCGACGCCACACGAAGAGTGCCGACGTTGTTGCCGGCGGTCTATCTCGCCGAATTTGACGAGAACGACCTCGGCATCCGGCACCTGCTGAACGTGGCCAATCAGTTTCCGGTGCGCTGGGTCGCGAAGGGGACGGCATGACGACGGTCAACTCGTTCACCCGAGTGGAGCCGGTCTCCCGTGGTGGAGACCCCGGCCGCGGCCTTGCAGCCACGGTCCAGGACCCGTTCTGGATGCTCGCGCGCCAGCGGCAGTTTGGAGAGCTGACCGGCGAGGATGCCGGCTCGCCGGTGCAGGTCGCGTTCGTGCAAACCGAAGCGCGCTTCGACGGGTGGAAGCCGGAGCGCGGCAGCGTCTTGCCGTATTCGCCGCAGGCCGATGTGGTCGAGGCCCTAGTCGCAGGCGAAGCCGCCGGTCCCGCGCACAGCACACTCGATCGATTGCATGCGGCAAGAGCGCTCGCTGCGGCGGTGTCGACGTCCGTGGGCGCCAAACTGCGCACCGCCTTTCCGCTGCAGGTCGCGCCCGACTCGCCGAGGATCCTGGCTCGTGCGGCGGCGAGGTTTGCCGACGGCCTTGCCGTGGCAGCCGCGTTCGCAGGCGCGGCCGACGGGACCGACGCGGCGCTCGGCGCGGCGCTGAAGCTTCCGGCAACGGACGCGAAAGCCGCCCGCGCTGATCTTGGCGAGTTCGCGCGGTGGTGCGCGATCACGTTCGGGACCGGGCCGAACAGCTGGATTCCCGAGCGGCTGGAGCGCCGCTTCGAGCTTGCCGTCAAAGGTACACCCGTCCTCGGAGCGCCCGGCCACGCGCGTGAAAAGGTCGACTGGTACGACTTTGATTTTGTCGCGGCCGGCGCGAGCGCGATCAGCACGGGAACAGCGACCCCGCGTAAACGTGTTCCGACCACCATCCAGTTCCCGGGCGCGCCGCGCGATCGGTTCTGGGAGTTCGAGGACGCGAGGCTCGCGTTGTCTGGAATCGACGCGACGACCACCGACCTCGGCCGTCTGGCACTCGTCGAATTCAGCACGATCTACGGCAACGACTGGTTCACGTTCCCGATCCCGGTCACCTACGGATCGATGCAGGCCGTCTCGGATCTCGTGGTGCGAGACACCTTCGGCATGCACGAGCTGATCGCGCCGGCAGCGGACGCGCAATGGGCCATGTATCGACCGGCGGGATCGTCGCTCACAGCACCGGCGTTGGCCGTGCCGTCGGTTACGGTGGCGCCGCTCGCCGGCGACGTCGTAGAGGAGGTCCGTTTCCTGCGCGACGAGTTGGCGAACCTCGTGTGGGGCGTCGAACAGATCGTCACCGATCCGGATGGCACCCGCCGCGACCTTCCCGATGAGTACGTCCGCGCGTTGGTGCGCGCCGATGCGATTCCGCCGAACGCGGACGTCGCCTACCAGCTGATGACTGACGTGCCCGACCACTGGGTTCCGTTCATCCCCGTTCACATCGCCGGCAGCTCTCGGCGAGTCGGACTTGTAGAGGCGGTGCTCCCTCGACCGAACAGCTTCGGCGATCTGGTGACCGCGTCGCCGCGATCGAGCGTCCTGCAGGAGCTGCGCGGTCTGGTACTGCCGGAAGAAGAAGTCCCGTCGGCCGGCATCGTCGTGCGACGGCGATGGTTCCTCGCGCGATCGACTGACGGGGGGAGACACGCGTGGGCAGCGCGGTCGGTGACCACCGGTCGTGGCGAGGGCGCGAGCGGCCTGCGCTTCGACATCGCGAAACCAGTTTGGGGGTAGCAGAGATGCCGGACTTGACGTTCCTCATGAATGCGGACCCGCCCGGCGCAACGAACCAGTTCTACGCGCTCGCCAGGCAGTACTTCACCGCCGCAGGCTCGACGGTCGTCGACGCGCCGTCGAAGGGGCAGACGCTCGAGGGTGTGTTTACGAAGCTCAAGTCACTGAACACACCGCAGAAAACCATCAACATCGTGAGTCATGCCATCGGATTCGGCGCCATCGAAGGTCCGATCACGCTCGCCGACCAGGCCGCCGGCCGCATCATGACGATAGCGGACGACCTACAGGACGCGCTTGCCAACAAGTCGCTGGCGCCGCCAGGGCCAGGCATCATCACCGACAAGACGCGGATCGTGCTCTATGGGTGCGACGTGGGGCGGTCCCTGAATTTCCTCAAACTGCTCTCGGGTCTGTTCGGCAACCCTGGCGAGCTGCTGGCGCCGCGGCGACTGAGCGTCTTCAAGCTCGACGGATCGACGGTCAAGTATCGCCAGGCGCAGAGCTGGACGCTGGTTCAAAAGGCGCGGCTGATACCGGCCGGCGCGTCCACCCCAACTGGCGGATGGCCGGCGTACCGCACTCAGTTCGTGAAGGATGCGGTGGTCAAGTTCGCTCGGATCGCGATCCAGGCCGAACTCGATGGCGAGAAACATCTGAAGAACATGCTGGACGCCGCCGCCAGCAGCGCGACAGACGCCATGGCGTCGACGTTCTTCCTCGAAGAGAACATCGACATCCTTCCCACCGCGACGCAGACCGCAAAGCAGGCGGCAGACAGCGTGAAACCAATCGCGAACGGCGATCCGGTTACTGCAATTCCGCAGTCGACGGCGCAGGTCGACGACACAACGGTGGTCACGACAATCAGCGGCGCGGACGCCTATCCGGCGAACACTGCGAAAACGAAGTACTCGATCACGGTCGTGCTCCTGGCGCAGGTGATCGATCAGGACGTGACGATCGCTGAAGGGCCGGGCTATGCGCGCGTGACCAGCAGCAAGGAACGCGCGCCGTCGCCGGGACCGAAACCGACGGGGGGCGGCGCGACGAGCGGCGGCGGTGCGAGCGACGACCCGAACGCGTTCGCGGAGGATCTGCGTGCGCTGCTCGACGAACTGCTGGCCGACGGAGCCGCGCAGGCGGACGTCGACGCGATTCTTGCCGCGGTGCCGCAGGGCGACGCGACCGAGGACATCGTAACTGACGTGCCGGATGAGCCGCCGGTGCCGGACGATCTCGCGAGCTTGGCGCTGTCGCCGAACCCGCCCGAGGAGGTGGCCTGATGCCGGTGAACCTGATCGTTACTGCGGGGAACTGGGAGCAGAAGCCGAAGAACGTGGTGTGCACCTTCACCGTCCTGGCGGACGAAGTGATCCTGGGCGCCACAACAGTTCGCAGCAAGCAAATCTACGCGCTCCCCAACGGCACCAAGCACGTGAGGATCGTGGCGACGCCGACGCCGAAGCCGAACGCCTACTGGGAGACGATGGTAGCGCTGGTCGTCGCGAGCGATGGCACCGTCTCGCCCGATGCCGGGTTCGCACCGTGGGTCGCCGTGACGCCGGCAAGTAGCGCCACGGGGCGCGCGATCCTCGCGACGGTCAAGGTGAGCCGATTCAGGGACGTGACATGGAAGGTGCGCGATCTGCTGAAGGTGGTCCCGGGCACGAGACCCGGCGGCACACCCAACCAGCCCCAACTCACGGCGGCCTATGGCAAGTGGCCGCCCGACAAACTCGACATCCAGCCCTTGCCCAACGCGCACTTCCTCGATGTGGACAACCCAGTAAAGACGGGCGGCATCCTGAACTTCAAGGCAGGCCCGGTGGCGGTGGACGCCGACAGCGTCGTCTTCGAACTCGCGGCCGTTAAAGCACCCCGGCTGTTCGGGGTCGTGTGGCCGGATGCGGTCCCGCGCAAGAATGGCGCGGAGCCGACCCCATTCTTGTTATACATCCGGCAGACCGGCTGGCAGGACGGCAAGAACGGGGTCTTTGGGACCGGCTGGCAGGGCGGCAAGAAGGTCTCTGGGGCGAACGGCGAGCCGTATCCCTTCCACTTCGACTACGCGGAGCGCTGCCTTTTCGAGAGTCAGCACTACAATCACGGAACACCGATCTCCATGCGCAACAACTATATGCTTCGCCCCAAGGGGGTCCCGTATCAGGTCGCGAGGTCCGGCGCGAAGGTCGTCACGGTGTTTCCCGTCGCCGACGTCGACGACAAGATCGGCTACGGAGTGCTCTCGGACTTCGACGAGATGGGCCAGTACCTCGCCGAGCTGCAGGCGGTTATGTTCTGGACGGTCGGGATCGTGGCGCCGCCGAAGACCGTCGGCAAGGTGGCGATCGCCGCGTACAGCTCCGCGAACGGCACACTGGCGAGCTGGTTGACCAGGAACCGAACGAGCAAATTCCTCGAGACCAACATCAGCGCGGTCTACTTCCTTGATCCCCCGGGCGTGGACGACTGTGTCACAGCGGGACGCAACTGGATGGACAAGGGCAAAATGGGCAAAGATAAGCGCGTCCGGTTGTACTCGGGCAGGGTCCTTTATGACCAGAAGGACCGGCTCATCAAAACGAAGTACTTCCCGGCGTACCGACAGTTGCTCGGCCTCGACGACAAGGACCCGCTCGTTATGCCGCGAGACCCCCAGGGCCACGTGCTTCCGTACCTCCTGAGCGCCGCCGAAAACAAGATCACTATGGCGCTGTTCCCGTTGGATAGCTGGATACGGACGTTCAAGGAGTTCGGCATGGATGTCCCCGCGCCGCCGGACGCCTTCCACCCAAACTGGGAATACTGGGATGCGCACCACCTCATCCCGGAAACCGTGCTCACGCATGCGCTCGCACAGGGAGATTTCTAGGCGTTCGGAATCGTCACGCCGGCAAGCGTTGACATCGTCACGTACCCGTCAGCAGGAGCGCACACCGTCGTCTGAAAAAGAAATATCCATTCTACGGTAAGCGATAGCGGGGAGCCTACAATCGGCGCTAGAGTAGCCGAACCTGTGTCATAGCCCACGTAGGTCACATCATGGCGGTTCCAGCTCCTTCCGAAATTCGGATGAGCGCGCTCTCTCGTGTGCAACTTCGCTGGACACTAAAGATAATTCTTCTGCTTGCTAGGTTTATTGTCTTACCCGTTGTCAGTGTGGTCGGTGTCCTTGCATTCGTTGACACTTTTGCAACAGGGGACAAACGCTGCTTCGTGACAGGGGTTCTACTCACTCAGTGGCCTAGTTCGATCGCGTGCGCGATTGCAAAACACGAAAGCTTAGCAACGGGTCTGATTGGTTCGGCCGCAACCTTATGCGCAGTGTTTCTCGGCTTGCGGAAATTTCAACTAGCCGAACAACGTCGCGAGCAGACCGAAAGACGCCGCGAAAAGCTTGAGCAGGATGGCATTCAGCGCGTCGTGGCCTATTACTCTCGCCTTCTGGAGCCCTTCGACGAACTGTCCGGGAATGACGACATCAATTTCGCCGACCGCCTAGATAGGTTTTTTGCAACAGGAAAATTTTGGCACATCTCATTCGGTTCTGTGCCAGTCGAATACCGCGCCGACGCACACCACGTTTGGGTGCGGTTAAAAGCTTTGAATAAAGTTCAGAAGAAAAGCGGGGTGGAAGCTGGGCCTGATCTGAACCAGATAAACGAGAACATCCGAGAAGTGGTCATAGATATGCGCGGATACCTCGATGGCGCTCAAAAGGACCTCGCCGATCGAAAGACTTCCACTTTGGAGTGAGGCAAACAGCCATCCTAGAACATGGTACAATGTGCCCATTCGCAGTAATTCTTGTATCGAGGCTCATTCCGAGCGTCCTCCGAAATTTCGGCCAGCAGGGCGACGGGATCCTTTGTCGGCGATGGGCCGAATCGAACCGGCCACTCCCTTTCGCGTCTGAGCGCGCCGCGTCGACTGATCCAAAAGTGAAGGCTGGGTCGGCATTGCGCATGTAAACTTCCGAACTGCGAGAAAGGCTTATTGGCTGCATGTTGGACATCGTTTTGCGCCCCATTGCAAATGTGCCTGCAAGCGCTGCCTTTCGTTGTTTTTAACGTCCATTCTCTCCACCTTGCAAAGGTTGAGACAGGTCGCCCGCCCTGAAGGCGACCAATACACCTAAATTCACACTGCCTACGGAACGAGAACTAATCAAAGCCACCGGACATCCCCTGCCCTCGAATTATTCCCCATAGGCGGCCGACCTTATGGCAGACGCCACATCAATGCGCGGTCAGGTCTGTATTCATCAGAGGCGAGCAATGTGCACTCGGTCGCTCGGAAAGGCCGGTGACGATCCGGACATCTTGAGTGCCCTGTAATGCGGAGCGGGCCTCCGCTCGTATCATTTGATACGGCTCATGTTCGTGCGGTTTAGACGAACACACGCCGCTGTCCGGCACCCCGCAAAGTCGCATACACATGGCCGGCACCAGAAATGAACCGGTGAAGCTTGAATGCCAAAAATGCTCGATCGCCAACACCGCCCCGCTCATTTGCAGGGCGGCTCGCCAGCATCAGAAAAGCCTGCAACTGTGACCGACAACGGTTTTCGTCGCATTGTGTTTGATCTGCAAGACGCTTAACCGCAGGTAGATTGCGATTCGTCCTATTTGCACGCCACAGCTACCCAGCAGCCATACCTGCGCATTTGATTTCTTTCTTGCTGGAGAAGCCTACGATCTTATTGCCGCTGACCATCATGGTTCGGGCGCAGGCATGGGCGGCAAGGACGAAAAGACTCGAATCGAAGCAATAGGGTCGCCAGATCGTCGGAAAATGCCGCACGTCGTGACGGCTCTCGCAAGAAGTGGCATGCCGTCGCCCGCGACGTTCAATATCCTTTGGGTGGCTCGCACCATTATTGTTGGATGCGCACCTTGGCCTTTCGTCGGGCCGTTGAAAGTAATTTTTCGATGATCGTCATTGATCCGGCGAATTTCTTATCTGAAGTCGAGGTGCTCAAGCGGTGGCCGATGCTCACGAAAGCGGAGCTACGGCGCGCCCGCCGAAGATCGAGTTCTACGCTTTCCGAAAGAAAAGCGGCGGGCCTCGCTACACGGCGGAGCAGGTGCAGGCTTACATCGACCGATCATATCTCAGGGTATTGAAATGCCAACAAAACCCCGGAGTGCCGCAACAGGCCCCGAGCAAGAGCATAGATGAACAGCTTGGCTGATTCCCCCACACTCCGGGACCAGACACCTAGAGCCAAGCTCAAGTCGGCGGGCTATTCGCAAATCCGGGAAGTGCCATCCGGGAAGATCAAGACGTTCAAGGCCGTGAAGGACGGGCAAGAGCGCTCCATCATTGTGGACTCTAGCGGGCACTTCAAAGAATTTCAGTGAGCGCTGGGTCAGCACGCCTGATGGCTGAAATCGAGAGCCGGCCATATTGAGTCTGAGGGCCGTTATTTGCTCGGCCACGCATGTTCCAAGTGATACCGGGCAACCGGCTTTCCGCTGTAGTTATACATGACGAGGCTACAACTACTTCTGCCGGCGGAGACGAGTTCTAGCTCGTCAACGCTCAGCTCGCGGTCTTTGTCATCGTCGAGTTTGGCCATGGCATCTCACTCGTTTATGGGGGCGTGAAGGATGTAGCCGTGACTATCGGCATTTTGCCTAAACCACCAGTCCGCGGACGCGATTGTTTCATGGAGCGACTTGCTTGACTGTGAGCGGGGTCACCGACATCGCGCGCCTGGCACGCTGACGATTTTCTCCACGGGTCAGGTCGCAGAGGGCGTTGCCGCGAGTCCGCTTTGCCCTCAAGAACGGAAGTGATCAGCAGAGTCCATCAGGTCCGAAAGGGGCCATAAGCGGTCATTCCGAATTATTTCCAATGGCACTGCCGTTACCGCGCGGCAAAGTGATGATGAACTCAGTAAATGCGCCGACCTCAGTCTCCACGTCGATCCTGCCGCCATGTTGCTTGACAATGATGTCATGGGTCATCGAAAGGCCGAGCCCCGTGCCCTCACCGGCCGGCTTCGTGGTGAAGAACGGATTGAACATCTTCTCTTTTACGTCGGGCGGGACACCGATGCCGTTATCACGGATACGGATTCCCACCGAGCCGCCAAGGTCCCTGGTCGTGGCCAGTAGCGTCGGTTCAAATCCGGCTTCGCGGTTCTCCTTGCGTCTGGTCGCAGCATGGAAGCCGTTGGAAATCACGTTGAGCAGCGCCCGTGTAATCTCCTGCGGGTATAGTTCGGCCGCTCCTGCGTCGGGGTCGAAGTCGCGCCGAAGCGTGATCGCGAAGCCCGGCTTCTCCGCTCGTGCGCCATGATAGGCGAGACTGAGGCTGTCCTCGACGATGGCGTTGATGTCGGCGGATCGGAGCTCACCGGAGCCCTCGCGCGAATGCAACAGCATATTCTTGACGATCGAGTCGGCGCGTTTGCCGTGCTGGACCACCTTTTCGAGGTTGGTTTTCAGCATCTGGGTCAACTCGCCGACCTCGCTACGCATTTTCTGATCGAGCGGGGCTGAAGCCAGAGCCTCACCCAGTTCATCGGCCAACTCCACCGATAGGGTCGCAAAATTGTTGACGAAATTTAGCGGATTCTTGATCTCGTGCGCGATACCGGCGGTGAGTTGCCCGAGAGAAGCCAGCTTCTCGGTTTGCACCAGGCGGTCCTGCGCGGTCCGGAGATCGTCCAGAGATCGGGCAAGTTCGCGGGTGCGTTGCTGCACCTGATCGAACAGTCGCGCGTTCTCGATCGCGATCACTGCCTGATCGGCGAAGGTTTTCAGCAACTCGATCTGGGTATCGGTGAAGCCGCCGAGTTCTCGGCTTCCAAGGGAGACCACCCCGATTGGCAGGCCACCTCGCATTAGAGGGACCATGACTGAGGATTTTACTGTCAAGCCCCGCATGGCGGGGGTGAGCCAAGGATCCGATTCAAAATCTCTAATGTGGATGACCTGTCGGTCGATGATTGCACGCCCCGCAGGCCACTCGCGCGTCGGCTTCATTGGGTACATCGCTTGGACCGCTTGCCGTACTGAAGGGTCGTCGCTGACACCTGTCGCCGCACGCCAATGGATCAGCGTGCCGTCGAATTGATACACTGTCGAGCCGTACCCGCCGCAGAGGTCGCGCGCACGTTCAACGATCAGATCGAACACCGGCTGCGGATCACCCGGCGACGCGGACATTACCTTTAGTACGTCGTTGGCAGCGGCCTGATACGCGATCCGCTCGCTGTACGCATCGTTACGCGCGGCCAGTTCGGCGCGCGCCTCGTCGAGCTTACGCTGGAGTTCCGCGATAATTTGTTGCGGATCAAGTGGTGCGTTGTCCGTCGTCCCGGTCATCTGCCTAGCTCATCTTGCCCGCTTTTTTGCAGCCAAAAGCCGGCAAATCGCTCTGGCAGAGCGTCGCAGCGAATTTGGTCCTAATGTCCCTATGGGTCATGAGCGGAAGCCGAGGCCACCTTCCCTATAGCTTGGCCGCTTGGGGTCAACCTCGGAAGTCGGCCCGCTTGAACGGCACGTCCGATGCAGCTCCAGGAGCGGACATTCATTCTCCGGCATACCGAAAAGTGCCAATAAGTTCTCGAGCTAATTCGCGTTGCAGCAAAGATTGCGCTTCGGACAACTAGCGCCGCGGACCGAAAATAAGGGTCATATCCTGCGCAACCTGTTGTATATGCACTGTCGAGCTACTGGGAGCGGCCGGATGATTAAGCTGGTTTTGGCGCCAATCCGACGCATAGTGAGATTTCCCCTATTTCAGCTCGCGATTGTGATTGGCGTAATTCTCTGGCTGCAAGCGGCCGATGACAAATCGATTCCCGGAGAATTATTCAACGTACTCGACAAACTTTCCGATTCTACCGTGCAGTTGGTTTCGACAGTTTTCACCATAAAATCTTTCACCAAAGCGTGGCTGATATCGGGATTTATGATTGCGTTTGTCTACCTCGCTGGCTTGTTGATTTTGTCCCTTGTGCGTCTCGTAATCAAAGGCGCGATTGATGTCATGGGTAAAAGTAATTTCTTGTATCTGAGGAACGCCATCGCGCGCGAACGCGGCATTGAGGCTTATCGGGCTTGGTTACCATTTGAGAGAATTAGGCCCACTGATATTTCGCAGCGGACCTGGGAAGAGACGTTTGCATGGCCGCCGGACAACAGGCCGCCCTATCCACCACTTAGGTACCGGATCATGCGCGGGATATTGAGCTATGCGGCCTTGATCGTGATTGCCGCACTTCTCTTACAATTTTTTACACCTCTTCCAGTTCTGACTTGGATATTCGGATGGCCAACAGCAAAGTCTTGATAGTTTGTCAGAGCCCAAGGTGTGAATTGAGTGTTACTGCACGGCCGTCGAAGACACGAACATGTCCTGTGCGCCAACCGAACCGGTCCACGCATTTTATCCCCCCTTCAGAAAACTTGGACGCGCATCGAATACCGCCAGCGGGGCCGGAACAAGTTACAAAACGTCAATCGACAATTTCACATCCCACGACGTGCTGTGGCTCCCCTCCGTGCCGCACCACAAGCCGTAGCTATATTGCAGCCGACAACGGCAAGCGCTGTCATGGCGGCATGAACAAGCGCTCACCCTGGTACGATCCCAACACCGAAGAATCGCGGTTGTTGGCTGCGCTCGAGCAAACCCGGCATCTCTGCTGCAACTCGGAAGAATTGATGGCCTGTGCGCGGAGAAAGGGCAGCTACGTTTTGCTGGAGGCAATCAAGGAAGCGATCGACGACTACGCGGAATACGAAATGGGGAACCGCGGATATTTCTGGGGCCGACCGCACAGGGCGGGGTGCAAGCACACATGATGATCATCGTTTCAGCATCGTTTGCCGCTCGTTATCTTCGACCTAAGAGAGGCAGATATCGACGGTACATGACCGGCCCAAAATACGTTGTGAGGCTGCGCAAGCACCGGATTCGTAATTGACCGCCCGCGCTATATACCATAGTCCGTCCGCTTACAATCCAACCCCGCACTAGTCGAAGGCCACGCCGATCCGCTCCTCTTCGCGCCAGACGACGTGACAGGGAATGTGCGCGTCGTCCGCCTTAAAGACAAGGTTGAAGCGCTCGGGGATGTGGTGGCGGCTTGGAATCTCGATCGCCGCGCCCGAAATGGATATATTGCTGATCAAGCAGTTAATGGTGATGCCAGCGAACTCAAGCGCCCCCGACATCAGTACGGTCTTGCGAGGACTCGCGCGTCTTTCCATGAAACTGTGATACGTCGAAACCTTTAAGATTGATAAAAGCGCGCTTATGAAATTCGTCAACGCCCGCCCCTACGCCGACCCCGACGCCGCCGCGCGCGAGATCGTCGAGATTGCCAACAGCATCGAGGCCGTTCAAGACGGTCGCATCCATGTCGAGAAGATCAACGCGCCGTTCCTTTATCAGCTCAAGGGCTCGCCAGCCGAGTACGGCGCCGGCATGAAGCGCGCGATCGAGAATGGTTGGCTCAAGATGCACGAGAGCGGTACTTTTGTACGGTTTACACAGGCCGGTGCCGATCTATTTGCGTAGCCGTCCAAACATGCGAGAGGAAATTCCTAGTGACGCGCGGTGCAAGAAAGTCGGGCGTGGCTACAGCCCTTTCCCGTCTGGCCAGTATAAAAGGCGGAAGGGCCAGGGCTAAGAAGCTCTCGGCCAAGGACCGCAGCGAGATAGCCAGGAAGGCCGCCAAGGCCCGTTGGGGCCAAGTGACCGAGCCATGATGTCGCCGCCGGATACGGCCTGGTACTACCGGGGCCAAGAAAGGCAAATATCGGCGTCGCACCGACGTGCCGATCAGCAAGCCTAGCATTACAGTTGCCGTTTTGCTTTGAAGTGCGCGCGTTGGGCTACGGCTTGGTGAGCTCTACGCCAGAATGACCATGCAATGATATGTGCGGGTTGGATTCGCTTTCGAGCGAGTCTGATGGCGATGCGGCGGACTTCCTGGACTGACCAACGGATCAATGACGGCGTGGCGATGCGTTGGTTTTTGCCGTGGTTCGGCGTTTGGTTTTTTTTGGCAGCGGATTGGCGCGATGTCGGATCGCCGCCATCATGGCGAAGGCGAGCATCACCATGGAAACGTGGCGATGCCAGCCATGCCAGGATCTGCTCTCGTTGTGATCGAGCCCGAACTCGTTCTTGGCGGTCTCAAAACTGTCTTCGATTGCCCATCGATGGCCTTCGACTGCCACCAGTGTTTCGATGGATGTTCCCGCTGGACACCAGGTGGTGAAGAAGGCGAGATCGCCATCGGCGATGCGACGACGGATCAGTAGACCGCGCATCCATAGACCCGGATTTGCGTCGTTTGATTCTTCGACTTCCAGATCGGCCAATTGGAGATAGCACCAATCATGCAGCCGCGGTCCTTTGGTCCCGGCTCCTGCGGACAGGCGTTTCCAGTCGGACGCACGCCGCGTCCGGGCGATGTCGGCGGCCGTGCCGGCGACCGATCGACGCTTGCCCCAGGAATGGAATACATGAGCGCTGCTGACTCCGAGTACATAGCCTTTGCCCGCCTGGCGTAGTTGCTGTTCGATGTCGCCGACACCGTAGACCGTATCGCCAGCAACCCACTCGAATGGGACAGCCGCGGCTATGGCGCGTGCGATCATTCTCGTCGCAAGCTTGGGTTTGGTTGCAAAGCCGGCGTCGGGGGGGCACGTACGCGGCTTTGAGGCGATCCGGATCGTCGGTCCATTCCTTCGGAAGATACAGCGCGCGATCGATGAAAGCATGGCCGTGGCACGAAACGTAGGCAGCGAAGACGCCGATCTGGCAGTTGGTGATTTTGCCCGCGGAACCCGTGTATTGCCGCGCTACCCCGCACGACGCCTTACCCTGTTTGAGAAAGCCGGTCTCATCGATCACCAGCACCGCATCGTCATCCGCCAAATGCTCGATGACATAGTCGCGAACGATATCGCGCAAAGCATCCGCGTCCCAATCGCGGCGACCCAGGATCGCTTGCTGCCGCCATGGACCAGGATCGCCTGCCGCCTCCGCGCGCATCCATCCGGTCTTGCGTTGCTCATCTCCGAGCAGGCCTTCCAGAAACAAGCCTGCATTCGTCGCAACACGATCTTGATTGAACAGCGGACGTATCCGTTGCTTGATCTCACGAAGCGACGCCGCCCACAGCGCAAGCGTCTCTTCAATCGACGCTGTCTGCGCCCACGATCTTCGAATCATGGTTGCCCATGGATTCAGAAGCCTTTCGAAAAGGCAACTGTAATGCTAAGAGGGGCAACTACCGGAGGTGAAACCTAAGGGTGTCTCGATTTCGGAACACCGTGGGTCGTTCCAGAACCAGCTGCCTTAGTCGTTAACTTTTCCGAGATGTGGTCTGTTTTGACCAGTATGCCGGGGTGCATGCGTGGAAGGCTACCCCATCACCGGCCCGTCACGGGCATCTAACCGGTGACTGAGAGTATTGTGCTCCCGCCTGATGTAGGGGACTGCATCATGAGCACCTTGTACCGACCGCCATGCCCCAAGTGCAAAGCGACAATGATGCTTGCACGGACCACGCCCGGCCTTACCGGCTTTCATATCCGAACATTCGAATGCCCAGCTTGTGACGATGTCTATCAACGCGTCGTCGATCTAGCCGACCCCATGAAATCTCGGGAAACCTTGGGCTGGGTCCGGGGCGAATTGCGAGCGCCAACGTGAGTGAATCGTCCGAACTAAACCATGTCAGTCTGGTGAGCGCCTGGAAACCCGATTACTGGACGCACAAGCTTGGCGTCAGTGCCGGCGAACTGATGCGTATAATCGACAAGGTCGGTAATTCCGTCACGGCTGTGCGCAAAGAGCTCGGTCTCATGACCCATAAAGAATCAGGCGCCACATGAAAACGCTGCGAGCCCTCACACCAAATGTTCCACTTCGAGATCGCCTCGCAGCGTTTGCCAAGGCTACTCGGGAAAGAGCCGCAAGCCTTCCTCCCGGCAACGAACGAGACGAACTGCTCATGAAAGCGCGTCAGGCGGATACTGCGTGTAACGATTGGGCTAGCTCGGCGCTGAAGCTCTTTGGTTGAGATGGCGGCATTTATAACTCTTCAGTATCGAGACCTGGCAGGCCGGTTCACTATCAACGTCGATACCAAATACGAACGACAGGGCAACAGCTACACAACGGTCTATCTCGATAGCGGCACTCAGGAATTGGTCAAGAGGCGCCGGAAGAGATCGCCGAGCTAATTGACGCTGCTCAAACTTCGGGGCGCACGGTTTGATATTCCCCAAGACTGCGATATCGCCTCCACCCTAGGAACCTATTCCATAAGCGCGCCTTGTCTCCCCGATGCGGTCCTTCCCCCCGTAGAGCCGCGTCGAATGGGGCCCCGGGCTTTGTGTCGCCATTAGGTCTGGGGTCTTCACGCGCTCGGTTAGAAATTAAAGAGCGAGAAGTGAAGCCGAGCTAGGAACGCATGGCCGAACTGCGGCTTAAACCATGCGGCGCGGTCCTTCCCTTCGGTCAGGCTGCGTCGGAATGGGTCCCTGGGCTTCAGAATTGCCCGTGGTCCGGGGACCTTTTAATCCCTACATTCGCTCCATGCTCCGCAAACCTGTCGAACTGCCGCCCGGCAACGCGCGCCGCTTCGTGGAAGATATGCGCGCCTATTTCGCCGAGACAAACTTGATCAAGCGCGATGAGATTGCCGCGCGCCAGCTCCATGCGCTCAGACAGCACTACGCTGGCAAGCTTCGGCTTACCGACGTGCGGGAGATGTTCTTGCAAGAAGCAAAATCTTAACCGCACCGAGGTATTCTAGATCCGGGCATTCGGGGCGTCTGCTGGCTTGCGGCCAGCTTCAAGCGTGCGTGTCGACACCGATGGCCTTAGACCCCGAAGAAATTGTTACCATGATGTTGTTTGTGGCGCTTGTAATCGCATGGAATTGGAGACTCGGGCACTAATACTCTTGCCGCGTTAGCATCTTGCCCGACGCCGCATCATCGTGCTCAGTTCTTAGCCGCGTTGGGTCGTCCAGCAATGCCGACGGGGCTCTCGCACTAGGCCGCCCAGCCGACGCCGGCTCTCCCGCATATCCGATCATGGTTTCTCGCAACTATACTCCCGGGCCGTCGCTCCCAATTCGGGAGAAGGCTCGCACGGCGTGGCAGCCAGATGGTGAGGCGGCTGTATCCGACTGGAGGGGTGCGGTCGGAACACAAAGAATATCGACAGCGCAACCATCGCCCCAGCTACCAGCATGAACACTCGGTGGAGGAGCATACGGTGTTATGACTCAAATTTGCCGCTTCGAATACGAGGTTCTTGAGCGAGCCGCATCGGCCTCCGGCGGCCTCTCGCAATAGGGCCACTCTAAGTCGCCAGGCTGCTCAAGCTAAGGCCTACGCCGCGACGTTCAGGAACATCGGCTTGTTGTCGTTCGACGCCGGGTCGATGTCGCCTGGGACCGAGGCGGGCTAGAGGCGCTTGGTCAGCGCCACGGCGCCGAATGATATCGCCGACGGCAAACCTATCGTAGCGCGGCCGGCTTACGTTAGCCTTACGGAAAGCGCGAGAAAGAAGTCCCACGCCTTCGATAGCCCCTGCGTGACTCTAGGAAGGCCGCTGGTGCGGGTTTGGTTTGAGGGCCCCGAGTGTGCCGGCGGATTCCTGAAAACGAATCGAGCTGAACTTCTGCCCGTCTGACCCTGTCGCGCAATCTGTTCAACTCGCTCAATTGAAAATCGAGGTTGGTTGCATCTTGAAGGATGAGTGAAAGACGCTTCGCGACCATGGCCGAGGCCGCAACCAGCTGCTGATACCTCATTTGTCCCCCTCAGCTGATAGACGCTACAAACTTCAGGGTGAGACCAACCATAGACGTCTGTCACCGTGGCGGATTGAAGCGTGACGGATTGTAGCGGGCCAATACCCCAAATTATGGAATAGGGAGCCACTGAAGCGCGGGACCGAAGCCCCGCCTTCCTTGTAAATAGAACCCGCCAGGAGTGACCGGGCGGGTTCGAAGTCTTGGTAGTTTCCGCGCCCTCGGCGTTTCATTCGTCGCCGAGGCACGCGCACGCTAAGAGACCCGACTCACACCAGCCTTACGGCTAAGCCGGTTCCGATGCGACGCCAGCCGCTGACGGTTCGGCGCCGGCGCTTCACTCGTCACCTATGACCGCATGGCGACCGATCGCTTCCGTATCGCCGTGTGCTGGTCGGGCGCGGTCTTCGGAGCGGGTGTTTCTTGGCCAGCCGGCACGATCTCGGCCAGCTCGGGGAACGTGATGACGTTGTCGCTCATGCTGAAGCCGGATTGCGGGCAACGCTGCTTGGCGAATGATTGTCTCGATCGCCTGCGCCATTGTCGCCCGCAGCTGATAGTGCCAGCCGTCGCGGCCGACCCCTGGGCGCTTTTCGCGTACGAACGTTTTGACCCCCCGGCGAGTCCTAGAGGGCGATGTCGACCCTGTTTTGCTTGTGGGGCGACCGATGGACAAAATACTCGCCTATGCGATCTCGGCCTTCATCGTGGGCTTCGGTGTCTGGATCTTTATTGCCGACCTAAGCTCCGCCGCACCCGCCTTGTGGGCTTTCTTCGCCCTAATTCCGATCGTGATCGAGCTTTTGAGCGCCTTCGGACCCAGCTAGCTCTGCGCCGGCTTGGGTGAACTTCACGTAGGTTCCGCTTTCGTGCAGCACCAGCCAGCCATGGGCAGTCCGGTACGTGGCTTATATCTGTGCTGAGAACGCCCAGTCGCGCTCCCGCCCAATGAGGGGAGCAGCCCATGCCGCAGCAGGGCTATTACGCCTATATCATCGGCGAGGACGGTAATATCAGGGACCGCGTTGTCCTTTGCGAAGACGACAAGGAAGCCAAGGACCCGCCGTGCAGCTAGTGGATGGCCACGCCGTAGAGCTTTGGCAAGAGGCGCGTCGGGTCGCTACCTTCCGACCCCCCAGTAAGGCCGCCTCGTGGGGACTTTAGGACCTCTCCCTTCACCCGGCTTGAACCATGCGGCGCGGTCCTTTCGCCCCCGTTCGGGCCACGTCGTTTGAGAGTGGGTCCTTAGGTCAGCCCATGGCCTGGGGACCTTCCTGCAAAAGGCTGGATCGCCTATCTCCGCCCCAATGCCCGAAAGCCCTGGAATTACCGCCCTGCTGTCGCGCGCGCCTCGTGGTGTATAGTCCCTGATCGTCGAATCAGTCCCCCGGTGATCGATGAATGACGAGAAGCGGCAACTCGAGGACGCAACGCAGGCTCTCCATGGAGCCGAGCGTGAGCTGATGGCGGCCATGCAGAACTTCGTTGATGCGCAAGCAAAGGCGAGCAAATCAAAGGGTCACGCGGTTGACATCCTACGCCAGTTCTTGCGGAAGGCGTGCGAGGAAAAAGCAAAGCGGCGGCGCGCGGTTTTCAAAATCATCGAGTAACTAAAGGCTGGCTAGCCGCTAGTCTGCAGTTGCTCGTGGCCCCGGGGCGAAAATGACCCTGGAGGACCTTTTTGGGCGACGCCATCACGGATTGCGAACGCCCGCCTTCAAAACATCGATTGCCGACCTAAGGCTGGGGTGGAACGTCCGAATCTCAGTGATTGCGCGAAGCTGATCTGGGACGATTGACGCGGCGCCTTGCCCACCGGATTCCGCCCATTGTCCAACTGTAAAATGGATGATCGGGTCGCTAGCGTAAGCAGCTCACACCGATGCGAGTTTCTTGCGTGGAAAAGCGGAGCCGACCGATCGCCTATCTTATCGCTGCAGCTGCAATCGCGGTGGCGATTTGGGCGACTATAGGCGGACCGCTTCCCACGCATCCTGATCATGGTTTAGCGCAAAAGCAAGGCAGCCGCTGATTCGCAATCTCGATGCTGGCACCTATCTCCGCCGCATGCCCCGCAAACCCATCGACTTACCGCCCGATGTGGCCCTGCGCTTCCTGGAGGACATGCGGGCTTTTTTCACCGAAAAGAACCGCATCAAGCGCGACGAGATTGCGGCACGCCAACTTCACGTCCTCCGCGAACATCAGCGGCCAGGGGAGAAGAAGCTTCGACTGTTCGAGGTGAAGGAGATGTTCTTGCAAATGAGGGATCAGGCATGACCGTCTGGATCTACGTCGACACGAGCAAGCGCGTTGGCGACGGGGACCATCTAAAGGTCTTCGCCGATGCGGATACCGCGCTTAGTTGGCTTGCCGAGCATGACGAGGAAGGTGTCGCCTTTGAGTATGCAGTGTTGTCCTAATTTTTTAGACGCGCAGCCTTGCAAATTCCACCAGTGTATTTCCTTCGCGAATAGTGGCAACGTGTGGTTGCCTGATTCCACAATGGGTCCTGACAGAAACAGCCTCAACCG
>Ga0134125_10001405_pt1 | contig 29550 bp, 28 predicted proteins | sample KB31751_FD_96464 | JGI IMG/M metagenome (GOLD analysis project Ga0134125, IMG submission 96464) | Terrestrial soil microbial communities with excess Nitrogen fertilizer from Kellogg Biological Station, Michigan, USA - KB3-175-1 | ecosystem: Environmental > Terrestrial > Soil > Unclassified ... | reverse complement strand
GAACACCATCGACCTGGTCCGTCGCCATGGAGGCGAGCCGGTGCTCTGCAAATCCGGGCACGCCTTCATCAAGCAGAAGATGCGCGAAGTCGACGGCGTCTATGGCGGCGAAATGAGCGCGCATCATTACTTTCGCACCTTTTCCTACTGCGACAGCGGCATGATCCCCTGGCTCATCGTGCTGCAGGTGATCGCCGAGTGCGGGCCACTGTCGCAGCTCGTCGGCGAGCGCATGCGGCTTTTCCCGATCAGCGGCGAGATCAACCGGCACCTGAAATCGGATGCGAAATCGATCCTGAGCAGGGCGCGGCAACAATACGAGCGCGATGCGCTCGGCGTCGATCTGACCGACGGGCTCTCGATGGAATTCGCGCAGTGGCGGTTCAACCTGCGCGGCTCCAACACGGAGCCGCTCGTGCGGCTGAACGTCGAGAGTCGCGGCAGCGAGCCGCTGATGCGCGAGAAGACCGAGGAGTTGCTGCGGCTGATCGAAGCCTGAGGCGGCCGGTGCGCTGAGAAGTTTGCGAAATGTATCTGCCGGTGCCGGGTATGTGACTTGCTCGGTGCGCGCGAGGCGAGGTCCATCGGCAGGGAGACCCTTTGCAGGAAAAGATACGCCCATTGAGAGTGCTCATCGCGGAGAACCACCGGGATCTCAGCGACATCATGAGCCAGCTCATCAATACCGAGCCGGACATGCGGTGCGTGGGACAGGTGGCCGAGGCGAGCGGGGTTGTGGCGGCAGCGCGGCGCACGGAGGCCGATGTCATCATCCTGGATCTCATGCTGCAGGGGGGCAGCGGCCTGCCCTTGGTCGAGGAACTGGCTCAGGCGCTGCCGTCGCTGCGGATCATCGTCTTCAGCGGGGTCGCCTTCAGCGAGGAGATCGCTCGTGAGGCCAAGCGGCGGGGTGCATGCGCGTTCATCACCAAGGGTGCTGATTTTGACGTACTTCTCAAAGCTGTAAGGTGCGGTTCGCAAGCCGCATGACCTGAGGACCGCCGAAGACCGCTCGTCGCCCGTGCGGCGCCGCTCACGACGTCGTCCTGGGCTTGACGGCCGTTTGTCGGCATGTAGAGACACTGGCTCTTGGACTCGGCGACGAGTACCTTTCGACGTTCCTCTCTCATCCACTCGAATCGGGGGCCATCTCATGGCGCTTTGGAAAGATACGAACACTGGAACCGCAACCCCCTCGGCAGGAGCCTCGCCGAGCTTCGGCAGCGCGCCGTCCCCGGCCCCGCAGCCGGAGAAGAGCAACATCGCCCCGCTCACCCCGGAAATGCCCCGCCGTCCTGCCAAGGAGCAGCGCGTAGACATGAAAGAATCCGTCATTGCCTCGGACCTGACCATCGAGGGCAAGATCGTAGGCTCGGGCCACGTGCGCGTCGCGGGCCGCTTCAAGGGTGACGTGCAGGTCGACGGCAACGTTACGCTCGACACCGGCGCTCATCTCGAGGGCCAGGTGAAGGCCAGCGTCGTGGTGGTCGGTGGCGAGCTCATCGGCAACATCGAAAACGCGAAGCGCGTCGAGCTGCTCGAGGGCGGCGTGATCAGCGGCGATGTCAAGGCCGGCTCGCTCACCGTGGCCGCAGGCTCACGCATGCGCGGCCAGGTTGAGTTCGGCTGGGATGGCAGCGAATCGCGCTCGAAGGCTGAGAAGGGATACGGCAGCTGATGAACGTCGCTTCTCGCCCGTCCCCGACGGGCAAGACGCGCACCTGCCCGCACTGCAAGGCGGTCATTCTCGAAAGCCTGAGCATCTGCCCGGGCTGCATGCACCATCTGCGCTTCGATTCGGACGCGGCGAAGCGACAGGTGGCCGCCACGTCGGCGCTGAAAGTGGAGGCGATGATCCGCCACCCACCAGTCGAGGAGGCGTGGGAGTACTACGTCACCATCTCGATACGCAACGATCGTGGCGAGGAGGTCGACCGCCAGGTCGTCAATGTGGGCGCCCTCCAGGGTGCGGAGAAGCGCACCTTCACGCTATCCGTGGAGGTGCTCCCTCCGCATGCCCCTGAAGAAGCAGCTCCGCCGCCTGTAGTGAGCACGACATCCAAGCCAGCCAATACCCCTGCAGTCGCACCGGCCGGGGCGGGGGCCGGGTTGAAGAAGCCGGGCCTCCCGGAGGCGCCGAAGTCCACGCCCAGCCGTCCGGCACCGCCTGTGGGCGGCAGCGGCATCCGCCTTCCGGACGGTACGCTTTTATCGCCGCCGGGCTTGGGACCCAAACGCAAATAGGTCCAGCGGCAAGTCGCCGGGCCGACGCTAGAACTCCTGCTCCGTCTGTACCAGGAATTGCACCCGTTTGATGCTCGGATCGCCGTCGAAGGGGAAGGCGAGATCCACGTGAATCACATTGCCGAGGCCGGTACGGGCATTGCCGAAGCGCAGGCCGAAACCTGCATCCTTGAGTAAGCCGAGGCTCGGCGTCCCGAGCTCACCCGTTCCCCAGGTGCGTCCCATGTCGAAGAACACCGCGGCGCCCACCCTGAAAAGCCGGAACGGATACCAATCGCTGAAGTAGCGCTCCTCAAGCGAGAGGAGCGCGCGCGTGGACCCGTCCTGGTAGCGCAGCGGATAACCCCTGAGGCCGTTATCGCCGCCCAGGAGGACCTGGTTCTCGAGATCGAGCCGCTTGCCGGCGGACGCGGCGAGCGTCGTGAAGAAGAGCCAGTCCCCTTCGCGAAACGGCCAGTACCCCGACTGCTCGTCGTAGAAGCGCACGGCGCTGTTCAGCACACCATTCTCGAGCGTGCCTTTCTCAACTCTGCCGGTGTAAACGCTGGATACGAGGAGCGTGTCGCCGCGGCTGAGCTGATAGCCATCCCCCGCGGCCAGCTGGAAGGGAATTGCAGTGCCACGCGAGCCGAACGCGCTATCGGCCCAGCCCACCTGCACGGTCGCATATGCGCCCATGTCGAAGTCCTCGGTCCGGCCGATCTGGTTGTGGTTTCGCAGCTTGACGAATTCATCCTGCACCAGATCGAAGCGCAACCACGGGTAGACGAACCTGCGGTCCTGCGGCAGGACGGTGCGGCCGGTCCACAGGCCCGAGTCGTCGAACACGTGCTCGTCGTAGGTGATTCCGGCGCTGTAGCGGCGGGTCCAACCGTTTTCGAGCCCCTGCGAGAAGCCGCCGTAAATCTGATAGAACCTGGTATGGTCGGCAAATTTGTCGACTTCCTGCCCGAGGTTGTAGAGCGAGTCGTCCTGCGTGCTGTCGTTGATGGCGATGCCACCGGCATGGCGGGTCTCGAGAGAGTAGAACGGCCTGTCGAGGATGAACTGACGCATCTTGCCGTCGCTGAGGGTCCCGTAAGCGATGTCTGTCGTGAACCAGGTGCCAAGAGTGTGGGGATTCCTCACCACGATGTCCGACCCGGTGCGATCGACGGAGGTGGTGTGCTCGAGCTTCACGTCGGTGCCGGTGCCGGCCGTGTTGATCTCTTCGATCTGGAATCCCGTCGTGCTCTTGCCGCCGCTGCGTGAGAAGTTGAAACCGGGATTGAGCGTCCAGACGTCGCGGGTGAGCACGACGACGTCGACTTTGCCGTCATGGTATGCGACCGGCCGGATCGAGGCGTCGTAGAAATACGGATTGGCCCGCAGAATGCGCGCGGACTCATCCAGCAGATGCCGCGAGTATGGCTCGCCGGTGTGGAACAGTAGCTGCTCGCTGATCGTCTTCTTGCGCGTCACCGGGTGCAGGCGGTCGGCGAGGCGGAAAAGCCAGTTGTTATCTTTCGGATTCGCGAGATCGAAGATGTTCTCGTTGAGGATGTCGATCCGGCCGATGAGCGCGTGCGTACGCTCGAGCTCCGCATCGGAAGGGACAGGCCGCGCGGACTTGTCACGGGAATGCGCCGCCGCGGCGGGCTGAGGCGCCGTGAAGAGCAGCAGAAGTGCGGCCAGGAACGGCGCGAGGGAGTCCGCTCGCATGAGGCGGAGGATACTGCAACCGCCATAGTTGCGAAGTGCGGCGCGTCCTGATACAGCTACGTCCATTCAAAAATCACGACTGGGTCCCGGAATGCTGCGAAGACGCTGGATTGTGGGGGTAATGGCGGCATTGCTGTCGTTGGGGATCATGGGTGCGCGCGCTGCGGGGGCATCGGGAGGCGTGCTGGTGTATGCGGCGGCATCGCTTGCCGATGCGCTCGCGGACATCGACACGGCGTTCACCGTGCGGACGGGTATACACGTTACGTCTTCGCTCGCGGCATCCTCAACGCTTGCCAAGCAGATCGAGGCGGGAGCGCCTGCGGATGTCTATTTCTCGGCCGACCTTCAGTGGATGGACTATCTTCAGCAACGCGGGCTGCTGCGGGGGGGTTCCCGCGATGTCGTCGGCAACTCGCTGGTGCTGATTGCGCCGGCCGCCAGGCGGTTGCGGGTGCAGATCGCTCCGCGCTTCGACCTGGCAAACCTTCTCGGGGGCGGGCGTCTCGCCGTTGCCGATCCGGATTCCGTGCCGGCGGGAATCTACGCCCGGGAAGCCCTGGAAAATCTCGGGGTATGGAGCAGCGTCGTGCCGCGGCTGGTGAGCGCAGAGAACGTCAGAGTGGCGCTCGAGTATGTGGCGCGGGGTGATGCGCCCCTCGGCATCGTCTACCGTACCGATGCGCTCGCGGAGAAGCGGGTGCGCATCGTCGGCGTATTTCCGGGCGACAGCCATCCGCCCATCGTGTACCCGGCCGCGCTCACACGCCACGCCGGCGCTGCAGCGGCGCGCTATCTCGCGTTCATCACGAGCGCAGACGCCGGGGTGGTCTTCCGCAAATGGGGCTTCGAGCCGCTGAGCTCGCCGTCGTCGGCCCGCTCGCCATACTAGAATTTGCGAGAGATGTAGAGTGTCCAGCTGTAGATACTGGTGAGAGAGTCGGGCTTTGCCGTGGCCAGCGGTTGCGGATCCGTTGGCAGATCCCGCTCCCGCTCCGCATACAGGACACTGCGATAGTCCACGCCGACGTCCCACCCGGGCAGCACGTTCCGCCACTGCAGTCCCCCACCTACATAGACTCCGTAGGCCGGCGTTCCCTCCGGGTAGCGCGAAGCGCCGACGAATAGATTGACGGCGAGCGGCGACTCGAATCGGTAGCGGTAGTCGAGCATGCGAACGCTGAGCAGGGTCCGCCCGCTGATGTCATCGGCTTCGACGGCCACGCCGAGGTCCTGGTGCATCGAGACCCTGCGGCGCGCACCCAGCGCGATGTATGCTCCGGTGGTGTATTTCGTGTAGTAGCGTGGATAGGCAGTCAGATTGAGGTTGATCAGCGTGCGGTAATAGTCCGCGCCCGCGCTGACGTAGAGCTCGTCGCCCTCCGGCCGCGGCCCGGCAAAGGCGGCAGTGTCGGCATCATCGCTGCCGCCGAGAAGCGCATCTCCGTCGCGCAGATATCCTTCCACGCGGGCGTAATGAGCCCCGAAGACGTCTCGTCCGTTGTCGATCTCCGCCCCGATGGAGTAGCCCTTCCACGGATAAGAGTAGCTGAGCGACTCCAGGTATTCGTTCTTGTACGAATAGGTCGCAAAGAGCGTACGGTCTTCGTTGGCGAGTGCCCGCAGCTGCAGCTGCATCAACCCGCCGAACGACGGCTCCCAGCCTATGCGCAGCATGTTGCTCTGGCCGCCCACCTCATCGGCGAGGGTGTTGGGCGTCGCCGGCACGCGTTGGTCGCCGAACCAGTTGCCTGTACTGGCACCATAGTTGGTAATGCCGTCGAGATAGCCCGTCTGCACGGGGCTTGCGGGATGTACATACCAGGTGGGCGAATAGGAGTCGAGCTCGTATGTCAGACTGAACGGACCGACATGCGGAAAGTCGATTCCGGCGGAGAGGTCGGCTTTGCCGATCAGAGGTGAGTGTCCCGACTCGGTATCGTTGCCCGCGTACTCGAAGTATACGGAGAAGGGGACGCGGCCTGGAAAGATGAACCGGCTGGTCACGGAAGCCTCCTGCTTGCCGATGGCGGATTTCGAGGAGCCGAATCCAGTGGTCTGCGCCTGGCCCGGGCGAAACATTCCCCTCAGAACATCGGAGAAGGACTGACCGCCTGCGGCGCCGCCGCCCCAGATGACCACGCGCTGCGCAGAAATCGCCCAGCCGCTCACCGGCTCGATGCCGATGCGGAAGCCACCGATCTTCGGATGCCCCCGAGTAAACTGCTCGTTCGGCCCCGTGATCGGCAGCACGATGCGATCCGACTCCGACATCCGGGCGATGAAGATCTCGTACTGCAGCCCGAGGCGCGTCAGCGGACGGTAATTCGACAGGGTGATGGAGGGCATCGTCGGCGCTTCCGTGCTGATCAGCATTGCGCTGTCCGTCATGGGCGACCACCAGTGGTCGCGCCAGCCGATGTCGAGCTGTGCCCAGTCGAAACCGAGGCTGAGCATCGTCCCGGTAGGTGTTGCCCGGCCCTGGTGGGCTTCGCCGCCGAGATTCAGCAGCATGTAGGAATTCGGCTGCAGGTATGCGGCGCCCGCGATATCGTAAGGACTCTGCGCCTTCTCCCCATGCTGGTTCGGCAGGAAGATATCGGATTTGCCGGAAGTCGCCGCGGCCGAGAGGCTGGTGAATTCGACTCCGGTGGTATGCATATACCGATCGAGGTAATGCCCGACCCGCTCGCAGAGCGGACGATCCACTTTACACGCCTTGGGTAACGCCTCGAGGACCAGTGCTGCCGGAATCGGACGGGCCATGACGGGCTCGTCCCCCAAAATGAGCACGCGCTCCACCTGGTACTCGATATCGGGGTCGAGATTCAGAGGCAGGTAGGGTGTCACCCCGAGAGCATGTGCCACTCCCTGGGATGCGATACAGGTGACCGCCAGCAGCAGCGCCGTCTTTTTCATCGTCCGGGACTCACTCCATCACAGGCGGTTGGCACGGTATCGGGCCGCGCCGCAAAGATCAATTGTCGTAGGCGACGTGGCACTCCGCGCCGCGCTCGAGGAACTCGCCAACGCCCCGGGTAATGACGGCATTCTCACCGAAAGTGACGCCGAGGAGTTTCCGGTCGAAGCGGAACGTGCGCAGCACCGGCGTCGGGTCAAAGCCGCGGATGCCCGTGCGCTGATCGGTCGAGGGGATGATGCAGCGGGTGCAGGGCTTGACCAGAGTGAGGACGACGGGCCCGATCTCGACCGATGCGATCCGGTCCTCGGCAAAGGGCGGCAGGCCTTCGAGCACGAGGCTGGGGCGGAAGCGCTCCATGGGCAACGCCTCGGGAAGGCGGCTGTTCAAATCATCGAGCGAGGAGCGATTGCAGACGAGGATCGGATAGCCGTCGGGAAAAGCCAGTGGTGCCGGGCCCGGGCCCGCGTACTCGGGGTTTGCCCGCCGGCCGGGTACTGCCGGCGAGCGCACGATGCGGACCGGCTCGCCAAGCACTGCGCTTACCCACGCCGCCGCCTCATCGCCCTGGTCCAGTCCTTCACAGGAGTCCTTGAAGATGCGCACCGGCCGTGCGGGTCCTTGCGGCGCGAGCGGCAGCACGAGAGGCTCCGATCGCTGCGATGTCAGGATGAGCCCCTCGCCGGTCAGCTCTGTGCTGATGTGGACCAGCAACGGGTGCGTGCGCTGGGTGAGAAAGGTGCCGTCCTCCCGGATCACCATCCAGTGGCGGTCCCACTCGAAACCCGTCGTGCCCAGGCGCACGCGCGTCCTGGGTATCCCGCGCGCCGACTTCACCGGATAGACGTTGAGGTCCTGAATGGTCACGCTGGACATCGCGGCATTGTATGGGATCGGATCAATTCACATTGGGTTCAGCGCGGCGAGTCCTAAATGTCGCCGTGCGGTCCTTCGGAGCGAAACCGGCATGGCTGCGTTCTGTCCAATGGGGTGGCTGTCGCAGAGACGGCTATTCCTTAACCGGAGCCGGTATGCGACGCTCGCGAGGTCAGTACCGGAGCTTATCGGCATGAGAATGCGACCCTTATCGGTTTTCGGCGGCATCGCCGCAGGAATGCTGCTCTCCCTCGGCTCCCTCGGCGCGGCGCTGGCGCAGGATGAGTCGCAGGGCGATGACACCCAGATGATCGAGCAGCTCGGGGAGGGTTTGGACCAGGCGTCCAATCCTCCAGGCCGGGCCGCCCAGCTGAGCGATGCCGAAGGCAGTGTATCGCTGGAGCCCGCGGGCACCGACAGTTGGACGAGCGCCACGCTCAATCGTCCGCTCACCCTCGGCGACAAGCTTTGGGCCGACCAGAATTCCCGTGCCGAGCTCGATATCGGCGATGCCGTCATCCGCCTGGGCAGCGCGACCGGATTCTCATTCCTCAACCTGGATGAGCAGACTGCGCAGATGCAGGTGACCGCGGGGACGGTCATCGTTCACGTGCGCTCGCTCGCGGCCGGCGAGCAGGATGAGATCGACACTCCCAATCTCGCCCTGACCCTGCAGCAGCCAGGCACCTACCGGGTCGAGGTGAACGACAGCGGCGATACGACCATCGTGAAGGTCGAGGACGGCGAGGCGCTTGCAACCGGCGGCGGCCAGTCGTATCCCATTACGGCGCAACAAAGTGTGACGTTTACGGGCACGAGCACGCTCGCCGCCGACTTTGCGAGCCTCGGCGCCCCGGATTCGCTGGACGACTGGTCGATGCAGCGCGATCAACAGCAGCAGCAACAGTCAGCCGTCGCCCAGCAGTATGTTCCGCCGGATACGGTCGGGACCGACGATCTGAGCTCTTATGGCAGCTGGGAAGATACGCCTGACTGGGGCTATGCGTGGTTCCCAACGGTTGCGGTCGGGTGGGTGCCCTACAGCGTAGGGTACTGGGCCTGGATCTCACCCTGGGGGTGGACCTGGGTCGACCAGGAGCCCTGGGGATTCGCACCTTTTCATTATGGCCGATGGGGTTACTGGCACCGCCGCTGGTGTTGGGTTCCCGGGCCCCGCCGGAAGCGTCCAATATATGCACCGGCTCTCGTCGGGTGGGTGGGCGGCCCGCGCGCCGGTGTTTCGGGATCGGTAAGAGGACGTGTCGGTTGGTTTCCGCTCGGTCCGCGCGACGTCTATGTTCCTGCCTATCACGGAAGTGCGGCTTACGTCCGCAACATCAACATCACGAATGCCCGGCTCGTCAACACTGCGGATATCGGTAACGTGTATGAGGGACGTGCCAGAAACGTCCGGTACAGCAACAGCGAAGTGCCGGGCGCCGTGACGGCCGTGCCGCGCAATGTGTTTACGTCGGCGCAGCCGGTTGGGCCGCATCGCGTGATCCTGCCGCGCCAAACTTTGGCGAACGTGCGGCTGACGAGCGCGGCGCCAGCCATCGTACCCGTGCGGCAAAGTGTCTTCGGGATGAGTGGGGGAAGGAGCGTCAGGGTCCCGCCCCGAGCGTTGGTAGACCGCCCGGTGGTGGCGCGAATCGCTCCGCCGCGCGCGCCGGTTTCTTTCGGCAGGGAGCAGGCGGCCGTCCGGTCCAACGGCGGGCGGCCCCTGGCCATGACGGAACTGGCGCGAATGCGGCCGAACACGCCCGCGGTACCGGTGCGGCTCGTAGGCCCATCGCAGAGCCGCGCCACGCGGATGACCCCCGGCATGGCGGCCCGCGAGCGCGCGCTGCAGCAGCCGGCTCTGCCGCCGGCCAGTACGGCGAGAGGCGATCGTCCGCAGTGGGTGCCGGGGCGGCCGACGCAGTCCGGTCCTGCACTGTCGGAGCGCACGCGTCAGCAAACATTTGCGCCCCAACAGCGGCAGGCTCCAAAGGAGTGGCACGTGCCGCCGCAGCGCCAGTTAGCGCCAGAGGAGCGTCAGGCGCCGGAGCAGCGATTCACGCCACCGCCGCAGCGTCAGGTGCCGGAGCAGCGATTCACGCCGCCGCAGCGTCAGATGCCGGAGCAGCGATTCACGCCACCGCCGCAGCGTCAGGCGCCGGAGCAGCGATTCACGCCGCCGCTGCAGCGTCAGGCGCCGGAGCAGCGATTCACGCCACCGCCGCAGCGTCAGGTGCCGGAGCAGCGATTCACGCCACCGCCGCAGCGTCAGGTGCCGGAGCAGCGATTCACGCCGCCGCCGCAGCGTCAGGCTCCGGCGGAGCGCTTCAGCCCGCCGGCGCGTGAGATTCCGCAGCAGCGATTCACGCCACCACCGAGCTTTCATGAGCAGCGCGGCCCGGAGCCGCGGTCGGCCCCGCGTGAGGCGCCGTCAAGAGCGCCTGAAAGCCGCTCACAGGGACGGCCGCCGCCGTCTCGCCCGCAAGCCGATCGGCGCGCCGATGCGGCGCCGCTCTCGCTGTTAGCAGGCTATGCCCGGCAGGGGCAGCCGCCGCCGATGTACCGGCCGCAGGAGAACACGATCCGCTATGCCGCGCCGCGGCAGCTGGCGGCCCCGGCCGAGACACCTTACCGGCCACCGCTGAGCCCGCCGCCGATGTATCGGCCGATTCCGCCCGGCGGTGCGGCTGCGAGGCCCGTGCAGCGCAGCTCGGGGCGAGCCCCGTTCGCGCGCACCCGCCGCCTCGGCTGACCGCTCCGGATCCGCCGCAAGAACATCCCTGGCGCCGACATAACATGGGCGCGCGCATTTCCCGGACCCGCGGCCGCCCAATTGATATGATTTATATTTTCAATCGGGGGTAGCTTTGCATCCGGGTGCGATCGACTGGACGATCATGGCGGTCTACTTCGCCTTCGTGCTGGGGATAGGGGCGGCGCTGAAGCGCTATATGCGCACGAGCACGGATTACTTCCTCTCGGGTCGCGCCATACCGGCATGGATCACCGGCCTCGCTTTCATCTCCGCGAACCTCGGCGCCCAGGAAGTGATCGGCATGGCCGCCTCGGGCGCCAAATATGGCATGGCGACCAGCCATTTCTATTGGGTCGGGGCGATCCCGGCGATGGTCTTCCTCGGCGTCTTCATGATGCCGTTCTACTACGGCTCACGGGCGCGCTCCGTGCCGGAGTACCTGAAGCTGCGGTTCGACGAAAAGACCCGCGGGCTGAACGCGATCTCCTTCGCGGTGATGACGGTGTTCTCCTCGGGCATCTCCATGTACGCGATGGCGCTGCTGCTGAAGCTGCTCCTAGGCTGGGATTTCACCACCAGCGTGCTGCTCTCGGCGCTCATCGTGCTGGTGTACATCCTGTTGGGCGGGCTGACCTCCGCGATCTACAACGAGGTCCTGCAGTTCTTCCTCATCGTCTTCGGCTTCGCGCCGCTCGTCTTCCTCGGGCTCAAGGACGTGGGCGGCTGGCACGGGCTCGCGGCCGGCCTGCGGCAGGTGGCGGTGTCGCGCGGATTTGCGCCGGATGCCTGGACGAGCACCTGGAGCGTGATGAGCACTCCCGCCTCCAACCCGATGGGCGTGGAGTGGATCAGCATCGCGATGGGCCTCGGATTCGTGCTGTCCTTCGGCTACTGGTGCACGGACTTCCTCGTCGTGCAGCGGGCACTGGCGGCGGACTCCATGCAGGCGGCGCGGCGCACGCCGCTGATCGCGGCGGTGCCGAAGATGGTGTTCCCCTTCCTCGTCATTCTTCCGGGAATGATCGCCATCGCCTCGACGCTGCACGGCGGTGCGAGCGGCCTCACCCTGCCGCACAAGCCGGACGGCTCGCTCAACTATGACATGGTCATCCCGCTGATGCTCGGGCACTACTTCCCCAGCGGCATGCTGGGCCTCGGGCTCACGGCGCTGATGGCGAGCTTCATGACCGGGATGGCGGGCAACGTGACCGCCTTCAACACGGTATGGACCTACGATATCTACCAGGCCTACATCCGCCATGGGGCGAGCGACCGGCATTATCTCAACATGGGGCGCATCGCCACGGTGGTGGGCATCGGGCTCTCGATCACGGCGGCCTATGCGGCCAACCGCTTCAACAACATCATGGACCTGCTGCAGCTGCTGTTCGCGTTCGTGAACGCGCCGCTCTTTGCCACCTTCCTGCTCGGCATGTTCTGGAAGCGGGCGAGCGGCCATGGGGCTTTCTTCGGGCTGCTCGCCGGCACTGCGGCAGCGGCCGTGCACCATGGACTTACGCTGCCTGTGGGCAGCGCGACCGGCATCAAGGGGGGCTGGATCGCAGTGACGCACCTCTATGCGAGCCAGATGGCACAGAACTTCTGGACGGCGATCTATGCCTTCGGGATTTGCTTCGTGGTCACCGTCGCGATAAGTCTCGCGACCCGGCCGCGTGCGGAGCAGGACCTCAAAGGCCTCGTCTATTCGCTCACGCCGAGACTGAGCGCGGCCGGTGAGCGTTGGTATGCACGGCCGGCGGTGCTCGGGGCCTGCGTGCTCGCAGGGGCAATCGTCCTCAACTTCATCTTCCGGTGAGCGTCATGGGACTCGACATCCGCATTCCGATCGGCAGCCTGTTCGTGATCCTGGGAGCTCTGCTCGCAGGCTACGGGCTGCTCAGTAACCCCGCGATCTATCAGCGTTCCCTGGGAGTCAACATCAATCTCTGGTGGGGCGGGGCGCTGCTCGCTTTCGGAATTGCAATGCTCGCACTGGCCTGGCGGGCGGCCGCGGCGCGGGGCCGCGCAGGCCGCGAGGGAGTCGGCGAGCCCGATCCTTTCGGCTAGGCAGCTGCGCGAGCCGCTTCGGCCGCTGCACGCTCGGCGGCCAGCTGCTTCTCACGGTAGCTCGCGCCCATTTCGGGCCTGATCTTCGGCAGCTGCAAGCTGAACCAGGCGGCGCCCGCGATACAGAATGCGCCGGTCAGCATGACCGTATAGGGAGCGCCGATGTGCTGCGCCAGGCCGCCGGCAAAGAGACTGCCGAAGGGCGCCGCGCCGAAGAACGCCATGGTGTAGTAGCCCATCACGCGTGCACGCATGTCGTCCGGCACCAGCGATTGGATGATCGTGTTGCTGACGGCCGCGGCCTGGATGAGACCGAACCCGACCACCATCATCAGCACGAGCGATAGCCAGAGGACGTGCGACAGGCCGAACAGAATCAGACCCGCTCCCAGCAGCACGGCGGCGGCTTGCAGGGTGCGGGTGAGGCCGACCACCGACTTGCGCATCGCCAGGGCGAGCGCGGAGGAGAAGGCGCCGACGCCTGAAGCCGCGGTGAGCCAGCCGAGCGTGTGCGCGCCGCCGTGCAGCACGCTGCCGGCAAAGACAGGCAGCAGCACCGAGTAGGGCCAGCCCATGAGGCAGGTCAATCCGAAGAGCAGCAGGATGGTGCGGATCGGCCGGAAGCCGCGGACGTAGTCCCAGCCTTCGCGCAGCTCCGCCAGCAGGCTGTTCTCGGACGTATCGCGACTCTGGAGCGCGGGCACGCGCATGAGCCGGAGCGAGGCGATCACCGCGAAATAGGACAAGCCGTCGATGAGGAAGCACCAACCTTCCCCGAAAGCCGCGATGATGAGACCGCCGATGGCAGGACCGATGAGCCGTGCGCCGTTGGCCATCGAGGAATTGATGGCGATGGCATTGGCGAGATCGCCGCGATCCTCCACCATCTGGATGAGGAAGGACTGGCGGCCCGGCATGTCGAAGGCGTTGATCAGGCCCTGGAAGGCCATCAGGGCGATGATCTCGCCGAGGGTGATGACATGCCCGAGGGTGAGGCCTGCGAGGGCGAGGGACTGCACGGCCCCGGCCGCCTGGGTGATGACGAGCAGCCGCCGGCGCTCCATGCGCTCCACCCAGACACCCGCGAGCGGGCCCAGGAGAAAGGAGACGATCTGACCGGAGAAGCTGACGACGCCCAGGAGCAGCGCGGAGTGAGTCAGCCGATAGACGAGCCAGGCGGTCGCGAGGCGCGTCATCCAGGTGCCGATCACCGAGATGCTCTGGCCGAAGAAGAACAACTTGAAGTTGCGGTGGCGCAGCGCCCGCCAGGTGTGCGACACCGAAGCCAATCCCTGGCTCATGGCTCCAGCAACTCCTTGAGAATGTCTCCCGCCCTGGCGAGGATCTGACGCTCCTCGAGCTCCAGTGTGGCGGTTGCCTGTGCCAGCCAGGCACGCTTCAGGTCCTTCGTGCTGCTGCGCACGGCGATGCCGCGGTCGGTGAGCGCGATGTTCACCTGGCGGCCGTCGCTCGGGTGCGGCTTGCGCTCCACCAGCCCGCGCTCTTCCAGTGTGGCAACGGCGGCGCTCATGGACTGGGGCCGCATATTCTCCGCCCGCGCAAGCTCCGCCGTGGTGGCAGGCCCCTCTCTCCCCAGTCGCGCCAGTACCGCCGATTCCGTCAGTGACAGCTCATGCTGAGCGGCGGCCGCGCGCATTTGGCGTGCCAGCCGGCCGATGACCTGTGCGAAATCGTTGACGTCCAGATCCCGAATCCTTGCCATGATCCGTATGATATCAGATCAACAGGTAAACTGAACAGTTTAGCTTTCTATCCAGTCCCGGGCCCCGGCAGCTCAACCGTGCCGTTGCGCCCGCGGGGGTGCCTCGAGATCGGCCCGGAAGGCGTCGCGGAGCTTGCGCAGGCCATGCGCGATCTGGGGCAGGTCGGCGACCCCATAGCCGAAGACCATTCCGGTGCGGTCCGGCTCGCCGAGAAAGTAGCGCGCCAGCGTATGAATTCTGACGCCTGCCCGTAGGGCAGCCGCCGCGGCTGCTTCGGCGTCGACGCCACGCCTTGCGACTGCGGCAACGTGCATACCGTAGAAGGAGGGCACGGGCTCCAGCCACTCCTCGAGCTCTCGCGTGAGCCCTTCGATCAGGGAGCCGCGACGGCGCCTGTAGACCTCGCGCATCTTGCGAACGTGGCGCGTCAGATGGCCTTCGGCAATGAAGCCGGCAACACTGGCCTGGATGGGGACCGGGCTGTGCCAGTCCATGCAGTTCTTGGCCGCCACGAGTGTCGGCATCGCCCAGGCCGGAGCCACGATGTACCCCAGGCGCAGCGCCGGCAGCATGCATTTCGAGAACGTTCCAGCATAGAAGACCAGCTCGGCGGCATCGGGGGTGCGCAGCGCTTCCAGTGCGCCGCCTTCGAAGCGGAATTCGCCGTCGTAATCGTCCTCGATGATGAGCGCACCGCGCTTGCGGGCCAGCGAGACGAGCTCGCGGCGGCGTGCGGGGGAGAGAGCCATGCCGAGAGGAAACTGGTGGGAAGGGCAGACGCATATGACATCGGCCTCCGCGGGAATGGAGTCGACCACGATTCCGTCAGCATCTACGCGCACGGGCACGACGCGCGCACCGGCTGCGAGGAATGCAGCGCGCATTGGGGGATAGCCGGGTTCCTCCACGGCCACGACTGTCCGGCCGGACGTCACCAGGGTGCGAGCCAACACGTCGAATGCCTGCTGCGCACCCGAGGTCACGAGAATGTCTTCCGGCCCGCAGGCCACGGCGCGGGTGACGGCGATATGCCGCGCGACCGCCTCGCGCAGCCTGTAGTTACCCTGATTGCCCTGCGGACTGCGAAAGGCTGCCGGCCGGCGCTCGAGCAGCCGGATCTGCTTGGCGCTGATGCGGCGGAACACCTCGAACGGAAAGAGCCGGGAGTCCACCAGCGCCGGGCGGAAGTCGACCTGCCCGGCGGCCTTGCGCTCATCCCCCGGAGCCTCGCGCCAGAAGCCGATCGCCGCGGCGATATCGGGCTGCAGCCAGATGGGATTGAGCCGGGCGGCCGGCCGCAGCTGCACCGGGTTGACCGGCGGCCGGCGCGCAGCGGCAGTGGAGGCGACGAAGATGCCGGAGCCGCCGCGGCTCACGACCAGCCGCTCGCCGGCCAGGCGCTCATACACCGCGGCGGCGGTATTGCGCGAGACGCCGAGAAAGTCCGCCGAGCGGCGGGTCGCCGGCAGGCGTGCGCCGTGCGGCAACCGGCCATCGAGGATGGCCGCCTTGAGCTGCTCGTAGAGGCTGCGGGAGGCATCCCGCGAGCCCGGCGCCGGCAAATCGAGCCGCAGCTCGAACAAGGGCTCAGTGGCCCGAGGCGGTCCGGAACGTTGGCCCACTTCTTTTTTCCCCAACCGGCCCTTCAGATGCAGAGCCTTGCGCGATATCTCTATACGCATTGTAAACGGAGTGCTACATGACCCCGATAAAGCGCTTTGGCGGCGCGCTGGCCGCCGCAATGCTCTGCGGAGCTCTGATCCCGACGACCGCAGCCGCGGCTCCGGCAACGGGCTCTGCGCGATCCGACGATCAACAGCATGCCTTCGATTTCCATTTTGGCACGTGGCGGACCCATATCCTGACCCGCTCGTCGACGGCATCGGGCGCCACCCAGTGGGTCAAGATGACCGGCACGGTCATCGACCAGCCCCTGTGGAACGGGCGGGCCAACCTGGAGAAGATCGAAGGCTCCGGATCGGGGAGCCACTTTCAGGGCCTGACGCTCTTTCTCTACGACCCGAAGACCGGCCAGTGGAGCCAGCAGTTCGCCAGCAGCAGCGACGGGATCATGGAGGAGCCGGTATACGGTGAATTCAAGGACGGGCGCGGCGTGTTTTACGGCTGGAGCAGCGACGGGGCCAAGAAAATCCTCGAGCGGGACGTATGGTCGAACATCACGCCGAATTCCTATCACTTCGAGATTGCATCCTCGGCCGACGGCGGCAGGACCTGGGTCAAGGAGTTCATCGCGCAGCTCACCCGGATGAGTAAAGCCCCCGACTACTCCGCCTCCAATCCTGAGGGCAGCGGGCCGGAGCACGACTTCGATTTCAACATGGGACACTGGAACACTCGGATACGCGCCGTGATGAATCCCCTCTCCGCACCCAACGTATGGAGCAACCTGCAGGGGACGCACGTGGTGTATCGAGTTTGGGGCGACTGGGCCGATATCGGCCAGCTGGAGGTCGACGGTCCCGGCGGCCACATCGAGGATATGGCGCTGCGGCTGTACGACCGCAAGACACACCAGTGGCGGGTCTACTTCGCGAACAGCGACTCCGGCACCCTGGAGCCGCCGATGGTGGGGGAGTTCAAGAACAACGTGGGAACCTTCGTGTTCCTGGACGAGATGGAAGGGAAGACGGTATTGGTGCGGAATGTCTGGTCCGACATCACCGCGAAGTCCTGTCACCAGGATTGGGCGATCTCGGCGGATGGAGGCAAGACATGGGTGTCTACCTGGGTTTCCACCGATACGCTCGGAAGTTGATGCTCCCGAGCGCTGCGCCACACGCGATGCGCGGTCGGAGCGCACGAGATAATCAATCGGCCAATCCCATGACAAAAGCGAGCGCAACGTTCAGGCGATCGATATCGGTTGTATCCAGAGCACCTATCCTGCGGCCGACGCGCTCGCGACGGACCGTTACCGGTTTATCCGCCATGATTTGCGAACGCGTCAGCAGGCCATTGCTCTTGGTGGGCTCGATGGTGACGCGGAAATCGGGTGCCTCCGCGATATCGGAGGTCATTTGGCAGATGATCACAGAGGCGTGCCGGGCAGGTAGAGCGTCGGTTTGGACGATTACCGCCGGGCGCGGTTTCCCATAGTCGCCCGATGCCGCGACCGTCACCACATCGCCTCGCTTCATGGAGCGTCAAACTCCGAAACTGCTTCGATCCACCGCATGGCTTCCCGCTCTGCAGCCTGGTCCAAGCCCGCGACCTGCTTCGCGACCCGCCGTAGAACCGCCCTCGCGTGGGGATCGGGCACGATGAGGCGCAACTCGCGTAACCCCCGTGCGCGGCGTCGCTCGCGCATTGCCCGCATTCGCTCTGCCGGGTTTGCCATGGTGTTCTCCATTTCGTAACGCGTTACACTGTAACGCGTTACAGACCCGGATTCAAGGCAGCGCGCTGCCTGCGCTGCCATGGCCGGCTCCGGCAGGGGTCGCGCGTGGCCGGAACATCGCCGGCGGGCAGCCGGCAGACGGATGGCCGGCTGCTGCAGCGCTCGAGCTCGCCGACGCTCTTTGGTGTTCCTTAGCACTGCTCTTGTCACTCGGCCGGCGGCTGTTCCGCCAGCACACCGGACTCGATCTCACGCAGAAGCTCGCGGATTTCGTCGGCCGTGCATTGACGCTCGTCGAGGAGCGCGCCGAGCAGACCCTCGAGATAGGTCGCTATCGCTACGGCGACTGCGGTTGGCGGGTACCGGTCGAGGCTCATGAAGAGCTCCTCGAGCTCCTCGATGCATTCCTCTACCACGGCATCGTCGTCCGACTCTTCGATCAGGGACATGGTCATCTCCTTTCGCGATCCGGTGTCAACTCGAGGATAGCGCCTCTCGCGGAACGGAGGGGATGCGCATTTCTATACAAACACGCAGGCAAATTCGATTCCAATCCAAGCGGGCGTCTCTAGACTGGTCAACGTGCCATCTCATCAGGCACGTGCTGTCGACACCAGGAGCCCGCCATGAACAGTTTCACCCTCACCGCCATAGGTAATCTCTCCCGTAACCCCGAGCTGACCGTAAAGGGAGATCGAACCTACGCAAAGTTCTGTCTGATCGGCAACGACTACGCCGGCAAGGATGAGGAGGGCGGGGTGCGGGAGATCGCCACGACCATCTGGTTCACCGCGTTCGGTCCGCTCGGTGAGACGATCGCGCGTACCGCCCGCAAAGGCGATCAGCTCATCGTCGATGCGCAGGTGCGCGCCGATAACTGGACGGACAAGGAGGGGGAGCGGCACTACGCCTACAGCTTCATCGTGCAGGGGTTTCGCTTCGGGGCTCCGGGCAAGGCGAAGCGCGAGGAGCGCGCCTCGCGCAAGCCCGAGGAGCCGCAGCGGCTCGCGGCAAGCGCGTAGAGGTCATGCGGCTGGCTGCCAGGCCGACTCGCTTCGCGAGCCGCTGAGCCGCCAGGTCGTGAGCCGATCGAGACAGGGACTCTGACACGGAGAGAAATCATGTTGCAGCGAAATGCCGGAAGAGTGGTGGGCGCGAGGACGTCCGTGGCCGTCGCACTCACACTTTCAGTGATCGTCGCATTGATCGTGCCGCAGGCGGCACTCGCCCAGGCATCACCGTTTCTTACGGGTGCCACCGCTCTCGAGACCAACATCCTGGCCTGGCTGACACCTGTGGCCATAATCCTCGTGATGGTGCTGGGTGGCATGGCGATGGCAAACCGAATCTCATGGGGTTGGTGTCTGGGCGCCATTTTGGGAATTGCCATCGCGTTCGGCGCTCCGCAAATCGTTTCCTGGGTCCGGGGCATGTTCGGCGTCTGACAGGGGAGGGTGAGCAATGGACAAGGGAACGGTTTCCCGGGGCGCTGCGCGTTCGGCAGGGCGACTCCCGGCGGAGCTCGTCAGTGAGCCGCTATTCGTAGGCGCAACCCGGCCTCCGATGCGCTGGGGAGTCACCTACTCGGCGCTGCTCTGCAACCTGCTGTTCACGCTCGAGGCGTTTCTCGTCACACACAATCTCCTGACGCTGCTTCTCGCGTTGCCGATCCACGGGACGAGCGTGCTGCTCTGTGAGCGTGACCCACGATACTTCGATCTGGTGCTCCTCTGGGCGCGCACGCGGATTCCGGGATTGCTTGCCAACGGGCGTTGGTGGGGCGGCAGCAGTTACAGCCCGCTCCCTCTGGATCCGCCATGCTCCTCGGGTCGGCGCCGGGGTAATGCCGTCGTAGCGACTGTCGGTCCCGTGTCCGGGGAGCTGCCGCCGTGCTGAGCGCAACTCGAAGGTCAGCCATACGTCATGAGCTGCTGGCGGAGCGGCGCATCCCCTATACGGCGCATGTGGCCCCGGAGGTCGTCAGGACCGCGTTCGGGGATTACCTGCAAGTGTTTCGACTGGGCGGGATCAGCTTCGAGAGCGCAGATACCGATCAGCTCAATGTCTGGCACGAGAGGCTCAATATCCTGTGGCGTAACGTGGCTGCACCGGGCATCGCACTCTGGAGTCACATCATCCGCCGCCGTGAGACTCTACGGCCCTCCGGAGTCGTGTCGGATGGGTTCGCAGCTGCCCTCGACCGGAAGTACAGGGACCGGCTCGCCGATGAGATCCTCATGGTGAACGAGCTCTATCTCGCGGTTCTCTATCGGCCGGCAGCTGGCCGAGCCGCCGGAATCCTCTCTAGAGTGATTACCCGTCTCAAGCCGGCCAGTCCACCGCTGGAAACGAGAGATGCGCTCGAGGCCTGCCGCAAGCTTTCCCAGGCGCTTCGTGCATCGCTCACACGTTACGAGCCCGAAAGTCTCGGCTGTTATCCGTACTCCGGCCGCTGGTGCTCATCGCTGCTCGAATACCTGGCTCTGCTCGTCAACGGAGAGTGGCAACGGATAGCGTTGCCGCGCGGTGCCCTCAATTCGGCGCTCGCAACCACGCGCCTTTGCTTCGGGCGAGAAGTCGTGGAGTACCGCACCGCGACGGGTACGCGCGTTGGGGCAATGCTCGGGATCAAGGAATACCCGACACCAAGCATCACAGGCATGCTCGACAGGCTGCTCAGCGCCCCGTTTGCATTCGTGCTCACCCAATCCTTCGCCTTCCTCTCCAAGGCCAGCAGTCAGGCGTTGCTCACCCGTCAAATCAATCGCATGGCCAACGCCGGGGACTTCGCAGTGTCGCAGGCTCGCGAGCTGAGTGAGGCTCTGGATGCGCTGACCAGCAACGAATTCGTCATGGGAGACCATCACTTCACGCTGCAGGTGCTGGCCATTGCTGACGAGGTTCCCGACGGTCGCTCTGCTGGGGAGCGCCTGCGCACTTTGAACGACTGTGTCGCGCGGGCGCGAACCATACTTGCGGACACGGGCATGGCGGTCGCGCGCGAGGACCTGGCGCTGGAGGCGGCGTTCTGGGCGCAGCTGCCCGGTAACCTGCAGCTCCGGCCCCGCAAAGCGGCGATCACTTCGCGCAACTTCGCGGCCATGACACCCTTCCATAATTTTCCGCCCGGACGTGCGACCGGAAACCATTGGGGAGATGCGTTGGCCCTTTTTCCGAGTCGCGCGCATTCCGGGTACTACTTCTCTCTGCACGCCAGCGACAAGTCCGACGGCGATAGCCGGCGCGATTCCGGTCACACCTTCATCTGCGGACCGACGGGCTCGGGTAAGACGGTGCTGATTGGATTTCTGGTCGCGATGCTGGCGCGCCAGGGTGTCACCCAGGTGCTGCTCGACAAGGACCGCGGACTCGAGCGCCTGGTACAGGCACTCGGCGGCGAGTATCTGACGCTGCGCAATGGGCTCGCCACGGGTTTCAACCCCTTGCAGTTGCCGAGCGGGCCCGGTCATGCGGAATTCCTCCGCGGCTGGCTACCGCTTCTCGCGCGTGCGCCCGGCGGGCGTCCCCTCAATGTGCGCGAGCAGCGGGATCTGGATCAGGCATTGCGCGGAGTGCAGTCACTTTCCCTGGGGGCGCGGCGCCTTTCGCGCCTGCTCGAGTTCCTCGACCCCACCGACCCCGAGGGCCTGCACGCCCGCCTGGGCCGCTGGTGCGAGGCCGGCGAGGGTGCTTACGCCTGGGCATTTGATAACGCGGGTGACTCGATCATCGGGCGGCTGCAAGGTCAGCCGATAGTCGGCTTCGACGTCACCGATTTCCTCGACAACGACGTCGTCCGCGCGCCGGTCACGATGTATCTCTTTCATCTCGTGCGCCAGATGCTCGACGGCCGCCCGCTCGTGTGCTGGATGGATGAGTTTTGGCGATTGCTCGAAGACCCTGCCTTCGAGAGCTTCGCCAAGGACGGGCCGAAGACGTGGCGGAAGCTCAACGGAGTCATGTGCCTCGCGACGCAGAGTGCGGGGGACGTCCTCGAGAGTCCCATCAGCCGCACCATCGTCGAGCAGACGGCGACGAAAATCTTCTTCCCCAACGCGGCCGCAGCACCTGATGAATATACCGCCGGCCTCGGCCTGACGCAGCGGGAGCTCGCTCTGATCAAAGAGGAGCTGGAGCCCGGTGCCCGGGCGTTTCTGGTGAAGCAGGGCCACCAGAGTGTCGTCTGCCGGCTGGATCTTCACGGTTTTGAATCGGAGCTCGAGGTGCTGTCCGCGCGTGCGGGCGGTCATTGAGCAAGGAGCTGTCATGTCACTCATCAAGAATCCGCTGCCGGCCATCATTCTCGTCTTCGTATCTGCAGCTCCCATCGCGCACGCCCAGTTCGCAGTAATCGACGTCGCCTCGGTCACCCAGCTCGTGACCGAGGTGCAGAATCTCGAGCAGGCGCTCACCGTTGCGCGCGAGCACCTGGCGGAGGCGGAGACGGAATTGCGTTCCATGACCGGCGATCGCGGCATGGAGCAGCTGCTTGCGGGTACGAATCGCAACTATCTGCCTGCCGATTGGGGGGAGGTTGCGACCGCCCTCAATGACAGCAGCTCCGCCTATGCGGCGCTCGCGAACGGAATTCAGCAGGCCCTGGCGGAAGACTCGGTGCTGTCACCGCAGCAGCTATCAATGCTTTCTCCGGATGATCAGCAGCAGGTCGCCGCCGATCGCGGCACAGCCGCTCTGCTGCAGGGTGTCTCACGGCAAGCGCTCGCGAATGCCAGCGGCCGCTTCGCCGATCTTCAGCAGCTCATCAACGCCATCGGCAGGGCGAGCGATCAGAAGAGCATTCTCGATCTCGATGCGCGGATCGGGGCAGAACAGGCGATGCTCGAGAACGAGCGGTCGAAGCTCGCCATGCTGGTCGCCGCGGCCGAGGCGCAGCGCTGGGCAGACGAGGAGCAGGACCGCGAGCGGGCCATCACCGGCCAGGGCGAGTTCGCGGCGCGATTTCAGCCGACACCGTGATGCAGGTGAAGCTCTCATGGAATTCTTCCAGACATTCTGGGTATGGCTGAACGCCGAGCTTGCGACCTATGTCGGCGACAATACCGCGCGGGTCTCGTCCATTCTCGAGCCGGCCGTGGTCACGCTCGGCACCGTATACGTCATGATTTGGGGTTATCTGCAGCTCACAGGCCGTATCGAGGAGCCGTTCATCGCCGGCCTGAAGCGCATCGTAACGCTCGCGGTAGTGTTCGGGGTGAGCCTGCATTTGTGGCTCTACAACACGCTTCTCGTCGACACGTTCTACAACGCGCCCACGGAATTTGCGGCAGCCGTCGTCGGCGCTTCCGACCCGGTCCGGACGATTGACGCCATCTGGAATGCGGGCGGGGCGGTGGCGGATCAGCTGTATCGGGACGGCAACGGGTATCACTTTGGATACATGCTCGCCGGGCTGCTCGTCTGGCTGCTGATCGGATTGCTTTGCGTCTACACGATGTTCCTGCTGGCGCTGTCGAGTGTGGCGCTTTCCGTGCTACTGGCACTTGGACCGCTCTTCGTGGCGTTCCTGCTGTTTGATGCTACACGCAGGTTCTTCGAGGCCTGGCTCGCCCAGCTCGCCAATTATGCGCTGATCACGATCCTTACGGTGATGGTGGCGGTGCTGATGCTGCATCTGGTGCAGTCATATGCGCAACAGACGCAGGCCCTCGGCATCGGCATCCACATCGTGGATGCAATCAACATGTTGCTTGCAACAGTGTTGGTGTTCCTGTTCGTGCGTCAGGTCATGCCCATTGCCGCGGGGCTCGCCGGCGGAGTGGCCCTCAACAGCCTGGGGGTGGTCAGCCGGACGCTGGGAGCACCTGTGAAGGCGGTCATGGCCGGGCTGGCGATCGCCAATCATGTCAGGCACCTCAAATCCGGGGAGGCTGGCGGTGCGAAGGATCGAAAACGTGCGGTAAATGCCGCCGGGATTCCGGGAGGTGCGTCGTGAAGGCTGGTGCTTGTGCAGTTGTGCTGTTGCTTCTCGTCGGATGCGTATCGGGGTCGCCGCGCTGCGGTCGGCGGCTCACGCCCATAAACATGGCCCTCTTTACCAAGCATGTAAGGGTGGTGGCGCCATGAGTACGGATGCAGCGCTTCAGGGATACCTCGCGGAAGCGGCTTTCTGGGACGCCGATCGGCTCGCGCAGGCGGGTCGGGCGGCGGCCGTTGCGTGGCGCGTGGCGATCGCCGGGTGGGTGTGCGCACTCGCGAGCGTAGCGGCGCTGGTCCTTCTCGTGCCGCTGAAGCGGGTGGAGCCGTACCTGATTCGAGTCGATAACTCAACGGGGGTGGTGGACGTGGTGCCCGTATACACGGGGCATGCTCCGCTGGGCGATACCGTCACCCGCTATTTTCTGACCCACTACGTCACGGTATGCGAGCAGTTCGATGCCGTAATGGCGGAAAGCGACTACGAGGAGTGCGGTGCGTTCAATTCTGCGCAGCTCAACCAGACGATGTACGCGACGTGGAACAGAGGTAATCCGAGCTCACCGCTCAACCTTCACAAGGACGGCAGCACCGACACCATTCGCATCGAATCGGTGAGCTTCCTGAAGAGTGCGAGCCGCACGTCAGGGCTCGCGCAGGTGCGCTACGCGCGCATCGAGCGGCAGGGAGACGGCGCCCCCGGGCACATCAGTCACTGGATCGCCAGCATCGGGTATCGCTACGACAAGCCTCCGGATGATCCGCGGACGCGCGGCTGGAATCCATTGGGATTCGAAGTGCTGGATCTCGGGATCGAGCCCGAGGTGTTTGCCACGGCTCAGGAATCGGGCGTCCGGTAGGTTGATTGGAGGAGCACGCTCATGAAGCCTCGATGGTCGTTTCTTCTGGCGATCTGGTGGACCTGTGGTCTCGTGACCGCCTTTGCCAGCGCTCAGCCCTTGCGAACTGCTCTGCGGCCGGACCCACGGATAAGAGTGGTTCCGTACCGGACGGACGCGGTCTATCGGATCAGAGGCTATCCCGGCTACCAGATCGACATCACGTTCGCGCCGGGGGAACGATTCGTTGGGCTCGGCGTGGGCGATTCGAAAGGCGTCACCTTCGCGGCCGATTCGAATCACCTGTTCCTCAAGCCCAGAGCGGCTCGTGTGGCGACGAACCTGACCGTGCTGACCAATTGCCGGACGTATCTCTTCGACTATGAGGCGGAGCCGCAGCCCCCGGACCCGAGCGGTGCGGACGTCATCTATGCTCTGCGATTCGAATATCCGGCAGCTCCGTTACGCATTGCGGCGGACAAGCGGCGCCAGGTCGAGACAAACCTTGCCGTGGCGCAGAGCACCCGCATCCGGAATTACGACTACTGGTACTGCGGCGCCCCGTCGCTGAAGCCCTCTGCAGCCTGGGACGACGGCATTCAAACGACGTTGGTCTTCGGCGCACGCGCCGAGCTGCCTGCGATCTTCGCCCTGAATGACGATGGCAGCGAATCACTGCTGAATTTCAATGTGCGAGCGGGCCGCGTCGTGCTTCAGCGTATAGCGCGGCGGCTGATCGTCCGGCGCGGGAAGCTGGCGGGTTGCATCATCGATCAGGCCTTTGCGGGAGGTGGGAAGCGCCTCTCCTCCGGAACGATAGCGCCCAACGTGGAACGGGTGACTCGACGAACTGCCGGGGATGTCGGGCCATGATCCGCATCCCGTGGCGAAAGGTCTTGCAACCGGCGGTCCTGCGCCGGCCGGCGCAGTCGCACGCCGAAGAGTCCGCGGGCGAGCCGCAACGAAGCGAACCGTCTAGCGGCCCATCCTGGGCGGCTGGGGTGTACGGTGAGCGTGCCAGGTTCATAGTGGATGGCGCGCGGTCCCTGCAATCGAGAATACCTGGTCTCCTTGCTGCCGGACTGATGCTCAGTGTGGGCGCCGGCATGCTGGCTTGGTACTACGCCGAGGCGCTTTCTCGGCCCGCAGTGGCGCGCATGGCGGCACGCGCCGCACTGCCGCAACCTGCCGGGGAGGGGATGATTCTGCCGCCGTTCGGACCGGTGAGCTCGCCACACGTGCAGAGGTCCGCCGCGTCCGGGTTCGGCGTGCCCTCGATGACGACAGGGCCTGCACAGTCATCTTCAACCAGCGGACGAGCTCTGCCGGCGAGCGGCCCGGCGCCCATTCCTCTGCTCGAGCCGCCTCTGGATCGCACCTCCGGAGGGCTGCCGAGCCACTACGGGGTGCCCGTGGGACCCTCCTCGCGCGAGCGGGTGCCAGACCGCAGGTTGTCAGGGGAAGTGCTCGAGCTCGGAGGAAGCGCCATGTCATCAGAGATCGGAGTTGGTGGCCCGATGCCCGTTGCTGCATTTCCCCGCAGCGGCGTTCAGGCGCACACGCCTATCAGTTCGCACGGGCATGATCTGGTGACACTGTTGCGGCCGGGTGTCATCGGTGCGACACGCGCGCAGATACTCCCCACGCAACGCTTACTGCTTCCCAAGGGCGGATTCATCGATTGCACCCTGGAGACCGCGATTGATTCGACGCTCCCCGGCATGACTACCTGCGTCACCGCTACCGATACGTTTGGTGCCGACGGTACGGTCATCTTACTGGAGCGTGGCACCAAGCTCATCGGGGAGACCCGCGGCGAGGTGCGCCAGGGCGCGGCACGTGTCTTCGTAGTGTGGACGGAGGCACGAACGCCGTCCGGCGTGGTGGTACAGCTCGATTCGCCCGGGACCGATGCACTGGGGCGCGCGGGGCTCGAGGGCAGCGTGAACCGCCACTTCTGGCAGCGCTTCGGTGCCGCCGCTCTGGTTTCGATGATCGACGGCGTCGTGCAATCCGAAGTACAGTCGTCGTCGCGCGGTGGCACGGTCGTTCTCGATCCCACCGCATCGGAGGACGTACTCACCGAGATCCTGCGCGGCACGGTCAACATCCCACCGACCGTCCGGGTCCGGAACGGCGCGCGTATCCAAGTGCTGGTGGCGCGCGATATCGATTTCAGGTCAGTCTATGAGCTCCGCCCCCGGTGAATACGCCTCGGCGCTGGAGCTCACGTTGCGCCCGTTGCGCCCCCTGCTCGCGAGGCCGGACGTAATGGAGATCTGCATCAACCGGCCATCGGAGCTGTTTCTGGAGACTCGCTCCGGGTGGTGCCGCGAACCGGCGGCATACGCAGATCTCGATTGGTGCCGCCGATTCGCCAAGCTGGTGGCAAATTTCAGCCGGCAACGGATCGATGAGACCTCGCCTCTTCTTTCCGCCTCTCTTCCGAGCGGAGAACGCGTGCAGATCGCGCTACCACCAGCAACCACTCAGGGGTGCGTGGCAGTCAACATCCGGCGGCCTTCAGAGGAAGTCTGGTCGGTAGGCGAGCTGGCAAGGCGGGGGATATTCCGTCAGACCCGCGCCGCGGGCGCGGACCCGGAGGAGGTTGAGGTCGAGCTCGCAACCCTCCTCGCCGCCGGGCGATACGACGCATTCATGCGTCTTGCCGTACGCAGCCGGCGCAACATTCTGGTCTCGGGACCGACGGGTTCGGGCAAAACCACCTGGACCAAGGCACTGATCAAGGAGATTCCCGCGCATGAGCGGTTGGTCACCATCGAGGATGCGCCGGAGCTCGTGCTCGACTCACATCCCAACCACGTGCGCCTCTTCTACAGCAAAGACGACCAGGGGCTGGCACGGGTGACGCCGAAACAGCTGCTCGAGGCCACGTTGAGAATGAAGCCCGATCGCATCCTGTTGGCCGAGCTCCGCGCGGAAGAGGCCTTCGACTATCTGCGGAACGTCAACTCCGGACATCCCGGCTCGATTACCAGCGTGCATGCCTCGAGCGCCGCGCTGGCTTTCGAGCAGTTGGTATTGCTCGTCAAGCAGAGCGCAGGCGGACGGCAGCTGGCGCGCCGCGACATCCGCGGTCTTCTGCGGCGGCTCATAGACGTCGTGATTCAATGCGGAGTGGAGCGGCACGAGAGATTCATCAGGGAGATCTGGTACCGGGCTCGAAGCGCTGCCTGCGATCGCCCAAGGAGACCGAAGGAGCGACTTGGATGCTGACGGAAATCGGCTCTGCGTCCCACGGGCTGTTGCGCGGATGGTCGGGGGTCGCGCTGGATTTCGCCGCCGTGCAGGGGCCCATGTGGATAGCGATGGCGCAGGGACGCGCACAGTTGCGGGCGTTCCTCGCCTCGCCTGCCGTGGCGGGAGCGCTCATGATTGCTGTCGGACTGGGAATGACGTTGGCGAGCCCTCTCCTGCACGATGTGCACGTCGCCAGCGGCGGCCTCATGGAGCTCGCGATCGGCGGGAGCGTTGGAGGTTTTTTGGGGTATCGCGGAGGACGCATGCTCGCGAGGTCCAAGGGCGGCAGTGCACGGGGCTACATCAGGGGTGCGGCGGTCATCACCCCGGAAGAGCTTGCAGCGCAGCGCAGCGGCTGGCGCGCAGGTAGCCGCGAGCGCAGCGTCTCAATGGGAGTCACGCTTGGCGGGATCCCGATTCCGGTAGCAGATGAAACCAAGCACTTCAAGCTGATCGGCACGACCGGCGCCGGCAAAAGCACGGCGATCACCGAGCTGCTCTCCGGGGCGCTCCACCGCGGCGACCGCGCCGTGATCGCCGACCCGGACTGCGGCTACATGAAGCGCTTCTTCGACGCTCGCCGCGGGGACGTCATTCTCAGTCCATTCGAGCCGGGAGGCGCCAAATGGGATCTTTTCGGCGAGCTCCAGGAAGAGTACGACATCGAGCAACTCGCCTTGGCGCTCATACCGGATCACGAGGGACACGACCGGAGCTGGCGAAGCTATGCGCGCACTCTCTTTTCCGCCGTCACCAGTCAGGCGCGCGTCGGTGGTGTATCGGACGTAAAGGGACTATTCGAGCTGCTCGTCATAACCAAAAAGAGCGAGCTCGCGACTTTGGTCGCCGGTACTCCCGCACAGCCCTTCTTCGAAGAGCACAACGACAGGATGCTTGACTCCATCCGATCCGTACTGAGCTCCTCGGTCGACGCACTGCAGCATGTCGCGCGGCAGCAGTCACCGCCGCTCTCGGTGAAGCAGTGGGTGCGCTCAGGGAGCGGAGTGCTCTTCATCCCGTATCGGGCGGGCCAGATCGCAGCGCTGCGATCGACTGTATCGGCATGGATGCGCCTGGGCATCTTTGAGGCCATGAGCCGGGAGGTGGGTGGCTCCGCGGACGGGCAAGCGGAGGACCAGAAGCTATGGTTCATAGTCGACGAGCTCGATGCGCTGGGCCAGATCGACGGCCTGAAGGATGCGCTTGCGCGGCTGCGCAAGTTTGGCGGGCGATGTGTCCTCGGTTTTCAGTCGGTTGCGCAGGTCTCCAGCACATACGGCAAAGGCGAGGCACAAACGATCGTAGAAAACTGCGGGAATTCGCTCATCCTGCGATGCTCGGCGAGCGAGCATGGTGGCACGTCGCAATTTGCTTCCCGGCTCATCGGCCAGCGTGAAATGGTGCGGATCTCCCGCTCGAAGTCTCGACATCCCGCGCATCTCCTGCCGTCGATTACAGAGTCGGAGCACCGTCAGATCGAACCGGCGGTGATGGACTCGGAGATCGAGCGGCTGCCGGATCTGGCGGGATTCCTCAAGCTTGCTTCGTCTCCCGACTGGCTGCGGGTCCGTCTACGGCTGCCGCAACACGCATGCGAAGTCGAGGCCGAAACGACCGAGCGGGCAGGGAGAGCACCCGGCCCGGCTCGCGCAGCCGAAGCGTCGCGGCTGAACGCTGAGGCGACTCGAGGAGGACATGGGCGGCCGGGCTTCGAAGACGGGTGGGAACATGAATGAGCCAGGCATGAGCATGAGCGACGAGGCGATGCGGGTCGGGCTGCTGATGGAAGCAGCCCAGGCGCAGCAGCGCCTTGGCCAGGAATGTCTGGAGCGGCTGGCGGCGCATACGCACGATCTCGATGCGGTCGTGCG
>Ga0134125_10001404_pt1 | contig 29558 bp, 19 predicted proteins | sample KB31751_FD_96464 | JGI IMG/M metagenome (GOLD analysis project Ga0134125, IMG submission 96464) | Terrestrial soil microbial communities with excess Nitrogen fertilizer from Kellogg Biological Station, Michigan, USA - KB3-175-1 | ecosystem: Environmental > Terrestrial > Soil > Unclassified ... | reverse complement strand
AGCTAGTAAGGCAGGAGGGTTGACAAGGGTTACGCTATTGGTTGCCGTGCACCCGCTACTATCCGTAACCGTAATAGTATAAGTCCCTGAACTAAGCCCGGTAACAGTGACTGTAGTTTTTCCTGAGGGATTCCATGAGTAGGTGTAAGGAGAAAAGCCTCCCATTGCTGTAACAGTCGCACTATCAATTTCACCTTTGCAAAATGCATTATTTGCCCGTATAACTAATTTAATAGCAGATGGTTCAGTAATAGTGGCTGCAGCAGTTCCTGTGCAGCCATTTTTATCAGTAACGGTAAGGGTGTAATTACCCGCACATAAGCCTTTAGCGGTTGCAGTAGTTTGATTGGTAGGGGTCCATTTATAAGTATAGGGCGAAGTGCCTATGCTGACTGTTGCTGTTGCGCTACCATTGCAATTACCGTTACATTTATTATTGGCTGTAACAGCAGCGCTTACAGAAATTGGAATTGCTGTAAGCAAAACAGAAGCAGTAGAGGTATTTGCACAAGCATCTGTAACCGTTACCGTATAGGTGCCTGCACACAAACCTGTAGCTGTTTGAGTAGTTTGTCCGGTAGGTGACCAGGAATACGTATAAGGAGAAAAGCCCCCGCTATCTATTGCCATCAGTTTACCGTTGCAAAAGCCACACACGGGTTGGCTAAGTACAGAATCATATAAAGGAAAAGCATAGTTACCTCCGTATGTAATAATGATTAACCCATTACCGCCATTTTGCTCAAAACCACCCATACCGATACTTGTATCTGGAGGCTTACCCGGAGCCCAGTAATTGGCATTATTTGTTCCTGAATTACCCTGTAGATTAGAAATGGGTGTAAAGGTAATACCTCCATAGCTATATATAGAAGCAGGATAAGATGAGCCACCACCACCGCCGCCGAATAAATCACCACCGCCACCACCGCCATAATATCCACCGCCGCCGCCTCCGCCTCCAGCATTTACTTGGCAAGAACAGGAACCATATCCTCCCCCGTATCCTCCTTGAAGATAGGAACCAAGCGTGCTCAGCACAGGTAAAGTATCACATGAACAATAATTAGATTGACAATACCCTCCTGCGCTCTGTGTACCTCCTGTACCACCGTTGCTCGGTCCATACGCATTCCCACCGCTCCCCCCTATTTTTGAACCACCACCACCACCATTGGCCCATGGAGAAGGAGCGCTACCACCGCCACCACCAGCACCGGTTATCACATAATAAGTTCCTTTAACCGTAATACCTGCATATCCACCACCGCCACCGGCATAATCATGATTGTGATTATGATTTCCGCCTTGTCCCCCACCCGGCCAACCACCCTTACCGCCAAAATAACTTGTATCACAGTGATTATTATATTGCCCACCCGAAGGCACTATTAAGGTAAGCACTTCACTTGCTGTTAAACCTGTGAGTACACCTTGATAATAACCACCCGATGCACCGGAATAATAACCCTTTCCAATCTTACACCCATAGCTTCCACCACCACCACCACCAGCCCATAATTGTACTGTAACCTGTGTCACACAACCGGGAACAGTCCAAGTTTGGATGGTATCAGAAACATAGTTAAATGAAATAGAGGTTTGGGCCGTAACGTTGTGTTTGCCCAATAGGGAAAGTAGAATGCAAATAGTAAAAATAATTTTGTACTTCATGTAATACTATCCTAATATTTGCTCCAATAACGTCTAACAAATGTAAGCAATAAAAGGATATAAAGACTACGGGTTATTGACTTTTACGAAAACCACTTTTCTGCAGCTTATTTTTGAGATATGAAAAAGCAATATGCGGTTTGCCCCAAACCCCTAAAGACTCCTACCTCTCAATGGCGTTATCATGCTACCACTGCAAAAATTCGATTTATATTATTTTAGGCAACTGGTCACCTGTTGGGATAAATATAATTAACTGATAGAAAGTAAAGTATTTATTCCTGTTCTAAGCAGATTTTACCGCAGTCCACAGTTTGATTTTGGAATATTCTCAGTCGTTTGGCATTTTGCACTTTCAGTTTAAAATCCAAATCTTCATATCGCACCCCTCTTATTGTTTCATTCGGAGTAAGAGTTCGAAGAACTGGTAAATGCAGATTGTTGTTATATCGTATCATTTCTGGCAGTAATAGCTGGAGGTCATCAAAGTTCTTCGGATAGAACTTCCGCAATATTACATATTTGAATTTATGATTCCAGCGCTCTATCATATTATTGCTTGTTCCATCCTCATAGCTGGCCACAATTCTTGTAATCCGTATTCTTTTATCGCTTTCCAATAGATCATACACGTATCCTTGGTTTTCTGGACCATCATCACAATACAACTCGAACTTATGGTTGTATAGTTTTTGATTTGCCAATACTTTCTTGAGATTCAGGGCAACAATCTCTGATTTGCTCGAATAAGATGGAACAGCGCCCAAAATTTTCCTGGAAAAATTATCCATAATAAAATGCACATAAATTCTTTCGCCATTTCTGCATGTAATCCTGGTACTATCCATGTGCAATATTTTGAATGGTCTTTGAGCGCGAATTCTTATGATTTCCTTTTTTGGGATTTCATAGGGCTTTGGCGTTCCGTTTATAACTTTGCCGTATTTATAGAATGTTGGCAGAGACACGTATAAATCTTTCCTTCTGGCAAATGCCCAAACATGATTTCTCGGCAAGTTATTATTGTTCGGATCCATTAAATACTCTTTTAAAAGGACCTGCTCCGATAAAGTTAATTGCGCTGGACAAGATAAAAAGCATTGCTGGGTTAATGATGCCTTGCACTTTTTTTCTTTCGTCCACCTGGAAATCTTTTGATTGGATATTTTCAAACGCTTATTTATCGTCTTGGGTGGTAGAAATTCTTTTGCCCTCGCATAGGCTTGTACAACCTTCTCTCTGGTGTTCTCTGCCATTGTGTCCCGTTCACCAGTTGAATCAATCATATCATTTAGGCAATTTATCATAACGATTAGCCCTTTGCAAATTGTTGCGTAATTTCTTGAACTCATACTATATAAGTAAAAAAGCCTTTGATATTTCTATCAAAGGCCATAAAATAATTAATGCAATGCGAATTAAGCGTATTCAAACTTTTTATGACTCTTGGAATCATTTTTATTGTGCATAGTATCCTTAGCTGGTCGATGTTTCAAAGCATAATGCCTATTAAAAGCCTCTTGGGCCACTTTAAAGTGTGATGCAAGTAGTTGGATATTATGTTTCGATAATCCTTTATAATAATTTAAAATTTCTGAAACCATGCCTTTGGTTACGTCCATAATTTCCATAAGATCATTCGGGGTCAAATTATTTTCTTTCATTAAAACTTTTAATATTTGTACGGGATCCAAATCAGAAAAAGAATTATGCTCATTATCCCATTTTTCAATCAGAACAGTCAATAGCTCAATTTCTTCATTTATTTCTTTAGTCTTATTCTTGATATTCAGTAAAGAATAAATATCCTTGCAATACTCGTTATATTGCTTCCTGGATGTAATCACTTTATATTTTAAGGTTGTTTCCATTTTGTTTCAGTTTTTTAATATTTGTTAACGGTGTATTGTTCTTCAACATCGCATAGTTCATCATATTCCGCATGTGTCCCTATCCAGCATATATATAGGTGGATAAATTTTTTACCAAAGAAATAATGGCATATCATTCGGTAATTATTTCCTCCTATATCAAATACTATACGGTTTGAGCTCTTTCCAAGAAAATCGGCTGTGCCGAATGTATTTGTTATGTCTTCTGTGGTTTCCCATTCTACTATTTTTATAAGAGTCAGCCATTTATTAAAAGATGTCTTGCTTCTTGCATTATGCCCTACGTAATCTTCTATGGTCTGTTCTTTTACTAATCTGACTCTCATTTGTACGGCAAAGATACGAAAAAGTTTACAAACGGTAAACTTTTTTTCGTTATTATTAATAGACTCACCTATCTCGTTAAAATGGTTTAAACGTAAAAAATCAAAAAAAGTTTCAAAAAACGAGCATTTTTAATCATTTACACGTTTCTGTTAGTTTAAAATAATCTGTATTTTTAAACTTTAGTATTAACAGTTAAAAATAAAACTATGGCTTCTCAAGACGTACTAAATCAATTAGTTTCTTTGATATTAAAACATGAAAAAGCACAAAAAATTAAAAAAACGGATGATGATGATATTGTAATTGAACAAACACAAATGATTTTAACAACTGCCAATGCTGAAATTGTAACAGTCGCAAATAGTCCTTCTATGGCAATTGAAACATGGTCAGTAGAAGACAAACATGAGTTGGCAGCAATTATCGGCTCGGATTTTTTGATTGAACGTTTTAAGGATATTGCTAAATTGAACGGAAGTCATTTGAACTGGAATAACCCACCTATTTGGCTAATCTTAGGAATTCGTCAGGAGTAACACACGTTCCCAGTATTTTTGTGTGATATAGTTCAATTATGAAATTGTCCAATTCATCCATTTCTCTTTGTGGAATAATAAGAACGTCTGGTTTAACCATTGATAACCTATTTCCATCTGACAGCATTTCTATTTCAATATTTGAATATCCATATTCAGATAGCCTAGCTTTAAGTTCGGATGTATTCGCTTTTACTTTCAAAATGTTTTATTTATAAATCTTCTATAAATATAAGTTATTTTTAAGAAAAATAAAATAGCTTTTAATTTTACTCGTATTTTTTAAAACCCTTAATTATAGCCAGTTTCAGGGCTACCATGAAACATTTTTCGTTTTTTTACGTATAAATGAATATATACAAAGAGATGATAAAATGAAGATAAACTCAATCCCTGAGCTGCTTGATTATTTCAAGGATGAGCAGACATGTATAGATTATTTTGAGAAGATACGTTGGCCAGATGGAATAAGGTGTCCTCATTGCGGGCATAACAAAGTTTACAAAACAAATAGAGGCTATAAATGTGCCAGTGATAAATGCTACAAGAAGTTCTCATATAAATCAGGCACCATCATGGAAAACGCCAAAATAAGCGTTAGATATTGGTTTATTGCATTATACTTATGCACTTCCAGGAAGAAAGGAGTGAGCGCATTACAATTACACAGAGATTTAAAAATTAATAAAAGAACGGCATGGACATTATTGCATAGGACAAGAGAGATGTTGAAAGATAACTCTTTTGATTTGCTAAAGAATGTGGTGCAGGCTGATGAGAGTTACTTTGGCGGCAAATTAAAAAATAAGCATAAGAATAAACGGACAAAAAATGCTCAAGGAAGAAGCATGAAAGATAAAACTCCTGTCGTAGGACTATACGAAAAAGATGGCAGAGTTATCGCTTTTGTTGTTCCAAATACTGAAGGAGCCACACTGAAGAAACTTATCAGAAAGTATGTTGATAAAAATGCAACGGTTGTAAGTGACGCCTACAGATCATATAAGGGCTTGGAAAAAGAGTTTAAGCATATCGTGGTTAAACATAAAGACAAGGAGAATTACATCGTAGATCATAAATTCCATACACAAAATATTGAAAATTTCTGGTCGCTATTCAAACGCGGATACATGGGCACTTATCACTATATGAGTCCAAAGCACTTGCAGAGATATTGCGATGAATTTGCTGCCCGATATAATACCAGGAATATGACCGAGCAGGAAAGATTTAATTATTTCCTAACTCGCTTAGATAGACGAATGACCTACGAGTCTTTGGTTCGTGGTCATAAAATGGCTGCTTAAATCACATTTTTGTTTACTATCTTTGTAGTTGTGAAAAGGACAAGTAAACATAAGCGGAAGCCAAAACAAAGCAAATACGAGGAGCCTCTTGCCATAAAAGGCACATTTGACAATCTTCTTAAAGTTATTGCTAAAACAGCCAACCAAAAGCTAAAGAAAAAGAAGTAATCCTGTGATTTTTAAATCAAGGCACTTTATTTTATTGCCTTTTAAATTATCTTTATCCCAACAGGTGACCAGTTGCCTTATTTTAATATAAACTGTTTCACAAAACATTAAAATTCAATGCATTACAATTTCACTGAAAATACCATTCATAATTATTCCATATTAAATTTCATATCAAATCTATAATTAATCATATTTATTTATGCGATTTCGAAAAGGTGTAATTGGAGACATAAAAAAAGGAGGGCTAATCCCTCCTTTTATAAAATATCTTGTTTACTTCTACTTCGCATTATGATACACCGCTACCACATCATCGTCCTCTTCCATTTTGTCAATCATGGCAATCAGATCAGCTTCTTCAGCATCGGTCAACTCTTTATGGGTAGTGGGGATGTATGTTTTCGAGCTTTCTTTAATTTCTATTTTTTTGTCTTCGAGCGCCTTTTGCATATGCCCGAATTCGGTAAACGGCGTTTGAATAATGAGTTCGTTATTTTCATCGTCCCAGGTAAATTCTTCGGCACCGAAATCAATCAGTTCAAATTCAATTTCTTCACGGTTCAATCCCACCGATGAAATCTTAAACAGGGCTTTACGATCAAACATGAAACTTACCGAACCATTGGTGCCCAGCGAGCCCTCTGCCCGGGTAAAATACATGCGTATGTTGGCCACTGTACGGGTGTGGTTGTTAGTAGTACATTCTACCAATACCGGAACACCATGTGGTGCATAACCTTCATACACAACTTCTTCATAGCCGGCCATATCTTTATCAGAAGCCCTTTTAATGGCAGCCTCTACATTGGTCTTAGGCATATTTACGGCCCGCGCATTTTGTATGCACATCCGCAAACGCGGGTTGGTATCGGGGTCAGGTCCGCCTGCTTTTACGGCAATGGCTATTTCGCGCCCTATTTTGGTAAAAGTCTTTGCCATCTTGGCAAAACGGGCGAACATTACATACTTTCTCTTCTCAAATACGCGTCCCATTTATTATGCTATAATTAGTTTTTTAGTTGTACCAGATAATTCCTTGCGGCTAAATTTAACCGTATAGGAAAACAAATATATATAGAATACCTTATCCGTCTATTTATTCATTAAAAATTACAGGTCAATGAACTATTGGGTTACTGTAGCCGGAACCTTTTATTATTCCTGCATCATACATAAAAAATACTACTTTTATGCTCTTTAAAAGAGAATGTGTTATGTACGAATATTTTGAAGGAAAGATAATGGAGAAGAACCCTGCTTATGTAGTGCTTGATTGTAATGGAATAGGATACCTTTTAAACATTTCTATCAATACATTTGATAAGATCCCGGCTACAGGAAATTGCAAGCTATATGCTCACCAGGCTATCCGGGAAGACGCCCATGTATTATATGGCTTTGCCGATCCGGAAGAGCGCTCGGTGTTCCGCGATTTAATAAGTGTTTCAGGGGTTGGTGCAGCCACCGCCCGGGTAATGCTATCGTCCCTTTCGCCGGCTGATATTCAGCAATGTATTATGAATGGAGACGTAGCCCGTTTAAAAGCTGTTAAAGGAATAGGAGAAAAAACAGCACAACGTATTATTGTGGACCTGAAAAATAAAATAGGGGCATCCTCCCAGCTCTCTGCCGGCAACTCTTCATCAGCTTTTGGTGGGGTACACAATAATTTGCGAAGCGAGGCGTTAAATGCACTTGAAACTCTTGGATTCGTCAGAAATGCCGCCGAAAAAGCTATTGATAAAATTATGCGTGAAAAGGGAAATTCCATCACACTGGAAGAATTGGTAAAAATGGTATTGAAAAACTTTTAATTTCGCCCCCTTATTTTTACTATTAATAACCATTTAACCCATCGCGCATGAGGAAACATTTTACTCTTTATTGTTAAGCCCACACTCATTTGACCTGCACAAAAAAATACATACTTCTAACCCTGGGAATATTGCTCCTATTTTCCTTTCCGGAGATTAAAGCAGCTTCTTTTTCGGGGAATTCATACGTTTATCATCCTATAAGCAGGTCTGATAGCGATACCAATGCCCTGCCCTACCCATTTACCGATAAATCGGGCGATATGAACCCGCTTTATGCCCCCGATGGAGGATTAATGCTCTCCAACCCCTCCAACATTAAAACCAATGTGGAGTATAACACGCAAAACGGCCAATACGATATTTTTCAAAAAATAGGTGATGAAGATTACCGGCCACCTACCGAAATGGACTCCGACCAGTTTGAAGAATACATGTGGCGCCAATCGGAAAAAAAATACTTCCAGCAGAAAGTAAATGCCCAAACCCAGGCCGACCAGCAAAAAAAAGCGCTTATTCCGCCCATCAAAATCGGAGGCAAGTTTTTTGAGGATGTATTTGGCGGAAACACTATCAACATTACCCCATCGGGTTCTGCCGAATTGACCTTCGGGTTCAACAACTCGAAAATGCTTAACCCGTCATTGCCCGTTGCCCAGCAGAGTCTTACCACATTCAATTTTGATGAAAACATACAACTTAATGTTACCGGGCAAATAGGAACCAAGCTTAAGCTCAGCACCAGTTATAATACCAAAGCGACATTTGATTTCCAAAACCAAATGAAGCTGCAATACCAAGGCAAGGAAGACGACATCATTAAAGAAATTGATGCAGGTAATGTTACATTCAACCTGCCGGGAACCCTTATTACCGGGAGCCAAAGTCTTTTCGGGGCAAAAGTAAAATTGCAGTTTGGCAAGCTTACCTCCACTACCGTATATGCGCAGGAGAAAGGTGATAAAAAAACTATTGTTGTTCAAAATGGTTCACAAACCACCAACTTCAATATAAAGGCCGACCAATATATGGTTAACCAGCACTATTTTTTATCGCAATATTTCAGAGATAATTACGACAGCGCCCTTGAACATCTACCACTTATTACCGAAGGCGTCACTGTCACGCGTATCGAAGTATGGGTAACCAACACTACGGCTGCTACCCAAAACACCCGCTACATACTTGCTTTTAGCGACCTGGGGGAAAGCAAACCGCACTTTACGCATAGAGCAGGCGGACCCGTAACATTAAACAGTCAGTATGGTTACACATCGGGCAGCTCCCTTTACCTGCCATCCGATTCAGTCAATTCTACCAACCCCCATTCGTTGATAAGTAAAAATTCGGGTGTATCTAATCCCAATACGGCTATAAACAGCTTGCTTGCAGAAGGATATCAACAAGTTACCGACTATGAAAAGGTTGATTTAGCCAGAATGTTGAATCCTTCGGAATATAGCGTAAATGCTCAGTTAGGCTACATTTCTTTAAGGCAGCCACTACTCTATAACCAGGTACTGGCTGTGGCATATCAATATACCAAAAACGGGCACGTATATCAGGTTGGTCAATTCTCGACAGATGGGGTTCCTACGGGGAATGAGATGGTGGTGAAAATGCTTAAAAGCACTAACGTAACCCCGGGCCAGCCGATCTGGAACCTGATGATGAAAAATATTTATTCCCTGGGCTCCTACCAAATCAACCAGAAAAATTTTATGCTGAATGTTTGGTACAGCAATGCAGCTACAGGATATAATATTCCATATCTGCCCGAAGGTAAGCTGGAAGGCAAACAACTTCTCGGAGTTTTAGGTCTGGACCAACTCGACCAGGAGGGTGACCGCGTTCCTGACGGGCTATTTGATTTTATCAATGGAGTTACTATTGATGCTACCAATGGGTACATTATCTTACCCAGTGTGGAACCTTTTGGGTATTATCTTCGAATGAAGATGCAGCAAGCCGGCGACCCTCCGACATTAGCCTCCAATTATGTTTTTCAGCCCTTGTACGACTCGCTGCTTATATCAGCTCAGCAAATACCTAACCTCGACCGTTTCTGGATTAAAGGTAGCTTCCAATCTTCGGCAAGTTCCGACATCAACCTGGGTGCAGCCAATATTCCGCAAGGTTCGGTTGTTGTTACCGCGGGCGGGCAAAAACTTACCGAAAATGTGGACTACACAGTAGACTATACTCTCGGCAGACTTAAAATAATAAACCAGGGTTTATTAAGCTCGGGAACGCCTATACAGATTTCGCTGGAAAATAATGCCCTTTTCAGTATAGAATCCAAAACATTCTTCGGGCAACATTTTGACTACATGGTCTCCAAAGATTTTAATCTGGGAGCAACCGTAGTTAACTACACTGAACACCCGCTTACCCAGATTGTAAGCATCGGGCAGGAACCTGTATCAAATACGATGTTAGGATTAAATGGCGACTTTAAAAAGCCCGCTCCATTTCTTACAGACTTAATTGACAAGCTGCCCATGATACATACCAAAGCTCCGTCAGAAATTACAGCCAGTTCAGAATTTGCTGCCATGATTCCTGGACACCCTAAGTTTATCGGAAGCACAGGTACTGCCTATATTGATGATTTTGAAGGCACAGAAAGTTTTATTGATATTTCGCCATACAACTTGTGGTCGATTGCCAGCATCCCCGGGGGACAACCGTCCACATTCCCGGAAGCAGCTTATAATAATGACTTGCGAACCGGTATGAACCGGGCAAAAGTTGCATGGTATACGGTTGACCCCATGTTCCAGCAACAGGAAAGTGGCGTTACACCTACTAACGAATCATCTGCCGAAATGTCGGATGACCGGATACGTATGGTGCTGCAAACCGAAATTTTTCCGCAGGAGCAATCGCCTACCGGTACCCCCATTAACCTGCCTGTACTCAACGTAGGCTTTTACCCGCAAATAAGAGGCCCCTATAACTACGACCCTCCTAAAGGTACCAATGTATCAAAAGGTGTGGCAGGCCCTAATGGAACCTTAAGCGATCCCCAATCGCGCTGGGGAGGTGTTATGCGACCCATATCAGAAACAGACTTTGTAACAAACAATATTCAATATATTGAGTTTTGGATGATGGATCCTTACCGTGCAATTCCTACTAATTCTAACCCTAATAATACCGGTCTCCTCTATTTTGATTTAGGAAGTGTTTCGGAGGATGTATTAAAAGATGGGCTGAAAAGTTTTGAAAACGGTTTACCTACCAATGGAAGTGATGCTTCCAATCCGCAAAACACAACCAATCCATGGACAGCAACTGCCTGGGGCCATGTACCTGTAAATCCTTCACTCGTAAATGCTTTTGATAACGATGAAACCACACGCCCATTCCAAGATATAGGACTTGATGGGTTATCTGATGTACAGGAGCAAACCTTCTTCTCAAGTTTTGTGAATTCAGTACACCAAGCATACCCTAATAGTCATGCAGACAGTGCTACATCCAGCGATCCTTCTTCGGATGATTATCACTATTACCGGGGTAATGATTACGACACTAAAAATTTAGATGTGGTGGACCGCTATATGCAATATAATGGATTGGAAGGCAACTCCCCTACCCAACTGCAATATCAGGGCCTGAATACAGGAGGATATCCGACCGATGAAACTACATTGCCCAATACGGAGGACATTAACCAGGATAACACCCTGGAACAAGTAGAAGCCTATTATGAATATGCCGTGCAAATAACCCCGAATGCACTTAAACCAACTAATGTAGGATCTGACTATATCATCAGTTCAGAGACCTCATCGGTACAAACACCTGATGGCAAAACCCACCAAACCACCTGGTACCAATTCAAAATTCCGATCGATGATTACGTTCGCCGGGTAGGCCCCATATCCGATTTCAATTCCATTCAATATATCAGAATGTATTTCAAAGGATTTGATGAGCCCGTTTTACTACGCTTTGCCAAGCTTGAACTGGTGAGTGATGCATGGCGCAAATATGCCGGCTCGTTGCTTGGCCCGGGCGACTTTGTACCTAACGAAGCATATACAACCTTTAATGAATATGGAGTTAACCTGGAAGAAAACTCCAACACCACCCCGGTAAACTATGTTATTCCGCCGGGAATACAACGTCAGTTAAATCTTCAATCGGCCAACTTGGTTCAGGAAAACGAAGGCTCTCTTTCGCTGCAAGTTTGCGACCTGCAGGATGGGGATGCAAGAGGCGTTACCAAAAACGTTCAACTTGACCTTCGGGCATATAAAACCCTAAACATGTTTGTCCATGCTCAGTCGGGCGAAGCCAGCCAGCCCCTTAAAAATGGTGATGTTACAGGATTCATTCGTTTAGGAAGCGATTATACCGAAAACTATTACGAATACGAAGTTCCGTTAGCTGTTACCCCCCAGGGTAATTACAATACCAATAATAATAACGACCAGTTAGCTGTATGGCCTTTATCAAATACTATGGATGTTGCTTTATCTACTCTTGAAAACGCAAAATTATCGCGGGATGCAGCTATGGAGTCGAACCCCAATATCACATTGCAAACCGTATACACCGTTAAAGATGGAGCTAATAATGTAACTGTGGTTGGTAACCCTACCCTCAGCAGTGTGCAAGTGATGATGCTCGGCGTACGCAACCCTAAAAGAACTGCCCAAACAGCTATAACCGATGATGGCAAACCGAAATGTGCCGAAGTATGGTTTGATGAGCTTCGCATGACCAACTTCAACGAAAAAGGGGGCTGGGCAACAGTTGACAGGGCTACTGCCAAGTTGGCAGACCTGGGAACATTATCTATAGCCGGAAATATATCAACACCGGGATTTGGGACATTGGAAGCCAATGTAGGGAGCTTGAGCCGTGAAACAGACATGGGTTATTCTGTGGCTACCAATCTTGAACTGGGCAAATTTTTCCCACAATCTTGGAATGTGAGCGTACCCACTTATATGTCCTATTCCGACCAATGGATCATTCCTGAATACAACCCGTTAGATCCGGATATTCTTTTAAATAACACCCTTGATAACTTAAACAAAAGAGGACAGGATTCTATAAAGAGTATGGTAATAAGCCGTACTATAGCCCGGAGCCTTAACTTCACCAATGTTCATGTGAATAAGGGTAAAAATGCTAAGAAATCACATTTTTACGATATCACCAACCTCAGCGCATCGTATGCTTTTACCGATCAGTCGAGCCACGATGTGAATTATATCTTAAACTATCAAAAGAGTTATAAAGGCGCTTTAACGTACAATTACTCTTTCCATCCCAAGGCCATAGAGCCATTTAAGAAAATGGACTTTTTCAGGAAACGGAAATACCTGGCGTTAATTGGCGATTTCAACTTTTATCCGATGATAGATAAATTATCGGTTAACGGAACTCTCGACCGGGAATATTCTGATTTCGAAATACGTAATATTATCCCCGGAGTAGGCGAGCTTCAATTACCTATAGCCGTAAATAAAGTATTCAATGTTACCCGGTCATATAGCTTTACTTACCCCATTACCAAATCGCTACAGGTTGAATATTCAGCTAATAATGGTTCACGCGTAATGGAGCCTGAAGGTCTTCCCATCACCACGGCACTCCAGCGCGACAGCGTTCGCACTGCCTTTTTTAGCCACCAAGTGAATACGGACTTTACACAAACAGCTGCCATTAACTATACTGTACCACTTAAGGAAATTCCATGGCTTGATTTCATGAATATTACCGCTCGCTACGCTTCCAGCTATCAATGGGTACATGCCCCTTTTGGGTATGACAGCTTAGGCGCCACTATATCAAATTCCAACACGGAGCAAATAAACGGAACCTTCAATATGAGCACCCTCTATAATAAAGTGCCCTTTATAAGAGACATAATGAAAGACCAGGAAAAAGCCCCTCAACGTCCATCCATACAAAACAGGACCCCGGGAAAAGAATCACAACTGCAACAACCACCGGAAACACAGCAAAGTACTGGAGATAGTACCAATGTTGCACTAAAATACATTACTTATTTCCTTACTTCTTTAAAAACACTCAATTTCACTTATTCCGATAACCGGGGTACTGTACTGCCAGGCTATACAGGTACTTCAACTATACTGGGCATGCAGCCCGGTAATAACTGGGAGCCCGGCCTTCCTTTTGTTTTCGGTAGCCAAAGTGGACTTATTACTCTACGGCAGCAACAAACAAATGACCGGTTTATACAACAAATTGAGCGGGACAGTATGATTGCCAGGTTAGTTAATAATTATACTCCTACTACCACTGCTAACACGCAAACGTATAGTGTGCATGCTTCATTAACACCTCTTCCTGATTTAAAACTCGACCTGACTGCTACCAGAACGATGACAAAAACGGCCAGCTTTTATATTACCGATACCCTGGGAACAGACGGCAGGTATCATACAAATGAGAATACTTATAACGAAGCAGGTAGTTTCAGTATGTCGTACTTATTTGTAAAAACCATTTTTGCTACCGGCGGTTTCGGTAATACAAACCCTAACCAGCCGTTTGTAAACTTCCTGAATAACACCTATATTATTTCGGGAATACAGGCAAATAATAACCGCAATTCGGGCCATATTTTAAATCCGGCCACAGGCTACTACAAAGGTTACAGTATATATTCGCAAGACGTGGCTATACCGGCATTCCTTGCCGCCTATTCGGGGCAAGACCCGCACAAGGTTTCGCTCAACACCTTCCCCACTATTCCTTTGCCAAACTGGACCCTTTCCTATAATATATACAAACCTATAGCCAGCGTTTGGGCATGGGCCAAAAAGAACATTACTTCCATTACTTTAAGTAATGCTTACACTGGCGTTTATAGCATCGGCGGATTTACTTATAATCCATTATTCCATCCGGATGCTGATGGAATGCCAACCACGGTTGACTTGAACGGAGACCTTATTGACAAAGACCAGATACCGGCAGTTTCTCTTGCCGACCAGTTTTCACCCCTCGCAAAAATAGTAGTAGCCTTCAAAAACGGGGTATCATCTAATTTTGAAATACGCAATACCCGGCAGGTTGCGCTCGACCTTACCGATATTCAAATTACCGAAGTATATGCTACCGAATACTTATTAGGGCTTGGCTACAAGATAAAGGGTGTACTCTTCCCGATCAAGATTGGCGGGAAAGCTATTAAAAACGATGTTACCCTGAAGGCCGATTTTTCTATTATGAATAATGAAAGTATTGTGCGTAATGCCATTAATCAGTCGAACCAAATTACAGGTGGCCAACAAATTATATCTATCAAAACACAGGCAGAATACAACATTACTAACCGTATTACCATACGGCTATTTTTCGATAAGGTTATCAATAATCCATTTATCTCATCTACCTTCCCCACTTCTACCATGGATGGCGGTTTTGCCATACGATTCTCATTGTCATAGCAATTTGGCAAAAGCAGGTCTTCATTTTTCGGATAGAAATCATACCTGTAAGGGTGTAAAATATAATTGAACAATGTTTTTACAAGTCAACTTGTTGAAACTGTCTGAGAAACTTATTTCCTGCATTTAAATTATGTGTAGTTTTGTGTGCATAATTTTCATCCGTTATGAATCTGACATTAAAGGTATGGAGGCAGCAAAACGCCAGCGACAAGGGAAAGTTTGTAACCTATAATGTATCGGGAATATCTTCCGATATGTCATTCCTCGAAATGTTTGATGTACTTAATGAAGAACTGATAAGCAAAGGTGAAGAACCGATTGCTTTCGACCATGATTGCCGCGAAGGTATTTGCGGCATGTGCAGCATGTATATTAACGGGCGCCCGCATGGACCGTTAAAAGGCACTACTACCTGCCAATTACACATGCGTCATTTTCACGATGGAGAAACCATTACCGTAGAACCTTGGAGGGCAAAAGCCTTCCCTGTAATAAAAGATTTAGTGGTTGACCGCTCGGGCTTCGACCGTATTATGCATGCCGGCGGATACGTTTCCGTAAGTACCGGCAATGCGCCCGATGCTAATTCAATACCCATACCCAAATATAATGCGGATGAAGCCTTTGATGCTGCAGCGTGCATAGGCTGCGGTGCCTGTGTAGCTGCCTGCAAAAATGGTTCAGCCATGCTTTTTGTATCGGCAAAAGTTACACAGTTAAGTTTATTGCCACAAGGCAAACCGGAAAGAGAAAGCAGAGCCTTGGATATGCTGCATGCTATGGATGAGGAAGGTTTTGGACATTGCACCAATACCAACGCATGTGAAGCAGAGTGCCCTAAGAACATTTCTGTTTCCAATATTGCTACCTTAAACAGGGAATACCTTTTGGCTGCATTGAAAAAATAAAAAAGCTTTTACTAAGCAGCTACCTGCTCTATCAGCGCTACAGCATGGGCGCATACCCCTTCCTGTCTTCCGACATATCCCATTTTTTCATTGGTAGTAGCTTTAATAGATATAGCACCTTCTGATATTTTCATCACATCGGCCAAGCATTGGCACATGGCTTCTATATGCGGCGCTATTTTAGGTTTTTCCAATATTACAGTGGAATCAATATTCACAATAAAGTAGTTTTTTTCTTTTAAAAGTGCCACCACTCTTTGTAACAATATCTTACTGTCGATATTTTTAAACTCTGCAGAATTATCAGGGAAATGTTTTCCAATATCGCCCAAGGCAGCTGCTCCCAATAAGGCATCACAAATAGCATGTATAAGCACATCGGCATCGGAGTGCCCCAAAGGCCCAAAACTTGAAGGAATACTAATGCCACCTAAAATAAAGGGCCTTCCCTCTTGCAGTGCATGCACATCGAAGCCATATCCAATCCGGAAACCCAAGCTATAGAAAATTAATTACTTTCGGCTTTATCCGTATCGGCGGTCTTCTTAGACTTATCGAAGTTAAAGCCCAACGTTATCTGCAACGTGTTTTGTAACGGATTTTGCTGGGTAATCGGAATTAAGTAGGAAAGGTCTACATTCAACACTTTTAATCGTAACCCTACACCAAAGGTAATAAACTCCCTGCCGCCCTTAGTAGGGTTTTCGTAAAAAAATCCTAAACGGGCTGCAAATTGATTATCATACCAATATTCAAAACCGGTAGCATAATCAATTTCGTGAAACTCTTCAAGTCCGCCCCCGGGTGCATCGTAAAATGATTGTATCATGCCCTGTGGAACAGCTACATTCGGGTTTTTACCTGCTAAAATTACAGGTTGGCCATCTTTCAATACTTCGCTACCCGTACTATCGTTTAGTTCGTATACCGGAGGAGTAGGAACAAGCAATTTGGTAATATCGAGCGCCCATGTTATTTTGTTATATTCATCTAGGTTCATGGTTATTGCGGGACCTAAACGAAGTTGTGTAGGTTGAAAATCGGAATTGCCGCTATTAGTATAGCTTATTTTATTGCCAATGTTTGCAATACTTATCCCCCCGGTAACAACCGTTTTTTTGCCGCCCCATTCCAAGTCCTTTGATTTGTAATAAGCTGATATATCAACACCTACGCCACGGCCCGGTTGGGTATATTCTTGCCCGGCAGCAACGCCACCGGTAAGGTTGGAGTATACATACCTGGCTGCCATGCCAACTGAGAAGTTATCGCTTAATTTGAGGGCATAAGCTGCATCAAGAGAATATTCTTCCGGATTAAAGCTCCCAATATTAACACCTCCATTATCGGTAAACTGAATATTTCCCAATGAAAAATACCGAAGAGCAAAAGCCAGGGTTTGATGCTGGTCTAATTTTTTATAAAATGATAGATAACCCAGGTTTATATCAGGTACCAACTGTCTTAACCAAGGGGTATAGGAAACCGAAAAGCCCATATTATCATCAATGAATCCCAACTTTGCAGTATTGTATGCTATAGAGTTAGCATCGGGGCTTGTGGCCACACCTGCATCGCCCATGCCTCCACCCCTTGCATCGGGAGTTATGACTAAAAATGGAACGGCTGTGGTTACTACATTTACGTTTTGAGCAAGGTTTTGCCCCAGCAAGTTGGCAGAAGTACTGCCATTCTGGGCAAAAGAATAACCTCCGGCAAAAGGAATCAACACCAAAGTTACAACAACTTTATTCGAGATACTAAGCTTCATTTGCATTAATAGGAAAATTTAGTAACGCTTCAATTCATCAAATATTATGTCAGAGTGATAATAAAGGGGATGCAAATATAGGAAACCTTATAATATGACAAGTTTTTGATACGTTCCGGCAGTTTCTCCGGCGCTCGTTCTAATTCTTATATGATATATGTATACCCCTCTGGCAATACGGTCTCCATAATCGTCTCTGCCATCCCAATCAATAGGATCAGACCTAAAACTTTGTGTTTTTACCGAGGTTAAAATATTCCTGACTAGTTTTCCTGAAACTGAAAATATTTGAATCTGCACATCCATTTGGTCGCACACTTCATTTATTTCAAAATAGAATTGTGTATGCGTGGTAAATGGATTGGGATAATTCAGAACATGTTGTAACTGCAAACTCGATTGAGGCTGCACATTAAATTCGGTTGTGGCAACCGATGTGTTATCATATACATTCCAAACGCGCAATGAAAGAGTATGCGTCCCCGTAGTTAATGAATTCAGCGGAAAAGTAATGGTTCCTTTTTGGTAACTGTTAAGTGAAGGCTGGTAGTAATTGGTTAAATCATAGGTGTTGGCGGTATTGTTATCAAGTACAGCCGTAATATTATGACCAATGGAGCTTACAGACGTGTTGATGCCATTACTATCAAAAACAACAGCGAATAGAGATGGATTTTCATTGGTAATACCACCATAAACAAAATTACTATCGTTCATATACAACTTTACTCTAGGCCCTATTCCGTTATTACGTGCAACAGGCGAAGTGCCTCCCACCACAATATTCTGATAGCTGCCTGCAGCATCGGTTTTACCATTTTCAGCGTAATAACTTATTTTTCCGGGACCATAATAATAAAGAATGTCTTTAGGCATTACATACGTAAATGTAAAAGCTCCATTATTAACCGTAACCAAGCCTTTAAACAGTTCGCTGTTTTGTATCTGGAACGTAAGAGGGCAGCTTGGACCATAACCGGTAGGATTATACCCATCAAGACATCCTCCTAAATTAGCAAGGGTAGTTATGCTTACAGGCTTATCGTATACAGTAGGATATAGCAAACCATTGAATGATTTGATCTGTTTGCCCATACTATCTATAACATAGCCCGAAATGGTAACCTTGGCCAAAGCCTTTAATGTATCATGGCTAGGCGGAGTGGTGGTAACTGATGTGGTTTGAATATTGTATTTTGGATAATCAAGTCTTACAGCAGGATCGCCCAATAATGAATACGATAGGTTATTTACACTTCCCATCAGGCCAAAAGCAGGTGAATTTTTAGTCATCGTAAGAATATCACCTATACGGGGAAGGCTTCCGTCAGGTAGCGGAGCATACAAGGAATCAATAAAAACTTGATTTAGTTCAACATTTGATTGAAGAAACACTCCCCTGGTAGCACTTACCATGCCAATTACTCCCCCTGTTGGCAAATTAACCGATAGCTGCCCACCCGAAATTTGTAATGGGTTGTCCCATTCGCTAAATGCACAGGAGCCGTTAAAGAAAAGTGGTAAAGCATATAAGTTATTCCATGTATTAATATCGCTAAAATCAAGTATCCTTTCAAACCCCAATCCGGTTGGACCTCCATGTCCTTCAAAATTATACAGAAGCAATCCTTGATTCATTTGGTTATCAATAGCCACATTAACCTCAGGATACCTGGGGCCTCCGGGTGTTTGAACCATCGGATAAGCATCCGCGTAAATTTTATTAACGTTCAATGCTTTAAAGTTTGACAGAATAGTACTTGACATATCTTCTGAAGCGGTCTCAAAAGCATTACTCGTCCCGTCATGCGCTATAAAACATACTGTGTTTCTCCAATTACCCAGCGTATATTGATTTTGTGTATTGCAGCACGCATTAAGCGTAGCTGTCGATTGCCCTGTAGGTGTTTCATAAATCATCACTTTATTAACACAAGCCTGTGCTTCTGCTGTGTTATCCACTGCAAACCTGCCGACAGAAAGGTCTAGAAGATAATTGGAATCTTCAGGTGGGCCAGTTACTGTACTATCCAATAGAACAAAATAATCGTCCGATACATAGGAACCGATGGGATCAAAAGAATTGGCCGATTCGTAGGCAATTACATAATTCGTATTTCCCGAAGTGCGGTGCTTGGGATCATATGAACCGCCCCCGAACAACAACAAATATTTCGGACTATTGGCATAATTAGTAGCCCGGTCGTAAAACATACGCATAAAATCGCGTATGCCTGTAGGATCTTGTGAGCCTGAAGAAAACTCGTTATACACTTGTTGTGTGGTGGCAACATTTACCTTTAAATTATCATGTTTCCGGTGAAAGCTGGCCAGTTGTTCAGCTTGCTCAATAAATAGCGGATTAGTAACTATAATCATATCTGCTTGTTGCATGGCATGTAAATTCTGATTACCTACCCGTCCAAAATAAACTGGTGCCAGGAATGCATTGCTTTTATTGTTAAAAGTGATGTATCGTCTTAACGTATTTGTAGGAACTTCGAAATTGTAGTTTCCGCCACTCAGTGACAAATGAATACTATCAATATTTTGTGGATCTGTTACATCCCAAACCTGTACATGATTAAAAGTAGAAATGGAGAACAAGGAAGTATTTCCCGGGCCTGCTGATTTGGTATCCCTGAATTCCATTTGGTTTTGACCACCCGGTAATGTTAATTGCCTTCTTACATTGGTTTCGATATAATAAAGCCAGCCAATGGCAGAAGGAGTTTGTTTTATAACCGTTACAGGCACGGAATTGGATGGTGCGGGTGTGTAAGTATACGTTCCTATACCCAGGTTAGCATACTTTGTATCAAAATCGCAAGGAACAGGCCCAATGTTAACTGTAGCATTTGCACTACCGGAAGATACCTGGTAAATGCCATTACCACTGCAAATACGTGAGGCTATAGCGGCTTGCACATAAACCGGGCCTGAAGGGGAAATATTAGCAAAGGGGAAGGAAAAATTATATTGTGTAGTTGTTTCAAAAATCTCACCCATCCACTCGTTTCCCGATTGAATAAGATTTACCCCATCCAATTCATGAAAGGCATAATCGTCAAATGTAGTAACCGTATTGGTAGGTGTTCCGGTTGCCAAGGCTTCGTTACCTATTCTTTTCCCCCCGGGCGGCGCATCAATATTCACAAAATAAAAAGTAGTATCAGAATAAAGATTTACCGTGTGATGAAAATGGCCGTCGCTGCTATCGTAAGCCCACACATGGGGGCTTTGCCCGTAAAATAATATATAATCATTCTTTTTAAATGAGGCATCATTCTGACCCTGCACATAAATGGCATCTTCTAACAAATCATCAGGTCGGTAAACTGCATTTGATTGGGGAAGCATTCCACCACCATTTCCATACACACGGATATTGCCGGGGTTTAGCTTTGATGTATCAACCCCTGCTTTCAAAAAGAATGTTGAATTTAGTTGATAAATACCATCGGTCGTAACTCCAACCCGTAACCATGTACCGTTATTTAAAATGGAAGAATTTACAAATGTTACAGCAGGTTTATTTATCCTTACAGGCTGTTTACTCTGATGAACATTCAATGAAAAAGAAACCATTTTTTCATATGTCCCCGTAGAGCGGTTTTTCCGTATTGGGATGAAGGAAACACTTAGATAAAACTGACTTTTTTTGTTTAGTACTCTCACCTTGGGTGAAATATCTTGCGGAACCCATTTGGCGTTCGCGCCCAATGCCTTTGTTTCTTCCGCGGTAAGGGGTTCAAATTGGGGGTTAACCACGCTGGCAGAAGCTTTATTAGAGCCCCCACTCAGTTCAATCCAGTCAAAAAACTCGGGGAGATAATGGTTTTTAGGATCGTACTTCCCTCCTTTTAAATTCAAGTACTCTATTCGTGCTGCATCGGCATCTGGCTGATAGCTGAGCGGGGCACCCCAAGTAAGAGCTATATTACCGGTTTTATTTTTATTATTACTAACAATAGGCGAAGAAGGGTTGACTGGAGCTGGTGCAACATCAGACGGTGCACTAACCGGGCTGGCATTAGGAATAACTACCCCCTTAGAGACCGGGTTGGCAGGTTGCTGTACCGCAGGCAAAATACTGCCAGCAGGCTTAGAATTATTCTGTTTGCTATTTACCTGTGCCCATAAAGGGCTCAAAAATGACGGAAATAACAGGATTACTACAGAGGCCAGAAACTTCATTTTCAAAAATTAGGATTGTATATTCCTGTTGCAAAATAAGGTAATTTTAATGGATTTAACTTGGTACTGGAAGAGAAACTACAAAGTTTCCGAATTATTGTATGCACTCAAAAATACTTGATTTTGTAACCTCTGGTATGTTTTTTTCGTACATTTGTCCTCTAATGCATACGTAGTACTATGAGAAAAATACTATTTTTTACTTCACTTACTTTGGCAATGACCATGGGGACGATATATAATTCTACCGCACAGGACGCCCAGTTTTCGCAGTTCTATGCAAATCCTTTATATCTGAATCCTGCCTTTGCCGGAAGCGAAAGATGCCCACGTATCTGTGTAAACTTTCGTGACCAATGGCCTTCTATTCCCGGTAACTTTGTTACCTACAGCGCTTCTTTCGATCGTTATGTGGACGCTTTGGGAGGCGGTATTGGTATTATGGCTGAACAAGACAAGGCAGGTAACGGTACCCTTACAACAACCAACCTGAGTGCCATTTATGCTTACCAATTAAACGTAAGTAGGGACTTTACAGTTAATGCAGGCTTCCAGGCTACCTATCACCAATTGAGCCTCGATGAAAGTAAATTAAGCTTTGGAGACCAAATAGACCCTGTAAGAGGGTTTGTTTACACTACCGGTGAAACATTACTCCGCAACAGTGTTAGCGGCCCCGACTTTTCGGCCGGCCTTTTAGGATATGGCAGAAACGTATTTTTTGGCTTTGCAGCTGACCATCTTACACAACCCGACGAATCATTTGTCCAAGGTACAAGCCCGCTTCCCATAAAATATACTGGTCATGCTGGGGCTATGATACCTATCAATACCCGTTCAACTCTTGTTGAAGACCAATTTACCCTATCGCCTAACGTATTATATCAACAACAAGGTAATTTCAGGCAACTTGACCTAGGATTTTATGGCATCAAAGGCTCTGTTGTAGGCGGATTTTGGTACAGAACCGGGGATGCTATCATCCTCTTAATCGGAATTGACAAAGGCACTTTCAAATTCGGGTATAGCTATGATATAACCATATCGAAACTGACCTTATCAACGGGAGGCGCTCATGAATTATCTATGATATTCCAGATCCAATGCCGTCCGAAAAGGCACAATTACAGAATTATTAACTGTCCTTCATTCTAAAAATACTTTTACACATAATCTAACCAAGAAAGAAACATGAATAGAAGCATCAAAATCTTAGGAATAGCAGGAGTATTCATTTTAGGAGCCTGTGGTAAGGAAAGATCCCCGGTTACAGGTTGGAACTACAACGACCCTAAAAATGGAGGTTTTCAAACTAATCCTTATGCAGGACAAGAAACCGGTCCCGGCCTTGTTTTTGTAGAAGGTGGTACTTTTACCATGGGTAGGGTTCAGGATGATGTTATGGGAGACTGGAACAATGTTCCCAGGAGAGTAACTGTATCTTCTTTCTATATGGATGAGACAGAAGTTGCTAATAAAGCCTATAGAGAATATCTCTATTGGACCAATCGCGTATTCAGTAATGATTACCCACAAATTTATATAAAGGCATTACCTGACACACTTGTTTGGAGAAGTAAATTGGCTTACATGGATGACATGGTTAAGTACTACTTCCGCCACCCTGCTTACCAAGATTATCCTGTTGTAGGGATAAACTGGCTGCAAGCAAATGACTTTTGCAAATGGCGCACAGACAGAGTGAATGAACTAATATTGGTACGTGAAGGTATTATTGACTGGAACCCATCCCCATCAAGCGCCGACTATTTTAATACAGAAGAATATTTGGCCGGAAAATGGGCCGGAAAAGTAAAAATCCCTCTTCCTGATTTGAACCCTTCGAATGGCAAAAATGGTAACAATGCAGGCCGAAATGTGAAGATTGAAGATGGTATATTTTTACCCGATTATCGTCTTCCAACCGAAGCTGAATGGGAATTTGCAGCTCTCGGATTAATTGGAAATACGAAGGACGAACTTATTTCACAACGCAGAATTTATCCCTGGAATGGTCACGCAACACGTAACCCTGATGAAAAGTATATTGGCCAGGAACTTGCTAACTTTAAGAAAGGAGCCGGCGACTATATGGGTGTTTCGGGCAGCCTGAATGATGCTGCTGATATTACCTCACCTGTTTTCTCTTATTGGCCAAATGATTATGGTCTTTATGGTATGGCAGGTAACGTGAGCGAATGGGTTATGGATGTGTACAGACCTATGATGCCTTATGATGGTGATGATTTGAAGTCTTTCAGAGGAAATGTTTATAGCACACAAGTTAAAGATGAAGATGGTATTGTAATACAAGACTCTCTTCAATATGATGCCGATAGCAATATTGTAAGCATACCCGGCCAGGTTAAAAACAGGATAGTTGATAATAAACATAAGGAAGATAACCTTGCCTTCCGCACAAACTATCATGAATCTGACGAAATTGATTACCTGGATGGAGATCCTAATTCAGCTGAATCTCAAGGTGACTGGGGTGCTAATCCTGGTACTAACCAAAACAAAACGTTAATGTATTCAACAGGAAGCACCACACTTATCAGCGATCTAACCAGGGTTTATAAAGGTGGTTCCTGGAAAGACCTTGCTTTCTGGATGAGCCCCGGAACAAGAAGATTCATGGATCAACGCCAGGCTACCGACTATATTGGTTTCCGTTGCGCTATGTCGAGACTTGGAAGCCCAATTGGAGTTGCCGGTCCTAGCAGTCGTTACTAATTAAAATACTATTTTTTATTAAAATCCCCGCTTATGGCGGGGATTTTTGTTTACACTACCCCTATTCTCCCTGTGTTTATTATAGTAACGCTATGCGAGATAGCTTATTTAATATAACTTTGACGCCTATTTCAAGCCATGCTACCCGATAAAATAAAATCGCTTGCATCACAATATTTTGAGACTGTATTGGAGTATCGCAGATATATTCATGCTAACCCGGAATTGTCCTATAACGAAAATAATACCGCTGATTTTATTGTTTCCGTTCTTGAAAAACACAGAATCCCGCATACCCGCATGGCAGGTACAGGTGTTATTGGCATTATAAAAGGAAAGAATCCCGGCAAAGCTATTGCCTTGCGGGCCGATATAGATGCTTTGCCCATTGAAGAAAAGAATGATGTTCCCTATAAATCAAAAAATAAGGGAGTGATGCACGCTTGCGGGCATGACGTACATGCCTCCTCGCTGCTCGGTACGGCCATTATACTTAATAGTCTTACAAACGAGTGGAATGGAACAATTAAACTTATATTTCAACCGGGCGAAGAAAAACTTCCGGGCGGGGCATCTATCCTTATAAAAGAAGGTGTATTGGAAAACCCCTCCCCCGAGTCTGTTATAGCCCAACATGTATTCCCTTCACTGGAAGCCGGCAAAGTAGGTTTTGCTACAGGAAGCTATATGGCTGCCTGTGATGAGATTTACCTTACGGTAAAGGGTAAAGGCGGGCACGCTGCATTAAGCGGACAATCATCCAATGGAAGTCAAACAATTGTGAACCCGTTGCTTATTACGTCTGAGATATTGCTGAAGTTACAAGATACCTTTATGAATGCATCACATAACTCACCGGTAGTGTTCGCATTTGGCAAAATGATTGCAAATGGAGCTACTAATATTATACCCGATGAGGTAATCCTTGAGGGTACCTTCCGTACAATGGATGAAGCTATACGCAGTAAGGGACATAAAACGATTACTGAAATTATAACTGCTACAGCAAAAAAATGGGGTGGTGATTGTGACTTGCGTATTGAAAAAGGATATCCTGTGCTAATTAATAACGATGACCTTACACTAAAATTAAAAACTGCATCTGAAGCTTATTTAGGAAAAGAAAACGTAGTAACACTCGAACCACGTATGACCTCAGAAGATTTTGCATACTACACTCGTTTAAGGCCTTGCTGCTTTTATAGGCTAGGCACTGGTAATGTTTCTGCTGGCATTACATCGGGCTTACATACGCCTACCTTCAACATAGATGAAACGTCTATTGAAACTGGTATAGGCCTAATGGCATGGCTTGCCATTAGTGAATTAAATTAATGCTTTTTAGTTAGAAGCTATTTTTATTTTGGTTCCGGGGGAAAGCTTAACGCTTTCCGTTAAGTTATTTAGCTTTTTAATAGTAGCCACAGATACTCCTGTATTTTGCGAAATGTGCCACAAAGTATCACCTTTCTGCACTACATAGTAATCTTTATCGACAGAAACACCCTTCTTTTTCTTAGCAGAACTACCTTTAGAATACAAGTATACCATTAAATGCTGTCCGGGATGAATAGCAGCACTCGCCAATCCATTCCATTCTTTAAGTTCACGTACCGTGCAATGGTACCTGTTTGCAATGCTATTAAGGTGTTCTCCTCTTCTAACCCTGTAATATTCTACTTCCGGCATATTTTTTTGCAGAGCAAGCACTTGTTGGCTCGATACCGTATCTTTCCTGGCAAGTGCATAAATGGCATTTTCATTAGCCACAAAGGTGCCCACTTTTGATACTGGAAGGCAAACCGTATAACAACCTTCTTCAGAATAAGGTACTACACCCAATTTATATGAGGGATTCAAATAAGCTATTTCATTATACGGAATATTGAGATAGGTAGACATTTGGGTAAAGGACAGTTGTTGGTGAACACAAATCGTATCTACATCAAAAAAAGTAGCATTGGGTATACCAGGGTAAATGTTGTGTGAAGTAGCATAGTTCATCACATAATTCACAGCAATAAATGCCGGAACATATCCTTGCGTTTCTTTAGGTAAATAAGGCCGTATTTCCCAAAAATTCATTTTTCCACCCGAACGACGAATAGCCTTACTTACCTCCATTGGCCCACAGTTATAAGCTGCCAGTGCAAGTTGCCAGTCGTTAAACATTCCATGTAAAAAATTAAGATACTCGCAGGCTGCAATGGTTGATTTAACAGGGTCATTACGCTCATCTACGTATGAAGTAACTTGTAAATTATAGAGTTTACCTGTGGTGTACATAAACTGCCATAAGCCTCGCGCTCCGGCTTTTGAACAGGCGCCAGGATTCAAGGCCGATTCTACCACAGCAAGATATTTTAATTCAAGGGGCATTTTATAACGATCTAATATTTGTTCCATCATCGGAAAGTACAGCTTAGAAAGCGCGAGAACCCTTGAGGTCAACATTCTTTTCCGCAGAGCATACATTTCGATATATTCTTTCACCACACCATTATATACCAAGTCGAATGGTGAATTGGCATCTAACTTTGCCATGCGCTGGTCGAACACATTATCGCTATACCAGGGAATAGAGTCGGAAGAGAAATGATATATGGAAGATTTTACAACATCGTATCCCTTTTCAAAAAAACTAAAATGCGCTAAGCTATCCAGATTAGCTGCAATTGGGTCATCGGCAAACTTAGCAGAGTCTTTTTTTGATAAAGTGTCATGGGGCATAGCCACAACCCTCCCTGAAAGAAGGAATGCAACAAACACCGGCAGGATATAAGCTTTCTTTATAAGCATCATGCTTTGTACGGATAAATTAATAATTTGTTCCCGAAAATGCAAAGTTATAAATAACTATTTGTATTACAAAATAAATCGCCCTATAATATTCACCCCCTATTGTTCATTAGTTTTTCGGAGAAGGCTAGCAGGGTCATTTCGTCGTACTTCCGGGCCATTAGTTGAACGCCAAATGGCAACCCGTTTGAATGTGTTCCCAAAGGCAGCGATATGGCCGGCAACCCGGTAATATTAGCCTGTACAGTAAATATATCTTCTAAATACATTTTCACAGGATCCAAGTCGTTTTGCCCAAAGGGGAAAGCGGTTCCCGGGGTAGAGGGCAATAATATGAGGTCGTAATTTTTTAATATTTCATTAGTCTTCTCCACAAATATTCTTCTCACTTTTTGTCCGCGGGCGTAATAGGCATCATAATACCCCGTGCTTAATACGAATGTTCCCAGCATAATACGTCTTTTCACTTCTTTGCCAAATCCTTTGGAGCGCGATTTCTTATAAACTGAGTCCGGATCTTTGGCTTCCAAGGCTCTGTAACCATAATTTATTCCGCTGTAACGGGAAAGATTAGATGAAGCCTCGGCAGTAGTTAACACATAGTAAGTAGGTACAGCATAATCAATAAAAGGAAAAGAAACTGGCTCTACTACATGTCCCTCAGATTGGAGAGATGCAATTGTTTTCTCCAATCCGGCCTTTATTTCCGGGTCAAGCCCTTCGTGTTCTATACAATCCCTTATATAAGCTATGCGTAGTTTCCCTGTATCTACCTTTTTATATTCTTCAGCGTAATTTGGAGACTCTTTTTGCAAAAGGGTACTGTCATATTCATCCTTACCTCCTATAATTTCCAGCAATAACGCAGCATCCTCAATAGTATTGGCAAGCGGCCCAATTTGGTCGAATGAGGAAGAGTAAGCAAGCAGGCCGTAGCGAGATATTCTGCCATAGCTTGGTTTCAAGCCCACCACCCCGCAAAAAGATGCAGGTTGACGTATTGAACCTCCGGTATCGCTCCCCAACGCGGCAGTACATAGTCCGGCAGCAACAGCTACAGCCGAACCACCTGATGAGCCACCCGGAACCCTATTATTGTCATGGGGATTAAGAACCTTGCCGTAGGCAGATTTTTCATTGGAACTCCCCATAGCAAATTCATCGCAATTGCAACGCCCGATAATAATGGCATCTTCGGCAAGCAATCTTTCTACTACCGTAGAATGATAGAGTGATACAAAGCCTTCTAATATTTTAGATGATGCGGAAACACAATGCCCTTTATAACAAATATTGTCTTTCAGGGCAATTACCATACCCGCAAGCCGGCCGCCTTTCCCTTTTCTTATTTTATCGTCCACCTCTTGGGCGCGCAATAAAGCTTCGTCTCCAAACACCTCGAGGAAAGCATTCAGATATTTACTTTCTTCAATGCGCTTTAAATACGATAAAACAAGCTCATGGCAGGTTAACTTACCTGCATAAATTTCCCTTTTTATTTCGCTGAATGAATTCATAAAATCTTTTGGCTAATGACTTATTTTATCAATTTCATTGGCCAATTGATGATCTTTCTCCGTAACAACATCCCCGGCACTATGGGTATTCAGCCATATTTCCAATGTATTATACGTATTTTTCCATTCGGGATGATGATCCATTTTTTCGGCAATAAGCGCCACTTGTGTCATAAATCCAAATGCTTCCTTAAAAGTTGGAAACAGGAATTTTTTATACAGTTTATTATTTGTTTCGGTCCACATAGTTTTTTATTTAATTATTATGGTGCTAATCGTTCTATTTTCCAATTATCATTTTCAAATGTATAGAGAATCCTATCGTGTAAGCGGCTCGCCCTACCCTGCCAAAATTCAATACGCGACGGAATAATAGCAAATCCACCCCAAAATAGAGGCCGTGGAATTTCTTTATTCTCATGCTCTATAATAAAATTATGGTGCTTTTGTTCCAATACTTCTCT
>Ga0134125_10001399_pt1 | contig 29664 bp, 27 predicted proteins | sample KB31751_FD_96464 | JGI IMG/M metagenome (GOLD analysis project Ga0134125, IMG submission 96464) | Terrestrial soil microbial communities with excess Nitrogen fertilizer from Kellogg Biological Station, Michigan, USA - KB3-175-1 | ecosystem: Environmental > Terrestrial > Soil > Unclassified ... | reverse complement strand
GCGGTTGGCAGAAAGTGGGGTTCCTGGCCCGATTCAGAGTCCATCACCTGCGCCGTGCCGAACCGGAGTGGAGCCCATGCTGGCCGTGGCGGGCGGACTCTTGCCGATGCTCCCATCACGCGTTCAGATCGGGAGTACCTGGCAGGACACTGTCGTGAGCGTGGCTTGTCGCGGTGATATCGCCTTGCGCACGACAACCATCAGCCGCTATCGCCTGAGCGACACCGCTGTCGTACAGGGGAGAGCCGCACTGCACGTGGAGCAGACCTTCGAAATGTCCACCGGGAGCGACTCATCGGCGGAGCGACTGAACGGCAGTGTCAGAATCACCGGCAGCGGGGAGGGAGAACGCGAACTTGATGTGGACCCGGTGACGGGCGCGCTGCTCCAGGCTCAGGGCGAGTCGAAGAGCGTGATCACTGTGCGGACACGCTCCACATCGTTGCCCTTCCAGCAAGTCGTGAAGGAGATGATCACGCTGCGGCCGTGACTCCCTGGTGCAATCAATCCACGAGACGGAGCGGCATGATCAGGCACATGTACTTCGCTGCGTCATCCCAGCCCACAGGCTCGATCGTCGCTGCACGCTCCGGAGCCTTGAAGGTGAGCCGGACCTCGTCGGTCGGCATGAAGCGCAGGATCTCGAGCAGATAAGCGGCGTTGAATCCGATGTCGAGCTGATCGCCATCGTAGGTCACGGGCAGCTCGTCCTGGGCTTCTCCCAGGTCCGGCGTCTGGACGCTGAACTTCAGCATGCCCGCATTGAACGAAAGACGGATGCGGTGCGTCTGGTCCGACGCGATGACGGACATTCGCTTGAGTGCCTGCGTGAGCGCGTTGCGGTCAGCGAGCGCGCTCTTGTCGTTATCACGCGGAATGACCTGCTCGTAGTTGGGATAGGGTCCTTCCACCAGCCGGGTAAAGACCGAGGTGAACGGCGATCGGAAGCCGAGGTGGTTATCGCCACGCGCGATCTCGAGTTCTTCCTCCGCAGGGTAGAGGCGACGTATCTGCTCCAGTGCCTTCGGCGGCACAATGAGATCTGTCGATGTCGGCGCTGCATTCCCGTGTACACCGGCCACGCTCTGTGACGTTGCCTCGGTCACGGGAAGCTCCATCTTGGCCAGACGGTGCCCGTTTGTAGCCACCATCCGCATCTGCTCTGCACGCAGCTCCCAGAGCACGCCATTGAGCGTGGGACGACTTTCCTCAGTGGACACTGCAAACGCGGTGTGCGTGATCAACTTCTGCAACTCGCCGGACCGGATACGCCAGCTTCCAGCGAAGTCAACGGCTGGAAAACTTGGGAACTCATCGCGAGGAAGCCCGAGGAGACGGAAGCGCGAACGTCCACACTCGAGCGTTACCTTCTGCTCACCAGCGGCGCTCATCCGCACCGGCGCCGATGGCAGCTCGCGCACAATTTCGGCAAGCTTCTTCGCGGGAATCGTGATCGCACCCTGTGTATCAACGTCAGCGGTGAGTTCGGTGCTGACGGCGAGATCCAGGTCAGTGCCCGAGAGACGAATGCCGCGATCGGTCGTTTCAACCAGAATGTTGGCCAGCACTGGCAAGGTCGTCCGTGCTGGAACGCTTGCCGTGACAGCCGTCAATCCCTCCTGCAGTTTTTCACGCGCGATGGTGAAGCGCATTCACGTTCCTCATGAGAATTGCGTCGCGGAACTGCTTCTTCTGTTCTAGAAGAATAGAAAGCTAGTAGTAGTCGTAGGTACTGTGAAAGAGCGTGTACAACCGGCCAACGTCAACTGCGACACGAGCATGGCGGTTGGAAAAGAGTGTGCAAAACGCGCAGGTTACCCACCGCAACCGGCGACGTGGCGACTGCCGAGGCCCGGAATGTTCAGTGCGGGATACCTTTCCACATCTATCCCTGAATCTTCCGCAAGTTTACCCGGAGAGATTCCACACGTGTCCGGAACGGCTCGGTCGTACCCATGTCCGCTTCGACCTTCTCGATACTGTGGATGACCGTTGAATGGTCACGGCCGCCGAACGCGTTCCCGATCTCGACCAGTTGCAAGCCAAGCAGATCGCGAATCAGGAACATGGCAACCTGGCGGGGGACCGTCAGATGCTTCGTACGGCTCTTGGATTGCAAGCCCGCTGGTGTCACTCCCCACTCTTTGGCGACTGCCTGCTGAATGGTGGCCACGTTGAGCGTCGCCTGTGCGCCGGATGCGGTGTCATCACCGTTCAAGCGCAGTTTGTCCCGGAGCGCCTCCCGCGCCAGGTCGACGGTGATCTCACGGTGCTTGAGCGAGGCGTACGCGAGCAACCGGATGATCGAACCTTCGAGTTCCCGGACGCTCGAGCGGACGTGCTCGGCAATGAAGTGAATTGCCTCGTCGGGGATGGTCAGCTCGAGGTGGTCCAGCCGGGCCTTGTTGTGGAGGATCGCGATCCGGTGCTCGAGGTCGGGCAGTTCAATGTCCGCGACCATTCCCCATTGAAAGCGGCTGACGAGCCGGGTCTCGAGGCCCGGAATCTCCGATGGGGGACGGTCGCTCGTGAGAATGATCTGCCGTCCCGCCTCGTACAGCGCGTTGAAGGTGTGAAAGAACTCCTCCTGGGTGGCTTCCTTGCCCTTGAGGAAATGGACGTCGTCGATGAGGAGCAGATCGACTTCTCGAAAGCGCCGCCGGAAATCCGGTGTGGTGCGTTTCTGGATGGATCCGACGAGCTCGTTGGTGAACTGCTCCGTACCAACGAACAGAACGCGCGTGCTTGGTGCTCGATCCATGATCTCGTGCGCGACTGCCTGCATGAGGTGCGTCTTGCCGAGTCCGGTGTCACCGTAGATGAACAGCGGGTTGTAGACCTTGCCAGGCGCCGCCGCAACTGCCTGCGCCGCCGCGGCGGCAAGCTCGTTGGACTTGCCGATGACGAAATTCTGAAAGGTGTAGCGGGCGCTGAGCTGCGTCGTACCTGGCCCGGCGTCCACACCACCGCGGGTCGCTCCCATTTCGGGCGGCGGGGCGACGAAAAAATCCATTTGCGGGCGCACCGCGCGTTCTTCATCCACCCGGAAGACGACGTTCATCGGGTGACCGAGCACTACCGGCGCAAGACTGGCAAGCAGTTGGGAATGCTTGGATTCGTTCCACTCCGCGGCGAACCGGTCGGGCGCACCGACGAGGATGGTATTCCCGTCAACGGCGAGCGCCTCCGTGGGTTCGAGCCACGTTCTGAATGTCTGTTCCGGAAGCTCGAGCCGTGCGCGTTCGAGCAACCGGGACCAGGTTTCCGCTGGAGTGAGAGACATGACCTATGGCAGAGGCGGCGGGGCAGCGAAGGTAGACAGGCCATGTGGAAAAGTCAAATTGGCGCTGGGAGCGTTGACCCGTCCGTCCGTTCCGGCTAATTTCATCATTCTGTCCCGCATTATCTTACGAAGACGAATCGCATTTGGAGTCAGCATGGGGAAGCCAACTTATCGCCCGCGCAACAAGCGCCGGATTCGCACGCACGGATTTCGTGCGCGGATGGCGACGCGCTGGGGTCGCGCGGTCCTGAGCCGCCGACGGAAGAAGGGACGGCAGCGGTTGACCGTTCAGCTTCCATCCAAGTACGCCGGCGCCTAATGCCGCGCGCTTTCCGCGAAGCCACCGGCTCACGCGGACTGCCGACATTCATACTGTGTCACGTAACGGGAAGCGCATCCGGACAGAGCATCTCGAGATCCGGTGGATTGCTTCCCTTTTGCGTCATCCGCGCGTGGGATTCATCGTGCCGAAGTCGCGTCATGGCAGTGTAGAGCGGAATCGTCTGAAACGGCGCCTGCGCGAGGCCGTACGGCGAGATGTGCTGCATCGTCTTCCCTGTGTGGATGTGATCGTTCGTGCCCGGCCCATGGCGTACGACGCCACCTGGAGCGAGCTGCATCAGGAAATTCTCGGCGCCGGGCAGCAGCTCTGCGCGAGCGGTGAAAGGCACTGATGCGCTCGGTGCTCATTTTCCTCGTGCGCGCGTATCAGGTAGCGTTGTCGCCGCTCCTTCCGGCGGCGTGCCGATATTACCCGACCTGTTCTGTGTACGCGATCGAGGCGCTACAACGATACGGGGCATGGCGCGGTTCCTGGTTGACAATGCGGCGGCTGGCGCGCTGTCATCCGTTCCATCCTGGCGGCTACGACCCTGTGCCATGACCCGATCAACAATCAATGGATAAGCGCTTCATTCTCTTTCTGGTGCTGTCGGTCCTCGTGCTCGTGGTGTCGCAGAAGCTCTTCCCCCCGGCGCGACAGGCACGATCCGCTGCATCCACGGCGCAGTCCGCCGACTCGACCAGGAAGCTGGCACAGGACACCACGCATCGGCTTGCGCATCCGGATACACAGGTCGTGGAACGCGGCCGCGCCGCCGCATTAGCTGAGACCAGCCCCGCAACGCCGATCGCGGGGCCGGCGGCACCTGCCGAGACGGTGACCGTCACGACGCCGAGAGTCGTGTATCGGTTCAGCACGCTGGGGGCCATGCCCATCGGTGTGAACACACGGGACTACAAGGCGCTGTCCCCGGGGGGCGGCACGGTGCAACTGGTTCGCGCCGGATCGCCACTGTATCGCTACGACCTCATTCGCGGGCCACGCGACACGGTTCATCTCGATCGTGTGGCGTTCACGGTGGACAGCTCCCTGCTGCATGCCGGTGGCGCGGGCTCGCTCACGTTTCACGGTGCCTCAGGAGGCTCGGCCATCGCGATCACCTACACCTTTGCGCCCGACTCGTACGTCGTGCGCGTGAAGGGAGCAGTACAGGGTGGTCAGGGCGGGCAAGCCATGCTGATGACGATCCCGTTCGGTCTGCACTCCGCGGAGACCGATACGGTGGATGACGAGCATCACTTCGCGTATGTCCTGAAGCCGCGGCACGACAGTCCGAACAGCATTGCCTTCAGCAAGCTCGATACAACGGTCGCCCGGATGGAAGCGGGACCGCTGACCTGGATCGCGACCAAGAGCAAGTACTTCGTGGTGGCGTTGCTCACGGATACGACCGGCACACCATTCAGCAGCGCCGTGCTGCGTGGCATACCACACGGGAAAGAAGTCGCGACGAGTGCGTCCGCGACGGCCGTTCAGCCGCTGGGCCCGAACGGTGAATTCGCATTCGAGATGTACGCCGGCCCACAGGAATGGCGCCGGCTGGTCGCGGTGGGCCGGGATTTCGATGAGGTGAATCCGTACGGCGGGATCTTCAAGGGCGTGGTACAGCCGTTCGCCACGGTCATCATGCGCGTGTTGCTCTGGATGCACGCGCACCTGACGCTGAGCTATGGCTGGGTGCTGATTGTCTTTGGCGTGGCGGTGCGCATCGTGCTCTGGCCGCTGAACCAGAGCGCCATGCGCGCCCAGCTCAAGCTGCAGCGCATCCAGCCGGAGCTGCAGGCGCTGCAGAAGAAGTACAAGACGCAGCCGGACAAGCAACAGGCCGAGATGATGAGGCTGTACAAGGAACACGGGATGAGTCCGTTCAGCCCACTGGCTGGATGCCTGCCGATGCTGATCCCGATGCCGGTCTTGTACGCGCTGTACTACGTGTTTCTGAACACCATCGAGTTCCGCGGCGTACCGTTCCTCTGGATGGCGGACATCTCGCAGAAGGATCCCTACTACATCCTGCCGATCGTCATGGGGATCTCGATGTTCGTGCTGTCGTGGATCGGTCTGCGTGCCGCACCGCCCAACCAGCAGGCGAAAACGATGGCGTACATCATGCCGGTTTTCATGACCGTTCTGTTCTATCGATTCGCTGCCGGGCTCAATCTGTATTATGCGGTACAGAATATCGCGGCACTGCCGCAGCAGTGGCTCATCGCCAAGGAGCGGGCGAAAGCGGTGCCCGCCGCTGTGAGCGGACCCGCGAAGGGATCGGCGAGTGGATCGGCTGGGTCCGCCGGGCCGGCAGGATAACAGGCGGCGTGCAAGCGCCGTGGACGTGGCGCCGCGCCTCAGCCAGATGGGCTGGATGCGGGGAGGGTCGATGCGCGTGATGTACGTGGGACATGCCACGCTCCTCGTGGAGCTCGGTGGTGCGCGCCTGCTCACGGATCCGAACATCGAAGGTCGTCTCGCGGGCGTACTGCCGCGCGTGTCCCGGCCCGCGAACCCAATGGCGGCGTTGTCGCACGTGAATGCCGTGCTGCTGAGCCATGCGCATGCCGATCACCTCTCGTACCGGACGCTGAAGCGTCTTGCACCCGACGTACCGATCTACGCCCCGCCCCATCTGGCGCGAACGCTGCATCGGCGCGGTATCACAGCGGCCTGCCCCCTGTCTCCGGGTGCGACGGTTTCCGTCGGCTCCGTGCGTATCGCCGCGGCGCGCGCTTGGCATCGCGGTGCCAGGTATGGAGTGGATCAATGGCATGCGGCGGCCAACATGTATCTCGTGAGCGATAGCGCGGAGGCGTGCCTGTTCGCCGGTGATACTGCGGCACGTGCCGCGATCGTCACACGCGCCGGCTCACTGTCACATGCGCTCGGTGAACTGCATTCTCGGAGCCGGACGCTCGATGTGGCACTCCTTCCCATTGGCGCCGCGCCGCCGTGGAAGCGGCGCGTCTTCCGGCGGGGGCATCTCACCGCCGCGGACGCCCTGGCGCTGTTCGATCAGCTCGGGGCGCGCTACTTCATACCATACCATTGGGGAACCTTTCGGCATCTGACGTCGGGCCCGTTCGATGCCATGCACGAACTGCGTCGATGTCTGGACAGCCACGCGCGCCGCGGCGATGTGAAGATTCTGGAACCGGGGAGCGACATTGAGCTTCCGCCCCGCGCCACGAGGCTCGCATGACCGACGGCATCACGCCGCCCGTCGTGCTGCCCGGTGCGGACGACACCATCGTGGCGGTGAGTACGCCACCCGGGCGAGGTGCCATTGCGGTCGTACGCGTCAGCGGCCCTGTCGCGCACGCGATCGTGTCGCGCCTGGTCCGCTCCGGGTTGCCCGCGCCAGGGAGCGTGCGCCGTGTCACGATGCATGACCCTGACAGTGGGGCGGTGATCGACCGCCCCGTGGTGACCGCGTATGGTCATCCCCGTTCATACACCGGTGAAGATCTGGTCGAGCTGGCGGTGCATGGCGGCGAACTCATTCCGGCACTCGCGGTCGCGGCACTCGTGAGCGCCGGTGCGCGGCAGGCATATCCCGGCGAGTTTACCCGGCGCGCTGTCGCGAACGGCAAGATGGACATCCTGCAGGCGGAAGCGGTGGCGGATCTGGTGGATGCGCGATCGCGGGCCATGCATCGCGTGGCGCTGGCGCAGCTGGAGGGCGGACTCTCGCGCCGTATCGAGACCCTGCGGGAGTCAATTCTGCACCTCGAGGCGCTCATCGCGTACGACATTGACTTTCCCGAGGAGGACGATGGGCCGATGGATCCGGAGCGCATCCGGACCGCGATCGGTGATGTGGAACGGGCGCTGGACACGCTGCTCGCCACGGCGCGCATGGGTGAGCTGTACCGGGGCGGCGCGCTGGTGGTGATCGCGGGCGCGCCCAATGCGGGGAAATCCTCGCTGTTCAATGCGCTACTCGGCAGCGCGCGGGCGATCGTGACGCCGGTACCCGGGACCACGCGCGATGCGATCGAAGCGTTGCTGGATCTGGGGCCATGGCCCGTGCGACTGGTGGACACGGCGGGACTGCGTGAATCCACCGACGTGGTGGAGCGACTCGGGATCGAGGTGAGCGAACGCTACCTGGGCGACGCGGACGTGGTACTGGCGTGCGGCGAGTCGGCTGCGACGCTGGCCGCCACCGTGGGGCGTGTCCGGACGCTCACCGATGCGGCGGTGCTCCCGGTTCATACCAAGGACGACCTGGCGGCGGAACGCCACAGCTGTCTGCCGGCCGCCGTGGGGCACGCCGTCGCCGTGAGCGCGCACAGCGGCACAGGGCTCGATGTACTCGCCGAGCGGCTCACCGCATTGCTGACCGGGCGTCATGGTGCCTGCCGACCCGATGCACCGCTGCTGACCCGGGAGCGGCACCGGCGAGCGGTGCGGCAGGCCCGGGATGAGGTCGCGGCCTTCGCGCGAGCCTGGGAGGCGGATGCCGTGCCAGCCACGGTTGCGGCGGTGCACTTGCGCACGGCGATCGGCGCGCTGGAGGAGCTGGTCGGGCTCGTGGATGTGGAGGAGGTACTGGACCGCGTGTTCGCGTCGTTCTGCGTGGGGAAATAGGATTCGCTCCTGGAGTCCCCCTGGTTGCGCGCTACGCCGTTTCCGCGCTGATGTCGCCGGACGCACAGAGCTCCTCCGCGCTCGCGCGGATGGCCCAGGGGAAGCCGTGTTCGGCGATGGCGCTCCGCACCATGCGGCTCCCCAGATAGTAGCCCACACGCTCCGGGATGACGATTCGGTCCAGCCGCCGCTCGTTCTCGCTGGTACCACCGGAGAGGTAGCGCAGGCGGAGCCCCAGGCCCGCCGTATCGAGCTGTGACGCGAGGTGGCGCGCGATCACCGGTTCGAGCTCACGAATGCGCGAGTACTGGCGACGGTGGTATCCGAAATACTCCCAGTCCGCATGGCCCGGACTCACGGCGCGCGCGGTCTCCACCGCCAGTCCCTCGTTCACCAGAAGCTCACGGAGCGGCACCTGATGTCCAGCGTCCCAGTACGAGTAGTTGCCGCCCGCCTCGGCGACGAGTTCGTGCATGCGACTTCGGCTCGTGGGCGATGTGTAGCGTACCACGTGCGCCATTTCATGGGCGAGCCAGAGCGGAATCAGCTCCGGATCGAGGCCGAGTCCGTGGGACCCCGGGTTGGCGACCCCGGTGAAATGCTCGAGGCAGACGAAGGCCATGCCGCGGCCAGCGGCGACGAGCTCGCCGGCGTTCGCCGCGCCCACTCCCACCATGATGACGGTGTCTGCATCGCTGTCCATCTCGAGGAGCGCGGCACAGCGCGCGGCGGTGTCGCGCACGAGTGCCGCGACGTCCATGCGATCCAGCAGGGTGCGGAGGTCATGCCGGTCGGCGTGCATGGTGGCGTGGACAACGTCGGCAAAATGCGGCGAATCGGGGTCCACGACATAATTCCGCCAGTACGGCTCGATGATCTGCCGGTACGTTTCGAAATAGCGCTGATATGCGGCGAAGGGATCAACGCTCTGGATGACGGCGAAGAAATCCGGAACGAGATCGATGAGCATGAATGCAGGGGGCGGTGCGGGAGGAGCGACACACACGACGCGGCGGGATGCGGGAACATAGTCGCGACAGAGAAGCCGAACAAGAGCGTCATGCACCGTGCCGATGCTTCCGATATCAGATCCCGTGCGGCGTCATCGCGTGCCGAACATTCGATCTCCGGCGTCGCCCAGCCCCGGCAGAATGTATCCGTTCGCATTGAGTTCACGATCCAGCGCCGCCGCGTAGATTCTTACATCGGGATGCGCGACGGCCAGCCGGCGCACACCCTCGGGCGCGGCCACGATGCACACGAGGCGAATATCCCGGGCACCGGCGCGCTTGAGTGACGTCACCGCAGCAGCGGCGCTCCCGCCGGTGGCGAGCATCGGGTCGAGCACGAAGAAGTGCCGCTCACGGGCCTCGCCCGGCACCTTGAAGTAGTAGTCCACTGGTTCCAGCGTCGCGTGATCGCGATAGAGGCCGATGTGGCCCACGCGCGCCGATGGCACGAGGCGCAGCACGCCTTCCACCATGCCGAGTCCCGCGCGGAGCACGGGCACCAGCGTGAGCTTCTTTCCGCTCACGCGCCAGCCCGCCGCCTGCTCGAGGGGCGTCTCCACCGTCACGCGTTCGAGCGGCAGATCGCTCGTGGCCTCATAGGCCATGAGCATGGCAATCTCCTCCACCAGTTCCTTGAACAACTTGGTGGGCGTGATGCGGTCACGCAGGATGGTCATCTTGTGCTGCACCAGCGGATGCTGTGAGACGACCAGATTGCCGGCGGCGGGGGTGGTGTGCATGGCCGCGAAAGCTAGTATCTTCGCTCGCATGAAAGAATATCAGGCGGTTGTGCTGCGGCTCACGCGTAGGAGCCAGGACGACGAGGACACGATCACCGATCTTCTGAACGAGCGCAGTAGGAGTGGATGGGAGCCGGCGCTCATGTCACAGGACGGCCAGCGGATGACGCTCGTCTTCCAGCGACAGTCCGCGGCGGAGTTGCAGCGCTAGCGTGGAGATTACGTTTGTCGGTGCTGCCCGCGAGGTTACCGGGTCGTGCCATCTCATTCACGTCAATGGTCATACGGTGGCCCTGGATTGCGGGCTGTTTCAGGGCCATCGCACCGAAGCACACGACAAGAATCGCGCACTCCCGCTCCCGGTGGACAAGCTGGATGCTCTCGTGCTCTCCCACGCGCACATTGACCACTGCGGGCGACTTCCCTTCCTGGTCGCGCAGGGCTATACCAACCGCATCTGGGCCACCGCGGCTACGCGCGATCTCACGGCGGTCATGCTCGCCGACTCCGCCCACATTCAGGAAAAGGACGCGGAGTTTCTCGCGCGCAAGCACCGGGACGCGGACCCGCCGCTCTACACCATGCGCGATGCGGCCTGCGTGGCCGATCTCATGGTGGGAGTCCCCTATGGGCAGAGCTTCGACGTCGTGCCTGGGGTGCGCGCGACGTACGTGGACGCCGGTCACATTCTGGGGTCGGCGTCGGTGATCCTCGACTGCACCGAAGGGACTGACACGCGTCGCCTGGTCTTCTCGGGCGACATCGGGCGGCGAGGCCTCCCGATCATTCGCGACCCCGTGCCACCGGACGGCGCGGATGTGGTCATCATGGAGTCCACGTACGGCGACCGGGATCACGGCCCCATGGACACGAGCCGCGCCACGCTGGCGCGCATCATCACGGAGACTGCCGGGCGTGGCGGCAAGGTGCTCATCCCCGCCTTCGCCCTCGGCCGAACGCAGGACGTCGTGTATGATCTGCACGCCATGCTCCGGGCGGGGGAGATCCCGTCCATCCCGATCTTCATTGACAGTCCGCTCGCGACGGACGTGACGACGGTCTTCCAGATGCACCCGGAGGTGCGCGACCACCGGGAGAACCTGGTGCAGGAGGTGCCACGGCTCTTCCAGTTTCCACTGGCGCAGTACACGCGCGACGCCACGGAATCCAAGGCACTCAACAGCCGACCCGGCCCCATGATCATTATCGCGGCGTCGGGCATGTGCGAGAGCGGGCGTATCCTGCACCATCTGGCCAACAATGCAGCGGATCCGCGCACGACGATCCTCATCGTGGGGTTCCAGGCGGAGCATACCCTTGGGCGACGCATCGTGGAACGCCGCGAGACCATCCGGATCTTCGGCGAGGATGTGCCGCTGCGTGCGCGCGTCGAGGTGCTCGATGGCTACTCGGCACATGCCGACCGGAAGGAGCTGCTCTGGTGGCTGGACTCCGTGCGCGCGGCGTCTCCAAAGCTGCGGCAGGTGTACCTGGTGCACGGCGAACCCGAGGCTCAGGATGCGTTTGCCGCGGTGCTTGCACGCCAGGGATGCCGCGTGAGCTGCCCGACGCCGCGTCTGCGCGTGCCATTCTGAGATATTGTGGCATGACCACTTCGAGCTCGCCCGGTGGTAACAAGGCCCGCATGGAGGCAGCGGAGCGCATCCTGCGCTCCGCCGTGCGCTGCATCGTGACCTCCGGCGCATCCGCCGTCACGATGCACGACGTAGCCGAAGAGGCAGGCGTGAGCAAGGGCCTCATTCATTATCACTTCCACGACAAGGCAACACTGCTCGCGCGGGCGGTGGAGTGGATGACGCGCATGGTCGTCGCGCGGGAGACACGGGCGCTGGCGGCGTCCACGCCGCGACATGCCATTGACGATCTCTGGACGTGGCTCGCCGCGGAGCTGGAGCGCGGGCACCTGCGCGTGCTGCTCGAGCTCGCCGAGTGGCGCGAGCCACTGGTGGTGCGCGCGATCCAGGCGTCGGCCGCCACACGCCGAGCGGCAGCCGTCGCATCCATCGAGCAGCTTTTCGCACTGCTTGCTCTCAGGCCGCGCATTCAGCCGGAGCTGCTGGCCGACGTCGTGGTGCCATTCATTGACGGACTGGCGGTGGCGACGCAGGTGGATCCCGCGTTCAACGCCCGCGCGGCGTTCGATGTGCTGTGGCTCTCACTGCTGGGACTCGCCGAATGAGCGGGTGATGCAGGCGACGCGCTCCGGCTGTAGCTTCTGATCCATGAGGCGTCGTACGCATCGTAGCGCACGTATCGCCGGCGCGGTGGTGGCGCTGATCGTTCTGGCGTGGATTGGCACCGTGATCGCCGTCGTTCTGGTGGGTCGGCGCGACGACGCGCGTTCGGCCGATGCCATAGTCGTCCTGGGCGCGGCGCAATATGAGGGGCGGCCCTCCCCCGTGCTGCGCGCGCGCCTCGATCACGTGCTCGAGCTCTGGCGGCGCGGCCTGGCGCCCGTCATCATCGTGACCGGGGGCACGGGAGTCGGCGACACCACGAGCGAAGCCATGGTCAGCCGGAAGTACCTGTTGGAACACGGGGTGCCGGACAGCGTTGTGATCATGGAGACGCATGGGTTGACGACGATTCAGTCGCTGCGCGCCGTGTCGAGTATTGTTGCGGCCTTGCCCGGGAAGACGGTCATTCTGGTGAGCGATCCTTTTCACATGCTCCGACTTTCGATTCTGGCTCGGCATTTGGGACTGACGCCATTTACGTCGCCGACCAGAACGAGCCCGATTTCTGCCAGTGCCGGCGTCCGCTGGAAATATGTGTTCTCGGAGTCCATGAAAGTACCTTTGACGATTTTGCTCGAATTCAGGCGTAGCTGAGCCATTCCTGTCGATATACTGGCGCTATACAGTTGTAATAATCGTGCTCATTGTCGTGCAGGCGAATCGCCGTTGGCATCAGGCGCTGGTCGCCGACGAGGTCATCTGATCGATGTGGTTGGCTAAACACCTGTCCATTCGGCTCTTGCGCAGTTGGAAAGCTCTGATACATTGACGCCGCTTCACGAGTCTCATCGCCCACCCATGCATCCACTGGAGACACGCCGCAACGTCGGCATCGCGATCAGACGGCCATTGCACACCTCTAGCCCCCTGTCATGGGGACACGTACATGTAGGTAATGCAGGATTCCTCGCTGCTCTCATTCGGAGGGAATGATATGCCCGTCACTCGGCAGTTCGCGCTCGCTGCAGCAGTGATGTTCGTGGCTGGCGCAGCACGTGCGCAGGAGCAGGTGGAGACAACGAAGAAAGCGATGCAGGCGCCGACGTTCACGTCCGTCAGCAATGAAATGCTCCTCGGCGCACGCAATGACGGCAAGAACTGGCTCACCTTCGGCCGGGACTACACGAATCAGCGATGGTCCCCGCTCCGTCAAATCACCAGCGCGAACGTCCGCACGCTGCAGCTCCGGTGGATCTACCAGACGGGCATCTCCCGGCTGGGCTCCTTCGAAACCAGTCCGGTGGTGGTTGACGGCGTGATGTACGTGACCACGCCGTACAACACGCTCATGGCGGTTGACGCGCGCACCGGCCGACAGATCTGGCGCTATGAATACAAGCAGTCCATTGCCTCGCCGATCTATTGCTGCGGTCCGAATAATCGTGGCGTGGCGATTTCCGGCAACATGGTCTACATGGCCACACTGGATGCGCACCTGGTCGCGCTCGACGCCAAGACCGGAGACGTGACGTGGGACGTGCAGGTCGCGGACCCCGAAGCGGGCTACAGCGAGACGATGGCGCCGCTGATCATCGACAACATGGTGATCGTCGGCATCTCGGGAGCTGAATACGGCATTCGCGGCTTCGTCCGGGCGTACGACAAGAGCAACGGGAAACAGATCTGGAACTTCTACACGCTTCCCGACAAGGGGTGGGAAGGCAATTTCGCCACGCACACGAACGAGGGCGATGATCTGAAGCGCGACATCGCGGCGGAAAAGTCCGCGTTGGCCCAGTATGGCGACGCGTGGCAGCGTGGTGGCGGGTCGGTCTGGATGACGCCTTCCTACGACCCCGATACGCACATGCTTTACTTCGCCGTGGGCAATCCGTCGCCGGATCTCGATGGTTCGGTTCGTCCTGGCGACAACCTCTATACGGAATCCATCGTGGCGGTTGACGCCCGGACCGGCGAATACAAGTGGCACTACCAGGAAGTGCCGCATGATGTCTGGGACTTCGATGCAACGAGCCCGACCGTGCTCGTGACGCTGAAGGGCGGGAAGAAGGCGCTCGCGGAAGCGGGGAAGACTGCCTACGTGTACATTCTGGACGCGGCGACGGGCAAGCTGATCCACCGCTCCGATGAGTTCAACCGGCACGAGAACTATTTCGCCCAGCCCACGCCCGAGGGTGTGCGGATGCTGCCGGGTGCGAATGGCGGGTCGGAATGGTCGCCACCCGCCGTGAATCCAACGCTGGGCTACATGTACGTCCTGGGGTTGGAGCAGCCCATGAATTACATCACGCACAGCGCGCCGCTGGAGAAGGGAAAGCTCTGGCTGGGCTCGGCGTTCAAGGCAGTGCCAGGCGAGCAGCAATACGGGACGTTCACGGCAATCGATCTGAATACCGGCAAGCGGGCGTGGCAGGTGAAGACCGATCAACCGATGATCGGTGGCGCGCTCGCCACGGCGGGCAATCTCGTCTTTACGGGCGAGGGGGACGGGCACTTCAACGCCTACGACGCAAAAACGGGGAAGCAGCTCTGGACCTTTCAGGCGGGGGCAGGGTGCAATGCGCCGCCGGTGACCTACACGGTTGATGGCAAGCAGTACGTCGCGGTCGCGTGTGGAGGCAATTTCCAGCTCGGCTATCTTCTGGGTGACGCCGTGCTGGTGTTCGCGCTGCCAGGTGGCAAGTAGGAGCACCGGCCGGGCGACGGCGGTTGCGGCGAGCACAGGAGTGCTCGTTTGCGCCGCCTTTCTGGCCGGACACAGAGTGGCGCGAGCGACGCAGGAGCCGCGCCACCCGGCGCTGCTGACGGGCGCCGACTGGGCCGCGTTCGGCTCGCAGGGCAAGGAGGCGTACCTGAAGGGATTCATCGCGGGCGCTGCGGCGGAGCAGGTTCGCGCCAATGCCGCAGACAGTGGTTCGTTGAGCGATAGCAGCGCCGTGTCGAGCGCCGCCGTCGCGAAGCTGCTGACCGCCGGGGATCTCCGGTTCTCGTATGCGCCGTCGGTGTATGCGGCGCAACTCGATGACTACTACTGGTGGAAGAATCACGGGACCGTTCCCATCGTGGATGCCATGATCAGCATCAACAAGCGGATGAAACAGCCCTAGCGTGCCGCTCCCGTACTCCGGTCACCGCTGAAAGCAGGAGGTGGTTCTCGTCGCGCTATTCACTTGATTGCTCCGCGTTGCCGCGTGATGGCGGGTTCGCTACGCAGCGTCGCGTCGTTGGTCGTCGCGGTTTCCTCAGTCCTCAATTCAGTCTGGGAGAAGCAGCCATGAAACGATTCGCTCTCTGGTGCACTGCTTTATCTCTCGCGGGCGCGGGGGCCTTGAAGGCTCAGGCGCTCACCATGCAGATGAGCAACGGCTGGGCGTTCACATTTTCCGGAAACGTCAACGCCTTCCTCATGTACACGGATGGGAAGGTCAAGACGCCGGGCGCTATTGTCGGAGGACTTGTTCCCGCGGAGCAGATAAGCCGTATCCGGACGGGGTTGCTGCCCGGGTTCGCGACGTTTGAAGCGAAGGGCAAGGAAGCAGGGCTCGACCTGGGCGTGCATTTCGGCTTTGAGCCACAGATCAACAGCAACAGCCTGCACGACAACTTCGGCGCGCAGATTGACTTTCGTCAGATGTACCTGACCGTAGGCGGCTCGTGGGGTCAGATTCTCGCCGGCCGTGAGATCGGATTGTATGAACGGCAGAACATCCTCACCGACATGACGCTCTTCGGCACGGGCGCCAGCGGAGGCGGACTGGCCGCGGGTGGTACAACACTCGGCCGTATCGGGTTCGGCTACATCTATCCAAACTTCAACGCCCAGATCACATACAGCACACCGGCCGGCAAGCCGGCGCAGCTTTCCGTTGGGGTGTTCGATCCGAGCGTGGTGTGCGGACCGAGTCCATGCGCCAGCGCCAGCGATGCTTCCTATCAGGGGACCAAGACGCCGCGGGTCGAGGCTGAAGCCACCTGGACGGGTACCATGGGTACCGCCGCCGAGGGAGCGAGTGCGAACAAGATTATGCTCTGGGTCAATGGCATGATGCAGAACACCAAGCAGTCCGTCTCGCCCGATGTCAGCCCGAATAACAGCATTACCTCAGCTGGCGCCGGCGGTGGTATCAAGCTCGATGTGTCGGGGTTCTCTCTGATGGGGTCGGGCTACTACGGTGACGGTGTCGGCACCACCCTCATGTTCGGACAGCTGGACGGCAGCGCCGTGGATTTTGATGGCGGCAAGCGCAAGTCGTACGGCTACATCGGCCAGATCACCTTCACGCCGACAGCGAGCAAGTGGACGGTGGGTGCGAGTTACGGATCCAGCATGCTCAAGCAGACCGACGCCGAGATCGCCGCCGGTACGGCGGCGGACCTGGTGAAGGACAACTCGGCCTTTGACGGCATGCTCACGTTGCAATGGACCAAGGCGCTCAAATGGGTCGCCGAGTATACCTATGCCCAGTCCAAGGCATTCTCCGCTGCCAAGACGGCGTCGAACCAGGTCTCCACAGGGTTGATGCTTACCTTCTGACGAGCGATCGGATGCCGGATGCAATGCCGCGGGCGCTCCCGTAGGGGGACCTTCCGCGGCGTTGTTTCCTGGGAGACCGGCAACGGCCTGGCTGGGTGGAAGAGGGGGTGGCAACCGGCTGGAACAAGTGCTATTGAACAGGGAAGGAACGGAGGCGCAGGACGCGTCAGCGCAGTGGAGACCTGCGCGGCATCCCTTGCTTGACACACGGGAAACGCGCCTTCAGTTTCTGAACCGCGGGCCGAATCCCCAGGGCTGGAACGGCGACGATGCCGTGCTGTGCACGAGCTCCGCTATCCGAACGGATGGGGCTTCGCGGTGCAATGCTGCCCATATTGCCATGCTGGAACGTTCCAGCAATGCGGCCGCACCAGTCCGACGCCGCGCACGCGACTCGGGAGTACGAGGAGAGTCATGACGGGCAGCCATGAGGCGTACCGTCATACATAATTGAGAAGTGATCGAGCGCGACGCTGCGCCGGCTGGGTACCACACGAATCGCCGATCGACCGATTTCAACTCACACGTCGAATGCCGACAGGTAGGGTTGCGATGGTCTGCAGTGAGCGAAGTCCACCTCGCGCCTGACGCGCGCCCTTCCGCCACACGTTCGGCGAAATGTGACGTGTAGCGGCCGCAGGGTTGTGAAGCGGCCTGGACGCGGTGTGGTCCGTACCGCGACCCTGCCCAATCCTCACTCTCCACTCAAGGGGCAGCATCCTATGAATCGGTTTACCCGCGTTTCTTCCTGGGCAGCCATGGTTGGAGCTCTCGCAGTTGGCGCTGCCAGCGCTGGCGCGCAGCAGCAGCTGATCGAGGCGTCCAAGAACGCCAACCAGTGGGTCATGACGGGGCGCACCTATGACCTGCAGCGGCACAGCCCGCTCAAGCAGATCACGACCGCCAACGTCAAGGACCTCCACGTGGCGTGGTCCTTCTCGACCGGTGTTCTGCGCGGACACGAAGGGAATCCGCTTGTAGTGGGTCATGTCATGTATCTCCACTCGGCGTTCCCGAACAAGGTGTATGCGCTCGACCTGGCGAAGGACGGTGCACCACAGATCTGGCAGTTCACTCCGGAGCAGTCCGCCGATGCGATTCCGATCGCCTGTTGCGACGTCGTGAATCGCGGTCTGGCCTACAGTGCGAAGTACGACCGACTGTACATCGAACTGCTCGCGGGCGATCTGCTCGCGCTTGACGCCAAGACCGGCAAGCAGGTCTTCCGCGTGAACAACGCGGACTACAAGAAAGGCGAGACCATGACCAACGCACCGCTCGTCGTGGGCGATGTGGTCATCGCCGGCATTTCCGGCGGCGAGTTCGGCGTGCGCGGCAGCGTCACGGCGTACAGCGCGGCCGATGGCAAGCGTCTCTGGCGCGGTTACAGCACTGGTCCTGACAACGAGGTGCTGATCACCGACAAGACGCTCAAGTCTCCCTATCCCTCCGATCAGGGCAAGGATCTCGGCGTCTCGACGTGGCAGGGAGACCAGTGGCAGCGGGGTGGTGGCACGACGTGGGGCTGGTATTCCTACGACCCGGAGCTGAACCTGTTCTACTATGGCTCCGGCAATCCCGGTGTCTGGAACCCCGATCAACGTCCTGGCGACAACAAGTGGTCGATGTCGCTGTGGGCGCGCAATCCCGAGACCGGCGAAGTTCGCTGGGTCTATCAGATGACGCCGCATGATGCGTGGGACTATGATGGCGTCAATGAGAACGTGCTGTTCGATCATGGCGGGCAGAAACTGCTGGCGCACTTCGATCGCAACGGCTTCGGCTACACGCTGGATCGGACGACCGGCAAGGTGATCGTGGCCAACCCTTACGGGCCGGTGAACTGGGCCTCGAAGATTGACCTCACGACGGGCCGGCCAGTTGAGAATCCGTCGAAGCGGACCAGTGCCAAGGGCAATACGGAAGGCATCTGCCCGGCGGCGATCGGGTTCAAGGATCAGCAGCCCTCGTCGTACGATCCGGACAACGGCCTGTTCTTCGTTCCGACCAACAACATCTGCATGGACTATGAGGGCGTCGAGGTGAAGTACTCGGCGGGCCAGCCCTACGTCGGCGCCATCGTGCGGATGTACCCGGGCCCTGGTGGTAACCGCGGTGCGGTGATTGCCTGGGATCCCATCAAGGGCAAGATCGTCTGGAAGGACAACGAGAACCTGGCCGCGTACGGCGGCACGCTGAATACAGCCGGCGGGATCGTGTTCTACGGGACCATGGAAGGCTGGTTGAAGGCAGTCGATGCCAAGACCGGCAAACTGCTGTGGAAGTTCAAGACGCCATCCGGCATCATTGGGAATCCGATGACCTACGTCGGACCTGATGGCCGGCAGTATGTCGCGGTGCTCTCCGGGATAGGTGGTTGGGCGGGCATCGGCGTTGCCGCAGGTATTGGCGCCGAGGATCCAACGGCAGGACTGGGCGCGCTGGGCGCGTTCGGGGACGCTGGCAGCTACAGCACTCAGGGTGGCGTGCTGACCGTGTTCGCGCTGGACAAGGCGGGCACGAAGTAGCACCGCATGATTTGGCTCAAATCTGGTGCCGGAGCGGTTGTTCCGGCACCAGGTTTGCCCCTGAATTCTTCGCAGCGTTCTTCGGGCTCTTCCAGAAGGTCATCATGCGGTGGTCGTCGTTTCCCATTGCTGTACTCGTTGCCGGTCTGGCCGTTTCTTCCTTCCCATCGAGCCTGCACGCCCAGGCGGACACATCAACGAATGAAGTCTCGCTGAGCGCGCTCCCGGTCGTGGACGCCTGGAAAACCATCCATGCGCTTCGCGTCTGCGGCGACCCGGACAACATGCCGTTCTCCGATTCACTGCGGCAGGGGTTTGAGGACAAGATCGCGGATGTGATCGCGAACGCGCTCGGGGATTCCGTGACCTATGTCTGGTGGCCGCATCGGCGGGGATTCATACGCAGCACGCTGAGCGCCAAGACGTGTGATGTGGTGATGGGCCTGCCCACCGGCTACGATCCCGTTATCGAGACCAAGCCGTACTATCGATCGACATACTACGTGGTATCGCGCGACGATCGCCACATCATGATCTCCTCGCTCGATGATCCGGCGCTCAGGACGCTGAAGATCGGCGTCAGTCTCATTGGTGAAGACTATACGAATACGCCGCCGAGCGAAGCACTGGGCGCGCGCGGCATCGTGAAGAACGTGCGCGGCTACAGCACATTCTACGATCCGGAGAACAATCCGAACGACATCATGAATGCCGTCATCGACGGCAAGGTGGACGTTGCGCTCGTCTGGGGGCCGGTCGCGGGTTATTACGCGAAGCACTCGTCGGTGCCCCTGCGACTGACCGCGTTGCCCGACTCGGACCGCACGGGTATTCAGCTCGCGTACGATGTCGCGCTGGGAGTACGCCACGCGGATCGCGAATTCCGCGACAAGCTGAATGAAATCCTGGAACAGAAGCACGACGAAATTCTGCAGATTCTGCATGAGTTCAACGTGCCCATGCTCCCGATCACTTCCCACTGACGACGCGGGCGTAAGGGATCCGCGTCATTCACCTCAGGTCGGCCGAAACCATGAGAACCCGCCGCCGACGCACGAATGGAATATGACTGAGCCGATGACACACTCCACGGGGACGCGCACAAATTTCCGGGGCCGACTTGCCGGCGTTGGATGCTTCATGGCGTGCGTTGGGGCACTCGCTGTTCTCGGTTGCAAACCGGGCGCGTCAAAGCAGGGTGCGGACTCGACAGCGGTTGTCACGTCGACGGCAACCGGGGAGACGGCCAGCGCCATGGCTGCCCCGAGTGATTCCACCACATCGGCCAGGGCCCCGACTCCGGATTCCTCTGCGGCACGTGCGGCAGCTCCGGGTACGCCAGCCGGAGCGGAATCTGCGGCGGCTCAACCCGGCAGGACGAACACCGCAGCCTCGACGAAGCATGCGCCCGCGACCGCCACGAAACACGCGATGACACGCGCCGATTCGTCCGCGACCGCAAAATCAGCCTCCGCCGCCTCGACGACGACTGCCAGTTCGTCCGGAACGGACACCGGTGAGACCACCAAGCCGGCTTCGAGCGACACCACGAAGGTAACGCCCAGCCTGGCGGTGACCCAGCAGGTATACGATGGCTGGAAAATGTTCAGCGTGTACTGCTACCGCTGCCACGGCATTGACGCCATGGGGAGCGATATTGCGCCGAATCTGCGTCACTCGCTGGGGCCGGAAGGTGGTGTGACACACGCGATCTTTCTGCAAACGGTGACCAATGGGCGTCCCGGGACAGCCATGCCGTCATGGAAGGCGCTACTCGATACGACGCAGATGGAAAACATCTACGCCTATCTCAAGGCCCGGAGCTCCGGTGCGCTGCCGCCGGGACGGCCGCACGTGAAGAAGTGACTGGTCGCTGACTGCAGCTGCATGATCCACATCATCGCATTGAGCAATGGTACAGAGTCCCGTCCTGCTGATGCTGCTCACGGCACTTGTGAGCTGGTGCGCTCCGGTCGCCGCGGGTCAGGCGGCTGGAGCCGGTGCGGATAGCGGCCGCACGTTGACGCGCGCCCAGGTGCTCGATCGCCTGGCGCACGCGACGGAGCAGACACCCGCGGATTTCAGCGGCGCAAATCTCTCCGGCCTGGATCTCTCGGGCGTGGACTTCAAGCGAGCCAATCTGACCGGGGCACGACTCGTTGGCACGAACTGCACGCATGCGACGATGTTCGCTGTCACGCTCAACAAGGCCATTGCGCACGACGCAGACTTCTCGCATGCCGTGCTCGACGTGGCCGTGATGCGAGGCACGGATTTCGAACGCGCGAAGTTTCGCGACGCGAGCCTGTACGCGACCATCCTGATTGGCGCGGATCTGACGGATGCGGATCTTTCGGGCGCGCGGATCATCGGGACGTTCGCGAACGCCAAGCTGGTACGCGCGAAGTTCGTGGGCACAAATTTCGGGGCGGATCCCGGGAATCAGCCGATGGGTGTGATGTTCACGAACTTCACGGACGCCGATCTCAGCGGCGCTGACCTCACCGACGCGAACCTTCGCAAGGCATCGCTGGTGCGTGCCAATCTCACCGGCGCGAACGTGGCTGGCGCCGACGTCACCGGCGCGGATCTGGCCGCCGCCATCCTCACGTCCATCCGTGGACTCGACATGTTGAAGGGACTGGACAGGGCGAAGAACTACCAGCCATCACCTCCGCGCTGATCGCTGGCCCCGGATTGCTGGCTGCTGATCGCCGCCTGCCAGCTTCACCCCAATCGTGCCCACGGCGACGCCGGATACCGCGTCACGATCCAGCGGTCCACGCCCCACTGGCGACCTGCGCGAGTGAAGAGGAAGACGACCATCATGGAGAAGAGCATGACATGGAAGCCCTGCTGGCCCGAGCTCATGTGCTGCACCGCCATTCCGTAGAAAATCACTTCAATGAGTCCGCCAATCGAGCCGAGCACGGTGAGGAAGCCGAACGTGAGCGAAATGCCGACTGCGGCTTCGCCAAGCGCGGTCAGATGGCCGAAGATATGCGCGTTCGGGATGACTGTGTTGATCAGAAATTCGTGATACCACGTAATGGGATTGTCGGCGGCGTATTTCTCGATGAGTTTGGGCATCACCGCCAGCCAGCGCGAGTTCGCGGCGGGGACGGGCAGGAAGCCCCAGGCGAGCGCGATCGTCACCTTGGTGAACAGGCTCTTGATGAACCAGAGCCCCACGACGACACGCAGCACGGCGATCCAGCGGGCCGGCGCCAGCAGCGACGGGGCCGAGTACACGCTCCGGGACATTGCGCGGTCCTTCCGCATTTGCGTGGCGGTTCCCTTCATCACGTCACCATCCTCACATCAGGATTTCGCGAGGCGCGCGCCAGACGCGGGCGCCCACGTTGTCGAAGGGACCGGTCAGGATGAGGCCGCGATCCGGCATGGCGCTCGCCACCTGCGCGGCGAGCGATGCGGCAGCCGCTTCATTCTCCACGATGCCGTATACCGCAGGGCCCCACGAACTCTGACCGACCCCAGCCGCACCACATTCGCGCATCCGGGCAATCAGCGCGGTGCTCGGCCCGGGTGCGAAGTCCCCTCCCTGCGCAGGCGCAAACCAGCGGCCGTTGATGCATTGAATCTCGCTCAATGCGCGGCCGAACGTGATGCAGTCCGCTTCCACCAACGCCGGAAGCAGCGACAGGAGCACGAGCCGCGCGACCTGCATGACATCCGATGCCGGCGGCACCGGAAGGCGCGCGAACGCCGCCGACTCCGCTTCGCCGCTCACGCCCGGCCGGCCTGGTGGAACCACGAGCACGCACCGCCAGTGGGCGGGCATGGCACATCGTACCAACAGCGGCGCGAGCGTCTCGTGTTCCGATCGCCGTCCGCCTTCCAGGATGAAGCCGCCCCGCGAAAACGCCCAGGTACCGATTGCAGAACGCCGCGCCCGTCCCGTGGCCTGCGCCAGCGATGCCGCGTCGCGCGGCAGGTCATACAGTTCCGCGAGCGCGCGCGCGACTGCCAGCGCGAGCTGCGTGCCGGAGCCAAGCCCCGAATGTTCCGGCAGCATGCGCAGGACGTGAATGTTCGCACCGCAATGCAGGCGATGGTACTCAAGAAACGTACGCGCGAACGTGAGCGCGCGTTGGTGTGCGGGACCACTGGCGCGCAACTGGTCGTCCGGTGTGACGCATATCAGCAGCGACGGGTCCGGCATGACGGCGCCGATCCCGCCATAGCGACGCCCCAGGGTGCCGAGCGGATCGAGCATGCCGAAGTGCAGCCGTGCGGGAGCCTGCACGAACACGCCCTCGTGCGCGTCCGCCATCACTGGCCGCCGTCCGGCGCCGCCTGACCCGCTTCGAGCGCCTGCAGGATGTGTCCGGTGAGGACCGCCATGGCTTCCTGCTCGCGCGGCCCAGCGGTCTTGTCCACAATGACCTGCATGCGACCGAGCTCGGTGCGGATCTCAGCCGGCGGGATGAGATGCGTCCGCGTTGCGAGAATGGCCGTCTCGAGCACCGCATGGCGCGCGCGATTGAAGCCAATGAATTCGCGACGGACGCCGCGATGCACGACTCGTGTCTCGATGCGAGATCGAGGCGGCGTATCATTGATGTGCTGCACTTCGATCTCGCGCCACGAACAGGCGGCATCGAGCACCACCCCACGCACGTGCACGGCGCGCCCTGCGGGAAATCGTGGACTCGAGATGGCGGCCAGCGCAAAGAGCAGGACATCATCCGTGATGTTGACGACGGCCACGCCGGTTTCCCGAAGGTTGCGGAACGTCGTGGTCTCCAGAAACGGCTTCACGACAAGCGATTCCTCGCCCCATTCCACGCCCATGGGGGCGAAATTCACCGTACCATCCGCCGCCATGCTGGTCACGATGGACTCGATGATCACGTCGTACACTCGCGAGCCACGAGCGCCGCCAGGGCGGCCGTGAGATGCCGCGTCAATTCGCCCGCCATCCCGCGACCAATGTCGTGACCGGACAGACGTACCAGCGGCGCGATCTCACGCAGCGAGCTGGTGCAGAACGCCTCCGCAGCGCCCGCAAGCTCATAGACGGCGACGGGTCGCTGGTGGATGGACAGTCCTTCGGCGCGCGCCAGTTCGAGTACGGCCTCACGGGTCACACCCGGCAGAATCCCGCACGACAGCGGTGGCGTGATCAGTTCGTGCCGGTGCACCAGGAAGATATTGCTGCTCGTGGCTTCGGAGACATGATCAGCCGTGTCGAGAAAGATTGCTTCGTCCACGCCATCGGCCCGGGCTTCGGCGAGCGCGACGACCGACTCCGTGTATGCGAGTGTCTTGAAGCCGCTCGTGACCGCGTGCTCGTTACGGCGGCCGCGCGCAATGCTCGCCGACAACGCCGTGGGTGCGGCATCGACGCGCGAATACGGCCGGATGGCGATCAGCGTCACGGGGTGTGGCTCGTCCGGTGGTGCGATCCCTGGCGCGCCCACGCCACGGGTGATCGTGAGACGCACTGCCGCGTTTCTCACATCTGCCGCACAGGCATCTGCGACGGCCGCCGTGACGGTGGCCGGCAGCTCCGCTGGCAGTGGAATTCGCAGGATACGGGCGCCCTGCATGAGGCGCGAGAGATGCCGATCAAGGCGGAAGATCGCGCCGTTGTACATGCGCATGGTCTCGAAGAGCCCGTCGCCGAGCATGCATCCACGGTCGAACGCGGAGAGATGGGAACCCTCTGCCGAAACACGGCGCCCGTTGATCCACAGCAGGACCATGGCGGGCGGCGCCGGAACCGTGGTGCGCGCGATGGGAGCGGACGCCTTCACCGGACGATTTCCACCGGCGGGGGAGCCGCCTCCCGCCCCACCGGCGCCGCGAAAACGAGATCAGCGCGATCCGGAAGGGATGCGCCACGCGAACCCGGTCCATAAAGAAAGCGGTCGATCATGCGGTATCCAAACTCGGTGAGCGCCGATTCGGGGTGAAATTGCACGCCGGTGACCGGATGCTCACGGTGCTCCACCGCCATGATTTCACCGTCCTCGGCGGTTGCGGTGACGCGCAGGGCGGGCGGCAGCGACGCGGGCGCGATGACGAGCGAGTGATAGCGCGTCGCGGTAAATGGGGACGGTAGCCCGGAGAAGATACCGGCGCCGTCGTGGTGGATGGACGACGTCTTGCCGTGCATCACCTGACGGGCGCGAACGATCTCCGCCCCATAGGCCGCGCCAATGCACTGATGTCCGAGGCAGACGCCCAGGAGGGGCACCGTGGCGCCAAAGCGACGGACGACCGCGGTGGAGATGCCCGCCTCGGCGGGCGAGCATGGGCCCGGTGAGATGATGATGTGAGACGGGGCGAGCGCGGCGATGTCTTCGAGTGACAGCTCATCGTGCCGGTGCACGACAGGTTCGGCCCCCAGCTCGCGCACGTAGCGGGCCAGATTCCAGACGAAGGAGTCGTAATTGTCGATGAGGAGAATCATGTCGCTGGTCGTACGTGCGTGGACGTGAGATGCCGGAGACTCGCGATCTGCAGGGCACCCAGGATTGCCCGGGCCTTGTCGAACGTTTCCCGGTATTCCTGCTCGGGGTCGGAGTCGGCGACGATGCCACCCCCAACGCTAAGATACATCCGGGTGCCGAGGGCGAGACAGGTGCGAATGACGATGCTGGTATCGAGCGCGCCGCTGCGGCTCACGTAGCCGATGGTGCCGCAGTACACGCCACGCCGCGAGGGTTCGAGCTCGGCGATGATCTCCATGGCGCGCACCTTGGGCGCACCGGTAATGGAGCCGCCCGGGAACGTGGCACAGAGGAGATCGAAGGCGTCGCGCTGCGGCTCCAGGTGCCCCGTAATCGTGGAGACCAGATGGTGGACGCTGGAATAGTGCTCAATGGCGAATAATTCGGTGACGCGCACGCTGCCCGGCGCGCACACGCGCGACAGATCGTTGCGCAGCAGGTCCACGATCATGAGGTTTTCCGCGCGGTCCTTGGCGCTTTCGGCGAGCGCGCGGCCCAGGGCGGCGTCGTGCGCCGGATAGATGCCACGCGGTCGTGTCCCCTTGATGGGCCGGGCTTCCACGGTGCCGTCCGGATCCAGGCGGAGAAATCGTTCGGGTGACGCGCTCGCAATGCGGACATCGCCGAAGTCGAGCCAGGCGGCGAACGGCGCGGGATTCATCGCGCGGAGCCGCTGGTAGCATGCCCAGGGTGGCTCGCAGAGCGGCATCTCGAGGCGCTGCGAGAGGTTGGCCTGGAAGATGTCGCCCGCGATGATGTACTCGCGCACCCGCGCGACCGCGTCCAGGTAGCCACGGTGGGTGAACGACGACCGCAACTCGAGCGCTGCGGCGTGCTCGCTGTCCTCGACGGCGTACGAGGGCGCCGCCGAGCTGGTGGATCGGGGAACCGGGGACGCGCTCCATGGAGTGGTGGGTGATGGCGCGGCAAGTCGCGCCCGGACCGCGGCGAGTCGCTCCCGGGCGCGCGCATCGCGGCCGGCCGCGGTGATTTCCGGGAGGCCGGTGGAAATGATCCACGCGCGGTGCAGCGCGTGGTCCCAGGCGATCACCCAGTCGTACAGCCCGAATACGGCATCGGGGATGCCAAGGTCATCGTAGCGCGGGGCGGGCAGCCGTTCGAGGACCGAGCCCCAGTCATACGCGATGTAACCGGCGGCGCCGCCCTGAAATGGCGGCAGTCCGGGGATCGGCGCACACCGGTGCGGTGCGAGCAGCGCGCGCGTGGCATGCAGCGCGTGTCCGTCGACGGATGTCACTTCGCCGGAGGACTGGTCGATGTGCTCGACGCGGGTGCCCTTGCCGCGGATCACCACGGCGGGATCCGCCATCAGGAACGAGTACCGGCCCAGCCGTTCGGGATCACGGGCACTGTCGAGCAGGATGAGATACGGCAGTCCCTGCAAGCGCTCACTGCTACCGACAGGGTCGGGCACCGGGAGCAGCTCCTCGACCAGCGGCGCGCTCATGAGTCGCCCGGGCGCCGGTCCGCCCGGCGCCGGGAACGCTCGGAACGCTCGGCACGCTCGGCACGCTCGGAACGCTGCGTGAGACGCACGTGCTCCGCTATGACATCGTCGGGCGGCGTGAGATAACCCCAGTTCAGCGAGCCTTCCTGCCGGTAGGTCTTGCCGAGCGTGATGGCGAGCTTCGCTTTCGCGAGCTCCTTGCCGAGATAGAACGCATGTGTGGCCTCGCTCACGTCGAGTTGCGCGAAGATGTCCTGAATGTCAGTGCCACGCACGAACCGGTCGCGATTGAGCACGGTGATCGTGTCGCGATCGGTGAAGATGCGATAGTTGGGATCGGTGATGCGCTGCTGCAAATTGCGGAGCTCCTGCTCGGTGTACGCCAGGATCTTCTCGTCGCGCAGCGTGACCAGCCGATCGTCGATGCGCTTGGGCACCACCTTGTTCGTGACCGCGAAGTGCATGAGGCGACGCGCAATGTCCACTTCGCGCACGACGCCGTGCGCCCAGCCAACGACCTGCGTGGTGAGCACCGCGCGCACGCCCAGCTCCTGGCAGATTCCGACGAGCAGTGCATTCACGCCCGTGGTGTCCGCGGCGGTGAGTTCGGTAATGTTGCCGATTCCCATGAGCAGCTCGGCGTCCGGAAAGCGGCGGCGCACGTCCGCATACCGTTGGAGCGAGGCCATGAAGCCGAAGCCGAGCGGCTCGATGACAGGGTCAATGAGAAAAGGGACATTCCATTCGCGCAGCGACGTGATACTCGGTTCCAGCGAATCGAGCGAGGCGCCAAAGTCGGGAATGACCACCACGCGCACGCCGGGACGGGGCAGTTCCCGCGCCACGGCGAGGTTGGTGGAGTTGACGCTGAGCACGAGTGATGCCCCCGCGTCTACAGCGGTGAGGATCTCGTCGCGGTCGAACGTATCGATGCTCACGCGGAAACCCGCACCCACCAGCTCACGCACCACGGCGGCGAGGTCGGGGAAGGGTGTGCCCGGGGTGCAGCCGATGTCGATGTAGTCCGCGCCAGCGCTGCGGAAACTCTCCGCCATGTCACGGATCACGTCGCGTGCGAGCGCGGGCGCACCGTTGATCTCGGCGAGGATCTCGATGTCGTGCGCGCCGTACTCCGCCTTGAGCGACGCGCGGCCGAAGTACTCCGGGATCTCGCGCAAGTCCTTGGGCCCCTTCTCGACGCGCACGCCCGTCTTGTCGCCAATGGCGCCGGTATCGCCTTGGCAGAGGCCTGGCAGGAGAATGAGATCGGTGCCTTCCGGCACCTCGAGGGCACGGGCGATCCACTCCGTGGTCATGAGCGCGGCGACGGTGATGTGCATGACGGCCACGTCGCACGCAAAGCCGGCGTCCATTCCCGCGAGGGTCTGGCGCAGCGCGGGCTCCGCGAGTCGCCCGGTGACAAACAGCACGCGCGAGGGCGCGGCGGAACGTTCCACGGCGATGCCCCGGTCGCTCGAGCTACTTCGCGTCGCCGGCGCGCACGAACTTGTTGGGCGTGCCCTCCAGGGCCCCTCCCGTGGGGCGCCAGAGCACTGAGTCCTCGATCTTGCGTGCGAGCTCGAAGTCCTTGTCCGTGATGCCGCCGGCAGCGTGGTTCTGGAGCTTGACCCACACCTTGGCCCAGGTGACGGTGAGATCCGGATGATGATATGCGGCCTCGGCGAAGAAGCCGATGCAGTTCACGAGCATGAGCGTGGTGGGCCACCCATCGGTCTTGTACTGGCGCCGGATCCAGCCGTCTTCATAGTACCAGCCGGGCAGGCCTTTCAGGCGCTCGGCGATCTCGCTGTCGGTAAAGGTGCGTTCCGTGGATGCCATGGTGAATCTCCTCGTTCGAGACAAACGGTATCTACATCACGGTTCCGCCGCCCACAAACAGCGTCTGCCCCGTGAGGAATCCTGACGCAGGCGAGGCGAGAAACACGGCGGCACTAGCGACGTCGTCCGGCGTTCCCCAGCGGCGCATGGGTGTCTGCTCGGCCACTTCCCGGTGGCGCTCGGGCGTGAGCCCCGCGCCGAACTCGGTTTCAATCCAGCCCGGCGCGAGAATATTGACGCGCACCACCGGAGCCAGCGAGCGCGCCAAAGACTTGCTGAAGCTCAGTATTCCACCCTTCGCGGCGGAGAACATTTCGGGATTGCGACCCTGCATACCGGTGATCGCGTGGTCCCAGCTCATGTTGATGATGACGCCGCCATGCGGTTGCTGCCGCATGAGTCGCGCCGCTTCCCACGAGGCGAGTACGGTGCCGCGCAAGTCAACGGTGAGCAGCAGGTCGAGTTTCGCGAGGTCCGGGAGGTCTGCCACGCTACCGGTGAGAATGTCAGCACCGGCGTTGTTCACCCAGACGTCCACATGCCCGAAATCGCGTTGCACCCCGGCAGCCAGAGCCGCGATGGATGCCGGATCGGCGAGGTCCAGCCGATAGACTTCAGCGCGGCGGCCCATGGACCG
>Ga0134125_10001398_pt1 | contig 29668 bp, 30 predicted proteins | sample KB31751_FD_96464 | JGI IMG/M metagenome (GOLD analysis project Ga0134125, IMG submission 96464) | Terrestrial soil microbial communities with excess Nitrogen fertilizer from Kellogg Biological Station, Michigan, USA - KB3-175-1 | ecosystem: Environmental > Terrestrial > Soil > Unclassified ... | reverse complement strand
TGCGCTCATCGCCTGCGTCGGCGGCGGCTCCAACTCGATCGGCGCCTTCCATGCCTTCGTCCCCGATGACAGCGTCGAGATCATCGGCGTCGAGGCCGGCGGCAAGGGCGCCGGGCTGGGCGAGAACGCCGCCACCGTGGCGTACGGCCGCCCGGGCGTGCTGCACGGCACCTATTCCATGCTGCTGCAGAACGAGGACGGCCAGATCCAGGAGACCCACTCGGTGTCCGCCGGCCTCGACTATCCCGGCGTCGGTCCCGAGCACGCACTGCTCGCCGCCGTCGGGCGCGTGCGCTACGAGACCGCCGGCGATGCCGAGGCGCTCGAGGGTGTGCGCGAGCTGAGCGAGTGCGAGGGCATCCTGCCGGCGCTCGAGAGCGCGCACGCCATCGCCGGCGCCAAGCGCTGGGCACAGCAGCACCCGGGACGCACCGTCCTGGTATGCCTGTCGGGCCGCGGTGACAAGGACATGGCGACGCTGCAGCAGGCGCTGCTGGCGGGGGACGCATGAGTCCGCACGAGCGCATCACGCAAGCCATCCGCAGCAGCGCTGCGCGCGGCCGGCCGGCGCTCGTCGCCTACCTCACCGCCGGCTTCCCGCAGCGCGAGCGCTTCCGCGAGCACGTGCGCGCGCTCGCCACCGGCGCCGACGTCATCGAGGTCGGCGTGCCGTTCACCGATCCCATGGCCGACGGGGTCACCATCCAGCGTGCCAGCCAGGTCGCGCTCGCCCAGGGTGTGACGCTGCGCTGGATCCTGGCCGAGCTCGCCGCGCTCGGCGACGTCGGCGCGCCGGTGCTGCTCATGAGCTACCTCAATCCACTGCTGGCGTTCGGCGTCGGGGCACTCGCGGCGGCCGCCGCCCAGGCGGGGGTGGCGGGATTCATCGTGCCGGACCTGCCCCTCGATGAGAGCCACGAGCTGCACGAGGCGCTGGCGGCGCGGCAGCTGGCGCTGGTGCAGATGGTCACGCCGGTCACCGAGCCGCAGCGGCTGCAGCAGCTGTGCGCGCGCAGCCAGGGCTTCGTGTACGCCGTGACCATGACCGGCACCACCGGGCGCAGCGTGGCGGTGCCGGACGCGGTGCTCGCCTACCTCGACCGGGTGCGCGCCGCCTCGCCGCTGCCGGTGTGCGCCGGGTTCGGCATCCGCAGCCGCGAGCAGGTGGCGCGCCTGGCCGGTCACATCGACGGGGTGGTGGTGGGCTCGGCGCTGGTGGAGGTGCTGGAGAAGGGCGAGGACCCGGCCGCATGGCTCGCGGCCCTGCGCTGAAGCCCGCGGCTGCCAGCCCGGGCGGCAACGACACCGCGGGATTTGCCCGGCCCGCGCACTCGGGCCATGCTCAGGCGCGATGCACACCCTGACCATCCCGGCGCGCTTCTGTGGACCGCCAACTTCCGCCAACGGCGGCTACTTCGCCGGCGCGGTGGCGGTGCTGGCCGCGCGCACCGTGGCGGTGCGACTGCTGTCACCACCGCCGCTCGACACCGAGCTAGCAGTGCGCGGCGCGGACGGGCAGCTCGAGGTGCTGCACGGCACGACGCGTGTCGGCGAGACCTCGGCGGCGCGCCTCGAGCTCGAGGCCCTGCCGGCGCCCGATTACCTGACCGCGGTCGAGGCTTCGCGCCACTACGCCGGCTTCCGCGCGCATCGCTTTCCGACCTGCTTCGTGTGCGGCACGCAGCGCGCGCGTGGCGACGGCCTGCGCATCTTCGCCGGGCCGCTGGCGTCCGGTGTGGTGGCGGCGCCGTGGGTGCCGGACGCCGCGCTCGATGCCGGCGACGGCAAGGTGCGGCCCGAGTTCATGTCGGCCGCGCTCGACTGTCCGGGGTATTACGCGGTCGCGCCCGATGACCGCATGATGCTGCTGGCGGAGTTCACCGCGCACGTCGACCGACGCGTACACATCGGCGCCTCCTGCACGGTGCTCGGCTGGCGCATCCAGTCGGACGGCCGCAAGCACACCGCGGGCACCGCGCTCTACGATGGCAAGGGTCAGCTGTGCGGGCGGGCGCGGGCGCTGTGGATCGAGCCGCGCGCCGCGGCCGTGTGAGCTTCAGCCGCGCAGCAGCCGCATCGCGCCTTCCGGGTAGCGTTCGCCGGCCGCGGCCTGGGTCGGGAAGACCGCCTCGATGGCCGCGAGCTCGTCGGGTGCGAGCCGCACCTGCAGCGCCCCCAGGTTCTCTTCCAGGTTGGCCACGCGGCGCGTGCCCGGGATGGGCACGATGTGCTCGCCGCGCGTCAGCACCCAGGCGAGCGCCAGCTGCGCCGGCGTGCAGCCCTTGTCGGCGGCGAGTGCCCGCACCTTGTCCACCAGCGCCAGGTTGTGCGCGAAGTTCTCGCCCTGAAAGCGCGGGTTGCTGCGCCGCCAGTCACCCGCCGCCAGGTCCGCGGCGCTGCGCAGCGAGCCGGTGAGGAAGCCGCGCCCGAGCGGGCTGTAGGAGACGAAGCCGACGCCGAGGCGCTCGCAGGTCGCGAGGACCTCGTCCTCCGGCTCGCGCGACCACAGCGAGTATTCACTCTGCAGCGCGGTGATGGCGTGCACGCGGTGCGCCCGCTCCAGGGTCTTCGGCGCCGCCTCCGACAGCCCCAGGTGCCGCACCTTGCCGCTGCGTACCAGGTCGGCCATGGCGCCCACGGTCTCCTCGATCGGCACCTGCGGGTCGACGCGATGCAGATAGTAGAGATCGATGGTCGCGACGTTGAGGCGCTTGAGGCTCGCCTCGCAGGCGGCGCGCACCCGCGCCGGCCGGCCGTCGACGCTGCGGGCGGTGGGATTGCCGGGATCGCGCACGAAGCCGAACTTGGTGGCGACGAAGGCACGGTCGCGTTTGCCGGCCAGCGCCCGCCCGAGCAGCTCCTCGTTGGTGAACGGGCCGTACATGTCGGCGGTGTCGAGCAGAGTCACGCCCAGCTCGAGCGCGCGGTGCAGCGCGGCGAGTGACTCATCATCCGAGCGCGCGCCGTAGAACTCGCTCATGCCCATGCAGCCGAGACCGAGCGCGGAGACGCTCGGGCCGTTCCGGCCCAGCTTGCGGTTCTGCATTCCGTTGCTCCTGTGCTGCGCGCGTTCATTCTGCGCCCGGCCGCGGCCGGCGACGAATACTCACTTAGGGGGAGGGCGCGTCCGCGGCGGCCGCAGTGCCGCCCAACATGTGGGCGCTGCGCCAGCCGCCGAACTTGTAGTAGAGCAGCGCCAGCAGGCACGACAGCACGGAAGAAACCGGGAAACTCCACCACACCGCCGCCACGCGGTAGCGGTCGAGGAACAGCTCGGCCAGCGGGAAGCGCACCACCAGCAGCGAGATGGTGAGGATGATCAGCGGCGCGATCACCGCGCCGGTGGCGCGCACCACGCCGAACAGCGCCACCGACACACCGAAGAAGATGAACGAGCCGGTGACCACGCGGTTCATCTGCGTGGCGATGCTGAGCGCGGCGGAGCCGGCCGGCAGGAACAGCCCGAACACCCGGGTGTTGAGCAGCTCGATGGCGAGCACCACCGAGCCGGTGAGCAGCACGCTGTAGGCAACCCCGACCCAGGCGATGCGCGGCACGCGCTCCCACTTGTGGGCGCCGACGTTCTGCGCGGTCATGGCCGAGACCGCCATGCTGACCGCGAATGCCGGCATCTGGATGTAGTTCCAGATCTGCAGCCCTGCGCCGAAGGCGGCCGTAGTGTCGACGCCGAAGCGGTTGACGAGGGTGATCATGAGCACCGCGCTCAACGACACCACCAGCATCTGCGCGCTCATCGGGATGCCCTTCTTCACCAGCGTGCCGACCACCGACCAGTCGACCCGCAGCAGCCGCAGCTCCTCTCGGTGCAGGCACAGGATGTGGCGGCGACGGTATAGGTGGCGGATGAGCGCAGTGAGACTGACCGCCTGGGCGATGAAGGTGGCGAGCGCCGAGCCGGCGATACCGAGCCGCGGAATCGGGCCGACGCCGAAGATCAGCACCGGGTTGAGCGCGATGTCGATCGCCACCGACAGCAGCATGAAATAGAACGGCGTCTTGGAATCGCCGGCGCCGCGCAGCACGGCCATGATGAAGGCATACATGTAAAGGCACGGCAGCCCGAGGAAGATCACGCGCATGTAGGCGACGGCCAGCTCGAGCGAGCCGGGCGGCGTGCTCATGGCGATCAGCAGCGGCCGGCACAGCAGCAGTCCCGCGACCGCCATCGCCACCGAGATGATGGCGAAGAACGTGGCGCTGGTGCCGACCACGCGCTTGGTCGCGGCGATGTCGTTGGCGCCGATCGACTGGCCGATGAGGATGGTGGCGGCGAGCGCTATGCCGAACGCGGCACCGATCAGCAGGAACATCACGGTATTCGCGTTGGACGTGGCGGTGAGCGCCGCCTCGCCCAGGAAGCGCCCGACCCAGATGGAGTTCACCGAGGCGTTGAGCGACTGCAGGATGTTCGCGAACAGGATCGGCAGCGCGAAGCGGAACAGCCCGACGCGGATCGAGCCTTCGGTGAGGGAACGTTGCATAGCTTGAGGGGGCGGCACGCTAGCAGCGTGACCGCGCGCCGTCCAGAATTGTTGCGAAGGCTGCGGCGCTCAGCGCCGCAGGCCGTAGCCGAGCTTGAGCGCCCCGGCGGCGAGCAGCACCCAGGCGAGCCAGACCGGCGCGCGGCCGGCGGCGAGCCACACCAGGCCGCCGAGCAGCAGCGCCGCGCCGAGCGTGACCGCATCGCGGCGCCGGCGCGCGGCGCGCAGCTCCTGGCGCCGCGCCTCGAGCTCGGCCACGGTCGCCGCCGCCGGCGGCGGCAGGCTGGCGCGCCGCGCCAGCTGCTGCAGGGCCGCCGGCAGGGCGCGGGCCGCCTCGATGAGCTCCGGCGCGCGCGCGCGCAGCTCGCGCACCAGGCTGCGCACGCTGGTGCGCTCGCGCATCCACTCGCGCAGGATCGGGCTGGCGGTGTTCCAGATGTCGAGATCCGGATACAGGTCGCGCCCCAGCCCCTCGACGTTGAGCAGGGTCTTCTGCAGCAGCAGCAGCTGCGGCTGGATCTGCATGTCGAAGCGCCGCGAGATCTCGAACAGGCGCAGCAAGATGCGCCCGAAGGAGATGTCCTTGAGCGGCTTGTCGAGGATCGGCTCGCACACGGTGCGCACCGCCGACTCCATCTCGTCGATGCGCGTGCCGGCGGGCACCCAGCCCGACTCCAGGTGCAGCTGCGCGACGCGCCGGTAGTCGCGGTCGAACACCGCCAGGAAGTTCTCCGCCAGGTAATGCTGGTCGCGCGGGTCGAGCGTGCCGACGATGCCGAAGTCCACCGCCGCGTAGCGCGGCCGCCGCGGATCGTCGACCAGCACGAAGATGTTGCCGGGATGCATGTCGGCGTGGAAGAAGTTGTGGCGGAACACCTGCGTGAAGAAGATGCGCACGCCGTTCTCGGCCAGCTGCGCGATATCGGTGCCGGCGGCCTTGAGGCGCGCCCGGTCGCTGATCGGCACGCCGTGGATGCGCTCCATGACCATGACGTCGGTGCGGCACAGGTCCCAGTGCACCTCCGGCACGTAGAGCAGCCCGGAGCCGGCGAAGTTGCGCTTCAGTTGCGAGGCGTTGGCCGCCTCGCGCATGAGATCCAGCTCATCGAGGATCGTCTTCTGGTACTCGTCGACCAGCTCGCGCGGCCGCAGGCGCCGCCCCTCGCTCCAGTAGCGCGCCGCGAGCCCCGCCAGGGCGTGCAGCACCTCGAGGTCGCGCTCGATCTGCGCGTGCATGCCGGGCCGCAGCACCTTGACCACTACCTCGGCGCCCGAGCGCAGCCGCGCCGGGTGCACCTGGGCGATCGAGGCCGCCGCCAGCGGCGCCTCGTCGAAGCTCTGGAACAGCTCGCCCACGCTCTGCCCCAGGGAGCGCTCGATGAGCTCGCGGGCGAGACGGCCGTCGAACGGCGGCACGCGGTCCTGCAGCTTCGCCAGCTCGTCGGCGATGTCGCCGGGCAGCAGGTCGCGCCGCGTCGACACCGCCTGGCCGAACTTGACGAAGATCGGTCCGAGCTCCTCGAGCGCGAGCCGCAGCCGCTCGGCGCGGCTGGCGCGGCGGCGGCGCTCGAACCACACTCCGGGAGAGAGAAAGAACAGGAAGCGCAGCGGCCGGTACAGGTGCGTCGCGCGCACGTAGTCGTCGAGCCCGTGCCTGAGCAGCACGCGCTGGATCTCGATGAGCCGCACGACGACGCGCAGCTTCATGACCGCCTCACGGCGCGCCGCGCCGCCGCGCCAGCAGCTCGAGGCGCGCCGCCGCGCGGTCCACGCCCTCGCGCACCTGGTCGACGCCGCGCAGGAACTGCTCGCCCTCGTGGCGCGGCACCAGGTGCACCCGCTCATGAGCGAGGTACTCGGCGAGGTTGCGCAGCGTGGTGCCGGCGGCCTGCGCGCTCCAGCCGGCGCCGGCGCGCACCAAGCGCGCCAGCTGGTGCGCGGGCACGTCGCCGAGCAGGCCCGCGAGGTCCTCTTCGGGGTCGGGCCGCAGCAGGCCGAGCAGCTCGCGGAACTGCTGCGCCAGCTCGGCATCGCCGCTGATGGCCACCGCACCCCGCTGCAGCAACGCCTCCGGAGCAGGGCCGGCGAGGCCCAGCAGTGCCAGCGGGCCGCCGGACAGGGTCGCGTCGGCGGGTGCATCGCCCGGCGCCACCGCGATCGTCGTGCCGTCACAGGTGAGGCGCAGCCGCGCGAAGTCGCGGATCTCGAGCGCCAGGCTGCGGCCGGCGAGCTGCGCACACAGTTCTCGTGCGCGCATCGAGCGCGGCAGGGCACGGTTCAGGAGCCTCTCCAGGGTTGCGCTCAGCATCGCAGCCCTTAGTACTTGTAACCGCGGTGGAGGGCGACGATGCCGCCGGACAGGTTGTGGTAGCGGCAGCCCTCGAGCCCGGCGTCGCGCATCATGGCCAGCAGCGTCTCCTGGTCCGGATGCATGCGGATCGACTCGGCGAGGTAGCGGTAGCTCGCCTCGTCCCCCGCCACCAGCCGCCCCAGCAGCGGCAGCACGCGGAACGAGTAGGTGTCGTAGAGCGGCTTGAGCGCCGGCAGCGTCGGGTGCGAGAACTCCAGCACCAGCAGCTGGCCGCCGGGGCGCAGCGCCCGGTGCATGGACCTGAGCGCGGCCGCCTTGTCGGTGACGTTGCGCAGGCCGAAGCCGATGGTGATGCAGTCGAAGCAGCCGTCGGGAAACGGCAGCCGCTCGGCATTGGCCTGCACGCAGGCGACGCTCGCGGCCAGGCCCGCATCGATGAGCCGGTCGCGGCCGCGCGCGAGCATGGCGGCGTTGATATCGCTCAGCACCACGAGGCCGCCGCTGCCGACCTGGCGCGCAAGTCCCGCCGCCAGGTCGCCGCTGCCGCCGGCGACGTCCAGGGCGCGCTGGCCGGGGCGCAGGTTGGCGTACGCCAGCGCGACGCGCTTCCACAGGCGATGCGCGCCGGCGGACATCAGATCGTTCATGAGGTCGTAGCGGTCGGCCACGGAATCGAAGACGCCGCGCACGCGGCGCGTCTTGTCTTCGGGCGACACGCGCTGATAGCCGAAGTCGGTGGAAGGGCCGGCCGCCATGTGGACGCATTCTAGTCGATCGTGCCGCGCGCGCCGCGCGCGCTCACGTTCATGGTTTTCTGGGTTGCTTTTTGGCGGTGGGGGTGCGCAGAATCGCCGCCGTTAAGGGGGGTCTTGCGCACGAGGCGGGCCGGGCAGAGATGCCCGGCCCGTTTCATTTGTGCGCCTCGTCCGCGGCCGGGTGCGCGCGCGCCGCCGCGCAGCGCTCGAGGTAGCGCGCCCAGCGCGTGGCCCGGTCGCGCCCGAGCTCGTGCAGGTACTTCCAGGTGTACAGGCCGGTATCGTGGCCATCATCGAACACGAGCTTCACCGCGTACTGGCCGACCGGTTCGACCGCGCGGATGCCGACCTGCTCCTTGCCGGTCACCAGCACTTCCTGTCCGGGCCCGTGACCCTTCACCTCGGCGGACGGGGAATGCACACGCAGGTACTCGAACGGCAGCTCGAAGCAGCTGCCGTCGTCGAAGCTGACCTCGAGCAGCCGCGAGGCGCGGCGCAGGCGGATCTCGATCGGGGTGGGCGCGGGCATCAGCCAAGTATAGGCAACGAGGCCCACTGGACGCCCGGATTGCTGCGATGCAATATGCCGTCCTGCGGACGGGTGCACAGGCCGCCCGCCCGCCACGATGACAATCCGTCGCGCGCCTCTATACTGCACGTCCTCCTACGCCACGAGGGCCGGGGCGGTGAAGCCCCAGCAATGAATGGAACCCACTGATACCGCAAATCCGGACTACTACCATCGAGTTGTGGATTGCCAGTGGGCCTGCCCGGCCCACACCGATGTCCCCGAATACATCCGATTGATCGCGCAGGGCCGCTTCACCGACGCCTACCTGGTGAACCGGGAGTCCAACGTGTTTCCGGGAATCCTCGGCCGCGTCTGCGACCGGCCGTGCGAACCCGCCTGCCGCCGCGGCCGTATCGAGCAGAAGCCGGTCGCCATCTGCCGCCTGAAGCGCGTGGCGGCCGATCACCGCGACGACGTCACCGCCAGGCTGCCGAAGATCCCCAGGGCCAAGAACGGCAAGCGCATCGCGTGCATCGGCGCCGGTTGCGCCTCGCTGACGGTGGCCAACGACCTCATGCCGCTCGGCTACCAGGTGACCATCTTCGAGCAGTACGGCGAGCCCGGCGGCCTGATGCGCACCAACATCCCCTCGTTCCGCCTGCCGCACACGGTGCTGAACGAGGAGATCGCCATGATCACCGACATGGGCGTGGATTTGCGCCTCAACTCGCCGGTGCGCAGCATGCGCGCGCTGCTGGCGCAGGGGTTCGACGCCGTGTTCGTCGGCTCCGGCGCGCCGAAGGGCAAGGAGCTGAAGCTCCCCGGGCGCGAGACGGCTGCCGCCAACGTGCACATCGGCATCGCCTGGCTCGAATCGGTGGCCTTCGGCCACATCGACAAGATCGGCAAGCGCGTGCTCATCATCGGTGTCGGCAACACCGCCATGGACTGCTGCCGCACCAGCCTCCGGCTCGGGGCCGAGAGCGTCAAGGTGATGGCACGCAAGCCGCGCGGCTTCTTCAAGGCCTCGGTGTGGGAGCTCGAGGACGCGGAGGAAGAGAGCGTCCAGATCGTCATCAACCGCTCGCCCAAGGCCTTCGTCACCGAAAATGGCCGCCTGACCGGCATGACGTTCGACGTCGTGGAGTACGACCTCGACGCCACCGGCCGCATCACCGCCGAGCGCATCACGGGCGAGGAGTTCCTGCCGGCCGACGACGTCATCCTCGCCATCGGCCAGGAGAACGCCTTCCCCTGGGTGGAGCGCGACCTCGGGATCGAGTTCGACAAGTGGGACGTGCCGGTCATCGACAAGCTCACGTTCCAGGCGACGCGGCCCGGGGTGTTCTTCGGTGGCGATGCGGCCTTCGGGCCGAAGAACATCATCTGGGCGGTCGAGCACGGCCACCAGGCCGCCATTTCCATCCACCGTCACTGCCAGGGCGAGACGGTGAGCGAGCGGCTGGCGCCAGGCATCAACCTGCAGAGCCGCAAGATGGGCATGCACGAGTGGAGCTACGCCAACGACTACACCGCGGTGGAGCGGCGGCTGATGCCGCACGTCTCGCTCAAGGAGCGCTTCAAGAAGCTCAACATCGAGGTCGAGCTGGGCTTCACCGCCGAGCAGGTGGCGCAGGAGGTGCAGCGCTGCCTCAACTGCGACGTGCAGACGGTGTTCAGTGCCAAGCTGTGCATCGAGTGCGACGCCTGCCTCGACATCTGCCCGGTCGACTGCCTCACCATCACCCACAACGGTGCCGAGTCGGAGCTGCGTACGCGCCTCAAGGCACCGGCGCAGAACCTGACCCAGCCGCTGTACGTGTCCGCCGGCCTGCCGCAGACCGGGCGCGTCATGGTCAAGGACGAGGACCTGTGCGTGCACTGCGGGTTGTGCGCCGAGCGCTGCCCGACCGCCGCCTGGGACATGCAGAAGTCCGAGCTGCACTGGCCGCACGCCAGCGACGAAGCCGGCGCGCTCGATGCGCGCAAACCCAAGATCGCCTGAAGCCTATGCCCCCAGTCAGTCCTGCACGCGTCAACGACTTCTCCATCAAGATCGCCACGGTCAACGGCACCGGCTCGGCGAGCGCCAACACGCTGCTGATGAAGTCGATCTTCCGCAGCGGCATCCCCGTGATGGGCAAGAACTACTTCCCCTCCAACATCCAGGGCCTGCCCACCTGGTACGAGATCCGCGTCACCAAGGACGGGCACGTGGCGCGCTCGGGCAAGATCGACCTCATGGTCGCCATGAACCCGGAGACCTATGCCCGCGACGTCAAGGAGGTCGAGCCGGGCGGCTACCTGGTGTACGACTCCACCTGGCCGCGGCCGGCGCTGCTGAAGCGCGAGGACATCACCGTGCTCGGCGTGCCGCTGGCGCAGCTGTGCAACGAGAACTTCAGCGGGGTGCGCACCCGCATCCTGATGAAGAACATCTGCTACGCCGGGGTGCTGGCGGCGCTGATCGAGCTGGACCTCGGGCACATCCGCACGCTGCTGGCCGAGACCTACGCCAAGAAGCCGCAGCTGGTCGAGAGCAACATGAAGGCCATCCAGCTCGGCTACGACTACGCGCGCACGCACTTCCCGTGCCCGCTGCCGCTGCGCGTGGAGAAGATGGACCGCACCGCCGGCCACATCATGATCGACGGCAACACCGCCGCCGCGCTCGGCTGCATCTTCGCCGGCGCCACCGTGGCGGCCTGGTACCCGATCACCCCGTCCACCTCGCTCATGGACGCATTCAAGATGTTTGCCGACCGCATGCGTGTCGACAAGCAGACCGGACGCAAGAACTTCGCCTTCATCCAGGCCGAGGACGAGCTGGCGGCGGTCGGCATGGTGATCGGCGCCATGTGGAACGGCGCGCGCGCCTTCACCGCCACGTCCGGCCCCGGCATCTCGCTCATGAACGAGTTCCTCGGGCTCGCCTACTACGCCGAGGTGCCGGCGGTGATCTTCGACATCCAGCGTGTCGGACCCTCCACCGGCATGCCGACACGCACCCAGCAGGGCGACATCATGCTGTGCGCCTATGCCTCGCACGGGGACACGCGCCACGTGTGCCTGTACCCGTCCGACCCCGAGGAATGCTTCTACATGGCGGTGCAGGCCTTCGACCTCGCCGAACGCCTGCAGACCCCGGTGATGGTGCTGTCCGATCTCGACATCGGCATGAATGACTGGATGTGCCGCGATCTCAAGTGGGACGACAGCTATCGCCCCGACCGCGGCAAGGTGCTCGGCAAGGAGGAGGTGCTGAAGCTCGAGAAGTTCTATCGCTTCATCGACAAGGACGGCGACGGCATCACCTACCGCACGTTACCCGGGGTGCATCCCAAAGCCGCGTACTTCACGCGCGGCTCGGGCCACAACCAGTACGGCGCCTACACCGAGGACTCGGCCGACTACCAGGCGGTGCTCGATCGCCTCATGAAGAAGTGGGGCAGCGCCAGGCGCTACCTGCCGCGCGCCGTGATCGACGCAACCGCCGGCAGCAAGGTCGGCATCGTGTCGGTGGGCAGCGGCGATGGCGCGATCCGCGAGGCGATGGACGTGCTCAAGGAGCGTGGCGTGGCGCTCGACTACATGCGCATCCGCTCCTTCCCCTTCACCGAGGACGTCGAGAAGTTCCTGGCCGCGCACGAGCTGCTGTTCGTGGTCGAGCAGAACCGCGACGCGCAGCTGCGTTCGCTCCTCACCCTGGAGACCGCGGTCGACAAGTCCAAGCTGCGCTCGCTGCTGCACTACAGCGGCTTGTCCATTTCCTCCTCGTTCATCGTCGAGGGGGTGCTGGCCGAGCTCGCCCCCGGCGCCCGCGCGCAGCCGAGCGGGGCCGCGCATGGCTAGCTGCCGATCCGACAGGGCGCGCATTGCGGCGCGCCGGAGAGACGCGACATGACTTTCATCGCCAAACCGAAGGTGGCGCATCCGTCGCTGCCGAAGAACGCCCGCGGCTTCACGCGCCGCGACTACGAGGGCGCGCTCTCGACCCTGTGCGCCGGCTGCGGTCACGACTCCATCACGGCCGCCATCGTGGAAGCGAGCTGGGGGCTCGACATCGAGCCGCAGAACATGGTGAAGCTGTCGGGCATCGGCTGCTCGTCCAAGACCACCGCCTATTTCGTCTCGGGCGGCCATGGCTTCAACTCGGTGCACGGCCGCATGCCCTCGATCGCGATGGGTGCCAACGCCGCCAACCGCCAGCTGTCCTACATCGGGGTTTCGGGCGACGGCGATACGCTGTCGATCGGGCTCGGCCAGTTCTGCCATGCCATCCGCCGCAACCTCAACATGCTGTACATCATCGAGAACAACGGCGTGTACGGGCTCACCAAGGGGCAGTTCTCGGCCTCGGCCGACGTCGGTACCAAGGCGAAGAAGGGCGAGACCAACTTCCAGCCACCCATCGATCCGGTGCTGCTGGCGATGACTCTGGGAGCCACGTTCGTGGCGCGCAGCTTCTCGGGCGACAAGCAGCAGCTGGTGCCGCTGATCCAGGCGGGACTCAAGCACCAGGGCTTCGCGCTCATCGACGTGCTGTCCCCGTGCGTGACCTTCAACGATCACGAGGGCTCGACCAAGAGCTACGCCTACACGCGCGAGCACTACGAGCCGGCCGTGCACGCCGACTTCGTGCCGCTGGAGCGCGAGATCAGCGTCGATTACAAGGAAGGCGAGACCGTGCCGGTGGTCATGCACGACGGCAGCCGCATCGTGCTGCGCAAGCTCGATGCGGGCTACGACCCGACCAACCGCACCACGGCCGCGGCGCAGATCCAGGAGCGCATGAAGGCGGGCGAATACCTCACCGGGCTTTTGTACCTCGACGTCGAGCCGCAGAAGGGCGCCTTCCACTTCGTCAACAATACCCCCGACGAGCCGCTCAACAGCATTCCCTATGAGGCGCTCTCACCCGGATCGCAGGGTCTGGAGAAGGCGCTGGCGCGCTACCGCTGAAGCCCCGCGTCAGCGGAGCGTCGAGCCGATGGCATAGCGGATCGCGAGCTGCACCTGCGTCTCGCTGCGCAGCGGCGGCCCGCCCGCCTCGGCGCGGTCGTAGGAGCTGCTGGTTACGCGCAGCCACTCGAGCGTGAAGCGCCAGTGCTCGCTGGCGTTGAAGACGTAGGCAGCGGTCCAGGCGTGGCCGTCCTGCCAGCCACCGGCGATTTCCTCGTTGTTGGTGCGCACGCTGAAGCGGTCGTAGCGGGCGCTGAGCGCGTGGCGCCCGAAGCGCTTTGACAGCAACGCGAAATCGGCGCGGAACGGCCAGTCGAGCCGCAGGCCCGGCGGGGCGATGGTGGTCTCGCCGCCGAGCCACTGCGCGACAGCGGTCCAGCCGTCATCGAGCTCGACGCGCACGCCGGCGCTGTTGAAACGCGTTTCCCAGGCGATGGTGTTGGAGACGATGTCCTGGACCGTCGGATCGGCGCGGTTGTCGTAGCGCAGCACGCGCAGCACCACGCGGTCCAGGTAGCGTGCTTCCAGCCCCGCATACACGCCGGCATGGCCGTCGTACTCGACGAATGGCCGCTCGCCGTACACCGGGGGCACGCCCGGCCTGCCGATGCGGTCGAACAGCGGCGTCTGCCGGTCGGTGAAGGTGAAGCCGGCATTGGCGAGTTCCGCGCCCGCGGCCTCGTTCCAGCCGAACACCCCGCCGGTGGCCGCCAGGTCGAAGTCGTGACCCACCCGCGTGCCGAGCCAGTCGAGCTGGCCCTCGATGCCGATGGTGCGCAGCTCCACCGCCAGCCAGCTGTCGATCGCCGAGAACGACAGCGTGTAGGGCGACTCCCAGCCCGTCGCGCGGTTCTCCAGCGACAGCGTGGGATAGAAGGCGCCGGCCTTGAGGCGGAAGCGCAGGCCGTCGCGCGGGTAGGGGCGGAACTGCAGGTAGGCCTCAGTCACGCCCGCCGGGTTGCTCCCCTTGTCGTCCCAGGCGGAGACATCGAGGTGCACGCTCCACAGCTCGAGCAAGTGCTGCGTGAGCGCGATGCGCAGCCGCCCCAGCTGCAGGCCCTCGTCGTTGCTGCCGAAGCGCACGGTGCCGAGGCCGCCGTCCATCAGCGAATGCCCGGCATCCGAGCTCACCAGCCGCGTGTCCAGGCTTGCCTGCCATTCGGCGGCGCGGCTGCCGGCGCTGATGGCGAGCAGCGCGCAGAGCGCGAGCAGCGTGAGGGTGATGTGGGTGGCGCGGCGCGTGCGCTGGCGGCGCGAGGGCCAGAAGCCGGGCGGGCTGCTGCGGGATGTGGGCATGGCGGGGCCCTAGTAGTCCCAGGAGTGCGGCCGGTCGATGAGCGGCGCCGGCTCGAGGGATTTTCCGAGCCGCAGCGTGAGATCGGCGCGGTCGGTCTCGCCCACCGACAGCTCGCGCTCCAGGTCGGCCTCGGCGTCCCGCAGGCGCGGATGCCAGATGCCGACGGTGTAGCGCCCGCGCGGCACCTCCGCGGTGAAGGTGCCGTCGTGGTCGGTGCGGCCGAAGTAGGCGGCATCCGTGACCACCAGGTACGCGAGCATCTCGTCGTGGATGTTGCAGCCCAGGGTCACGACGCCCGTCTGGTCGAAGTGCACGGGCGGGTAGGGCGTGCCCCGGTACAGCGGCAGCTGGAAGCGCTTCGCCGGCGAGAACGAGTAGATCTGGTGACTGACCACGTCGCTGTTGGGGAACTCCACGGTCGAGCCGACCGGGATCACGAGCAGGTCGGGCGCGAAGGCACGGTTGACCTGATCCATGACCGCGTGCACCGGCGCGACCTTGCGCGGCGCGCCGTCGAGCGGGCGGATCGTGACCACAGCGCCCGGCAGTGGGCGGCCGTCGGCGGCGCGCACGTTGATCACCAGCGTGGCGGCGCCGGCGGGAACGGCGAGCGCGCCGGCCCCGAGCACGGCCAGCACTACGGCGGCGAGCCGGATGAGGGCCTGGATGCGACGCACTCGTGCCGGAGGTCTCATTCCCGCGCTCGGATCCTCGCGGGAACGGCCGCGGGACTCATAGGATGGGGCGGGCATATTCAGGCAGCTTCATGAGCAGTTTCCGCAAACGGGTTCTCGCGCTGATCATCGGCCTGAGCGTCGTCACGCAAACTGTGACGCTCGCCGCAGTGCTCCTCAGCACCCGGCGCACGGTCGAGGCGCGCGCCGCCGAGCAGCTGCGCTCGGGCGCGGCGCTCGCCGAGCACCTGGTGCGCTTCCGCGCCGGGCAGCTCGCCAATGGCGTGGCCGTGCTGGCCGGCGACTTCGGCTTCCGTGAGGCGGTGGCGAGCGGCCACGTGCCCACCATTCTGTCCGCGGCACGCAACAACGCGCTGCGCATCGGCGCGGACATGGTGCTGGTGCTGGACACGCACGGGCGCGTGCTCGCCTCCTCCGCGGGTGGCGCCTTCGGCGCCGACAGCTCGCTCGCCGGGCTGCTCGCGGATGCCGGCACCGAGCGCGACGAGCCGAACTTCCGGGTGTTCGGCGCGCAGTCCTACCAGTTCTTCCTGGCGCCGGTGCGTGCACCCGAAACCATCGCCTGGGTGGCGATGGGCTTCGCGGCCGACGACGCGCTGGCGCAGAAGATCCGCGATCTGGTGGACTCGCAGGTGGCGATCGTCACCCACGGCCACGACGGGGTGCGCGTCGCCTCCACGCTCGCGGCCGGCAGCTTCGCCCCGGCGGACTTCCCGGTCGCCCCGGGCGGCGCCCGCAGCGCGCACCTCGGCGACGGCGACTACCTGAGCTTCGCGCGCCGCCTGGGCGCCGGCGGCGATGCCGTGGATCTGATCCTGCTGCGACCGCTGGCGGACGTGCTCGCTCCCTATCGCGAGCTGCGCGACGCCATGCTGCTCATCGACGGCATCGCGCTGCTGCTCGCCGCGGTGGTCGGCGCGCTGCTCGGCCGCAGCGCGACGCGCCCGCTCGGCGAGCTGATGCGCGCCGCGCGTCGCATCGAGCAGGGCCAGTACGAGACCGCGGTGAGCGTCGCCGGCGGCGACGAGTTCCGGCGCCTGGCGGCGACCTTCAACGCCATGCAGAGCAACATCGCGGCGCGCGAGGCGGACATCACCTACCAGGCCTACCACGATCCGCTCACCCAGCTGCCGAACCGCGCGCTGGTGATGCGTGGGCTCGAGAGCCTGGTGAGCGGCGTGGCGCGCGAGGCCAGCACGGCGCTGGTGCTCGTCGAGCTGCGCAACCTGCGCGACATCAACGCCTCGCTCGGCCACCGGGTGGGCGATGACGTGCTGCGCGAGGCGGCACGCCGGCTGCAGCAGAACGTGGCCGCCGTCGACACGCTGGCGCGGCTCGGTGAAACGCAGTTCCTGGTCATCGCCCCGGGCTGCTCGGCCGAGCGCGCCCTGCTGTACGCCGAGCAGCTCGCCGCGGTGATCCGCACCGGCTTCCACCTGGCCGGCGTCAGCCTCGATCTGCGCGTGGCCTGCGGCGTGTGTCTGTTCCCGAGCCACGGGCGCAGCGCCAACGAGCTGCTGCAGCGCGCCCAGGTGGCGCTCGACGATGCCGAAGAAGTGCGCACCCGCATCGCCATGTATCGCCTCGGCCAGGACGAGGAGCACCGCCGCCGCCTCGCCCTGATCACCGATCTGCGCGCCGCCATCGATGAGAACCACCTGACGCTCGTGTACCAGCCGAAGGTGACGATGGCGGACCGCTCGGTGTCGAGTCTCGAGGCGCTGGTGCGCTGGCAGCATCCGCAGCTCGGCGCGGTATCGCCGGCGGAGTTCGTGCCGCTGGCCGAGAGTACCGGCGGCTCGCGGCGGCTCACCAGCTGGGTGCTGGGCGCGGCCGTGCGCCAGCTCGGCGAGTGGCGCCGCCAGGGGCTCGCGCTGGAGCTGGCGGTGAACCTGTCCGCGGCGGACATCCTCGATCCCGAGCTGGGCGATGCGCTGCTGCGGCTGCTGCGCGCCGAGCGCGTCGAGCCGTCGGCACTCATGCTGGAGATCACCGAGAGCGCGGTGATGCGCGATCCGCAGGTGGCGGTACGTAACATGCAGCTGCTGCGCCTCGCCGGGCTGCGCTTCGCCATCGACGACTTCGGCACCGGGCACTCGACGCTGTCGCAGCTTGCGGTGCTGCCGGTCGACGAGCTGAAGATCGACCGCTCGTTCATCGCCCAGGCGGCGAACGGCGCGGTCACCATCGTTGCCTCCACCATCGAGCTCGGCCACCGCATGGGTCTGAAGGTGGTCGCCGAGGGGGTCGAGGAAGTCAGCGCCTGGAACCTGCTGCGCCGGCTCGGCTGCGATTTTGCGCAGGGCTTCCTGATCAGCATGCCGCTCGCGGCCGCGGATATTCCCGCTTTCGTGCGCCAGGCGAACCAGCTGCTGCCCGCCTCGGACTCGACCCTGCTGCAGATCAAGGCGCTCGAGCAGCTCGGCGGCCGCTCGCGGCGCTGACGCTCCGGGCGCTCAGCCGCTGGCGCTGCGGCGCAGGCTCGCCCGCCGCAGGAGCCATACCGCCAGCATGTAGGGTGCGGCCAGAACCGCCGCCTCTATCAACTCGAACGGCAGCAGGTTGTGCGAAGTTGGATCGCGGCTGAGGTCGGCGCAGTCCTTCAGGCACCACAGGAGCATCATCGCCAGCGGCACCGCGGCGAGCGCCCGCCAGAGGCCGCGCCAGCGCAGTACTCCCCATATCGGCCACGCAAAGCACCCCGCCAGCGACGCGAGCACGCCGATGGCGAAGACGCCGAGCGCCAGCGTGCCGGAAATCCCGAGCGGCCGGTTGGCGTACGCGCGGTACTCCTGCTTCTGCGCCTCTTTCTGCCGGTGCACCATAGGCGCGACCCAGGCGGCTCGCTCATGGCGCGCGCCCACACTGCCGTCCCAGCTGAACTCGGCGTTGGCCGCTACATCCGTCGTCGGATGACCCGAGTTCGCGGCCGCGGCCTGCACATGGATGGCGTCCACCGTGCCGCGGCCGCCGAAGGAGAACCAGCCGAAGGCCTCACCTGCGCCGGCCGGGTACACCGGCGAACCGCCGCTCATCGCCGCGGCCGGCGCGTCATGCAGGTAGGGACGTACCCAGATGCGCAGCGGCGCGTCCGATTGGTAGCGCACACGCACGTACACCTCGTCATCGGCGTGCAAAACCGCGGGCGATGGCGGATCGGTCGCCGCGATCTCCAGCGTGATCCGGGGTGCGCCCGCGACGCAGACGCTGCACGGGGCGCCGGATGCCGGCAGGACCAGGACCAGGACCAGCACTGAGCGACGCATCGGCGGCTCTTAGCTCACCCCGGTGGGGCGAATTCGAACAGCGCGTCCACGCGCTGGCGGTACTGCAGCAGCAGCCCGGCGGCGAAGTCGGCGAACACACGGATCTTGGGAGAGTCGCGCAGCGCTGCGCGACACACGACGGATATCGGCGCACCCGGCGCCGACCACTCCGGCAGCACCACCTCGAGCTTGCCCACCGCCAGCGCCTCGGCCACCACCAGGTCCATGGCGTGCACGATGCCGGCGCCGCGGATCGCGGCCATGATCTGCGCCTCCACGGAGTTGAAGGCGACGCTGAAGGGCAGGGCGAGCTGCCGGCGCACGGCGCCCTTCTGAAACCGCCAGCGGCGCGGACGGCGATCGCCGCTGCCGATATGACCCACCAGCCGGTGGCGGCGCAGCTCCTCCGGCTCCTGCGGCGCGCCGTGCTCGCGCAGGTACTCGGGCGAGGCGCAGGTCAGGGTGCGTGTCGTCACGACGCGGCGCGCCACCAGATGCGGCGCGCGCACGCTGCCGACGCGCACCGCGAGATCGACTTCCTCCGCGATGAGATCGATGACGCGGTCGTTGAACTGCACTTCCAGCTGCAGCTGCGGATAACGTGCGGTGAACTGCGGCAGCGCCGGGATCAGCAGCGAGCGGCCGAACACCACCGGCACGTCGACGCGCAGGCGGCCCTCGGGTGACAGGCGCGTGCGCCGCAGCGCCTCGTCGGCCGCCTCGAGCTCCGCCAGGATGCGCTGGCAGCGCCCCAGGTACTCCGCGCCGTCGCTGGTCAGGCCTACCCGCCGCGTGGTGCGGTGGAACAGCTGGCACTTGAGATGCTGCTCGAGCTCCGCCACGTGCGTGCTGACCACCGCGCGTGACACGCCCAGCGCATCCGCCGCGCGGGTGAAGGAGCGCAGGTCCGCGACCCGCGCGAAGCTGCGCATGCACACCAGCTGATCCATGCCGTCCTGGATTGTATGGCATCTCAGGACAATAAATTCGTGATTAGCCTGTTTTTGTGAGCGACCGGCAGTCCTACATTGCTCCCTGCCGGCGGCGCGCCGGCATCCCCGACACGGAGGGTGCGAGCATGTTCATCTTCGAGCGCCCGCTGGGGGCGGTGGCCGCCGGACTGGGTGTGGCACTGCTCATGGCATACCTGGGCGCGGGTTCCGACGACCCACAGCCTGCACGCGACCCGCCCCCTGTCGCAGTTGGAACAGTCCGGCTTGTGCCTGTCATGGGGGTTGAGTTATCGTCCGCGCCGGTTCGTGACCTTTCCCTTTCCTGCCGCCTGCCGCCCGCTGCGATTGCGAGTTGGCTTCCGAGTCTGAAAAGCCGAATCGTTCCCGACCAGGTGGCAGCGCGTGCACCGACGACCCTTTCAATCTTCGGTATGCGCTCCTGCTGAGAGTGTTTGATTCAGGAGTCTTTCTGCATGACGAAGATCTATGTTGGCAACCTGCCGTTTTCCGCCACTGACGCCGAAGTCCGCGAGCTGTTCGCACAGCACGGCACCGTCGAGTCTGTGAGCATCATCACCGACCGTGACCCCGGCCGGCCGCGCGGCTTCGGCTTCGTGGAGATGTCGCGCGCCGATGCGTCGCGCGCCATCCAGAACCTCAACGGCAAGGACCTCGGCGGACGTCCGCTGCGGGTCAACGAGGCCCAGGAGCGCACCGGCGGCGGCGGCGGCGGCAACCGCGGCGGCGGCGCCCCGAAGCGCTGGTAAGCTTCCTAGCTGCCTGAGGGCCGGCCGTCAGTGCCTGCGTGGCACCGGCGGCCGGCCCTTTTCATTATGTGATGCACGATCGGAGTTGTTTCTCATGGGTAAGGGCGACCACAGAACGCGGCGCGGCAAGATCTACCAGGGGTCCTTCGGCAAGTCGCGCCCCAAGGATCCGGCCAAGCGCCGCAAGAAGGCGGCCAAGGCCGCGAAGCACGGCTGATTGCTGCGGGCGCCCGCACGGGCGCCCGCCATCGTGCGCTGCTAGCCGAAGGGATGCGCCGAGGCGGCCCCGGGCGCGGGGTGAGTCTTGCGCTCCAGGCAGCGGCGCAGGATTTCCGCCGCGGGCAATTCATTCGGCGGCAGCTCCACGTCCGTCGTGCCGAGCGGCGTGACACGCGCACCCCAGCGCACCGCGTGCGCGCAGAACGACAGTCCGCCGCCGAAGCCCGGCAGCAGCAGCAGCGCCCCGGCGCGCACCCGTCTCGCCTCCAGCGCCTCGCACAGCGCGACCGGCACGGTCGCCGAGGACATGTTGCCGTAGCGCTGGATGTTGACGAACACCCGTTCCATGGGCAGGCCGGCGCGCTTGGCGACCGCCTCGATGATGCGCAGATTCGCCTGGTGCGGCACCACCAGGTCCACCTCCGCGGCGGTCTTGTGCACTCGCGCGAGCGCCTCCTCGCAGGCGCCGCTCATGCCGGCCACCGCGCGCTTGAAGATCTCCTGCCCCTCGAACTGCCAGCGCGTGATGCCGTACAGCACCCCGCGGTTGGCGTAGGTCCCGCCCATGCCCTGCACGCGCAGGATCTCGCGCGCCTCGCCGTAGCAGCCGAGCTTCTCGGCGAGCAGCCCCTCCTCGCGCGCGCTCGCTTCCAGCACCACCGCGGCGGCGCCGTCGCCGAACAGCACCGCGACGTTGCGGTCCGACCAGTCCATGAACGGCGAGATGAGCTCGGCGCCGATCACCAGTGCATTGCGCACCACGCCGGTGCGGATGAGCGCCGTGGCGGTCGACAGCCCGTAGAGGAAGCTGGTGCAGGCAGTGTTGATGTCGTAGGCGGCGGCCGGCTGGGCGCCGATGCGCCGCTGGATGCCCGAGGCCATGTTGGGAACCTGGTCGTCATGGCTGCAGGTGCCGAACACGATCAGCTCGACGCTGCTGCCGGCGAGGCCGGCGGCGGCCAGCGCGCGCGCCGCGGCGACGTAGGCGAGTTCCTCGAGTCCCACGTGCGAGATGCGCCGCTCGCTGATGCCGGTGCGGCTGACGATCCACTCGTCGCTGGTGTCCAGCATGCCGGACAGGTCGTGATTGGTCAGCACCGCGGGCGGCAGGCACTTGCCCCAGCCGGTGATTGCCGCGTAGGTCACCGCCACCCCCCAGAAAGCGCCCCGACCGCTTCGTAAGGATAGCAGGCTGCCGCTACAATCAGCGCGTGCCCGACTCCTCCTATTCGCGCTGGCGTCCGCATCCCTGGCACGGGCTGGAGCCCGGTCCCGACGCCCCGCGCATCGTCAACGCCTACATCGAGATCACGCCCTTCGACCTCATGAAATACGAGGTCGACAAGGCGAGCGGCTACCTGCGCGTCGACCGCCCGCAGCGCACCTCCTCGCAGCCGCCGTCGCTGTACGGTTTCATCCCGCAGACCTACTGCGGGGAACGCGTGCGCCGCCTGACTCCGGGGTGCGAGCGGGGCGATGGCGACCCGCTCGATATCTGCGTGATCAGCGAGCGCCCGATCAACCACTCCGAGGTGCTGCTGCGCGCCTGCGTGGTCGGGGGACTGAAGATCATCGATCGCGGCGAGGCCGACGACAAGATCATCGCGGTGCTCGAGGGCGACTACGTGTGGGGCGACGCTCATGAGATCGGGGATCTGCCCCCCGCGCTCCTGGAGCGCATCGAGCACTACTTTTCCACCTACAAGCTGGTGCCCGACGAGCCGCCGAAGATCGCCGTGACCGGCCGCTACGGCTATGCGCAGGCCGCCGCGGTGATCCTGGCCTCGATCGAGGACTACGCCGAGAAGTTCAGCCGCGGCGGCTGAGGAGGCACGACCATGGATGCATCCGGATCGCAGCCGGTGGGCAACGGCCCCGGGCTGCGGGCGCTGCTCGACGATGCGCTGCGTTACTGGGAGCCGCGCCGCATCCTCTACAACCTGGGGCTCGCCGCCGTGGTGCTCGGCTGGGTGGCCCTCACCTGGCCGCACTTCCGGCCGGCGCTCGGCCTGCAGGCGCTGGCGCTGCTGTTCGTGCTCGCCGTGCTCGCCAATGTCTGCTACTGCGCCGCCTACCTGGTCGACCTGCCGCTGCAGTACTCCTCGTTCCGCGCCGCGTGGCGGCGACGCCGCTTCGCGCTGTGGCTCGCCGGGATGCTGTTCGCCGCGCTGCTGGCCAGCTACTGGATCGCCGACGAGATCTATCCGTACGTGTCAGCGGCGCCCTGAGTCGGGCGCGTAGTCGAACGAGTCGAAGTACAGCCGCCCGGCCGGCAGGCCATGGCGCGGGCCGGTGGCGCGCAGCGCCTCGATCATGGCCGGCGGGCCGGCGGCGTACACCTCGAACGCGCTGAGGTCCGGGTAGTCGGCGAGCAGCGCATCGTGCACGAAGCCGACGCGGTGGTGCGCGGCCTCGGCCACGGTGGCCTCCGACAGCACCGCCGTGAAGCGCAGCCGCGGGTGCTGGCGCACCCATTCGAGCACGCGCGCCTCCTCGTACAGGTCCTGGGTGTGGCGCGCGCCCCAGTACAGGTGGATGTCGCGTGGCACGCCGTTCTCGAGCACGTGCCGCAGCATCGACTTCAGCGGCGCGAACCCGGTGCCGCCGGCCACCATGAGCGCCGCTCCCGTGCCGTCGCGATACACGAACTGTCCGACCGGGCCCTCGATGCGCAGCAGGGATCCCAGGCTAAGCCCGTCCGCGGGCGCAGCCGCGGCCGCCGGCCCGAACAGCCGCTCGCTGAAGCCACCGCCGGCGACGCGCCGCACGTGCAGCTCGATCAGCTCGTTGTCGTGGGGCGGGCTGGCGATGGAGAAGCTGCGCCGCCGGCCGTCGGGCAGCAGCACGTCCAGGTACTGCCCGGCGCGGAAGCGCAGCGGCTCGACCGTGGGCAGGCGCAGCAGTACCTGCATGACGTCGGGGGCGAGCGGCGCGAGACCGGCGATGCGCGCCGGCAGGGTCTTGATCTCGACTTCGCCGACGCCGGCGATGAAGCGCGCCTCGACCTCCAGGTCGGACTGTGCGCGTGCCTGGCACAGCAGGATGTGCCCCGCCGCCTGCTCCTCGGCCGTGATGCCGAGCGGCACCCCGTTGGGGTAGCTGATCTGTCCGGAGCGCAGCCGGGCGCGGCACGAGCCGCAGTGACCGGACTTGCAGCTGTGCGGCAGGTTGAGGCCGGCGGCGAGGGCGGCTTCCAGCACCGGCTGGGTCGCGGCGACGCGCAGGATGCGGCGCTGCGGCTCGATGCGTACGGTGTGTTCGTCCTGGCTCACTGAACGGTTCCTGTAAGGCGGCGGCGCTAGACTAGACGCCCGGGAGCATCGAGGCCAAGGAGTTGCCCATGTTCGTGAACCCGTCGGCGACCGAGATCGCGCAGCTGCTGCGTTCCGCCCGCATCGTGGCCGTGGTCGGGCTGTCAGGCGACCCGACGCGGCCGAGCCACGGCGTGGCGCGCGCCCTGCAGCGGTTCGGCTATCGCATCGTCCCGGTCAACCCGGCGCTCGAGTCGGTGCTGGGCGAGGCGGCGGTGGCATCGCTGGAGCAGCTCCCCGAGGTACTCGGCCACGACGAGCGCGTCGACATCGTCGACGTGTTCCGGCGTTCCGAGCACGTCGCGGCCCTCGCCGCGGAGTGCGTGCGCCTGAAGCTGCCGGCGCTGTGGCTGCAGGAAGGGGTCATCGACCGCGCCGCCGCCGAGCGCGCCGTGGCCGCCGGCATCTTCACGGTCATGGACCGCTGCCTGTTCAAGGCGCGCGCGGCGCTCCACTAGGCGGCACGGAGGCCGACGCATGCACATTGAGCTGGCGGCCGCCACCTGGCGCGCCGTGATCCGCGGTGGCACCGCGTGCCTCGCCGCGGTGCTGCTCCTGCCGGCCGCCGCCGCGGACCCGCCGGCCATCAGCGCGGCGGCCGCCGCCGCCATCGGCGACGCCAACGCGCAGTGGCTGCCGGCCATGAAGCGTGGTGACGTGGCGGCGATCGTCGCGCCGTACGCGGACGATGCGCTGTTCGTGACCGCCCGGGGCGACACCATCCGCGGGCGGGCGGCCATCGCCGAGCTGTACCGCCAGCGCCTGGCGGCCATCGCCGGGGTGGTAGCCGGCGACCTCGTCAGCGACGGGCGCGTGGCCGCCACGCCGGAGCTGGTCTACGAGTGGGGCCACGCCGCGCTGGTAGTGGCGCACAAGGACGGCAGCCACAGCCGCGGTGGCGGTCCTTATCTAACAGTGTGGCAGCGGGACGGGGCCGGACACTGGCGCATCATCCGCAACGTCGTCTTCTGAACACGCCTGGGCTATGCTTTGCGCGCAATGCGCATCGCTTTCACGAAGATGCACGGGGTCGGCAACGATTTCGTCGTCTTCGATGCTCCCGCGGATGAGTCGGTGCTGCGCCCGGAGCGGCTGCGCGCCCTGGGTGACCGCCGCACCGGAGTGGGCTTCGACCAGGCACTGGTGCTCGAGCGTCCGCGGCGCCCCGACACGGCGGTGTACTACCGTATCTTCAACTGCGATGGCGACGAGGTCGAGCAGTGCGGCAATGGCGCGCGCTGCATCGCCGCTCTCCTCGACCGCCGCGGCCTGGCGCGCAACGGCGAGCTCACCCTCGACAGCCCGGCCGGCACGGTGCGGGCCCGCATCGAGGGCCGGGGCCGCGTCTCGGTGGACATGGGCGTGCCGGACTTCGACCCCCGCTCGCTCCCGTTCGAGGCGCCGCGCGAGGCCGACAGCTATGCGCTCGAGGTCGCCGGCCGGACCGTCGAGATCGGCGCGGTATCGCTCGGCAACCCGCACGCAGTGCTGACGGTGCCGGCCGTGGATGCGGCGCCGGTGGCGACCCTCGGCCCCGCCATCGAGCACCACCCGCGCTTCCCGAGGCGCGTCAATGCCGGCTTCCTCGAGATCGTGGCGCGCGCCGAGGTGCGGCTGCGTGTCCATGAGCGTGGCGCCGGCGAGACACCCAGCTGCGGCACCGGCGCCTGCGCGGCGGTCGCGGTGGCGCGCCGCCGGGGGCTGCTGGACGAGGATGTGCGCGTGGGCGTGCGCGGCGGCGAGTTACGCGTAAACTGGGCGGGCAGCGGGCAGCATATCTGGCTGACCGGTGCCACGGGGATATCCTTCGAAGGTCACGTTGAGGTCTGAAACACTATGACGACACGAGAGGCTCGCGGGCTTGCGGCAGTGGAGAGCGAGGAGGAATCCGTCGCCGGTTACCTGCAGCGCAATCCCGAGTTTTTCGAGCGCCACCAGGCGGTGCTGGCGCGGCTCAGACTGCCGCACGCGCGCGGCGGCTCGACCATCTCCCTCGTCGAGCGCCAGATCGAGGTGCTGCGCGAGAAGCAGGCCACCCTGGAGAACAAGCTGGCGGAGCTGGTGCGCGTGGCGCGCGCCAACGACGCCATCGCCGAGCGGCTGCACCGCTTCACGCGGCGCCTGCTCGGCTGCGACTCGCGCGCGCAGGCCATCGCGCGCATCGAGGCCGGGTTGCGCGAGGACTTCGACGCGTTTCACGCGGCGCTGGTACTGATCGGCAGCGCCCCCGACAGCGACGCGCCGCGCTTCGTGCGCACCGTGGCCTCGGATGACCCGCACCTGAAGTCCTTCGAGTCGCTGTTCGCGAGCGGCAAGCCGCGCTGCGGTCAGGCGCGTGATTCGCAGCGCGAGTTCCTGTTCGGTCCGGAAGGCATGGAGATGGGCTCGCTCGCGCTCGTGCCGCTCGGCGACAAGGGCGCGCTCGGGCTGCTGGCGCTCGGCAGCGCCGACCGCGACCGCTTCCACCCCGGCATGAGCACCGAGTTCCTGGCGCGCCTCGCCGAGCTGATCAGCGACTGCCTCGGCGTCGCGCCGCGCTGACGGCCCGGCGATGTCGCCCGCGGCGCTCGAGTGGGTGGCGCGCTTCCGGCGCTACCTCGGCTCCGAGCGGCGCATGTCCGCACACACCGACCACGCCTATGCACGCGACCTGGCGGCGCTCACCCGCTACTGCGAGCGCGCCCGCCTCAGCGACTGGAGCCAGCTCGATACCCAGCACGTGCGCGCCTTTGCCGCGCACTCGCATGCCGCCGGCCTGAGCCCGCGCAGCATCCAGCGCCGCCTGTCGGCGGTGCGCAGCTTCTACGCGTTCCTGCTGCGCGAGGCTCCGGCCGAGGCGGCGCGCGCCACCCGCGGCCGGCGCAGCGCGCGCATCACCCTCAATCCCGCCCAGGACGTGCGCGCGCCCAAGGCGCGCCGCCAGCTGCCGCAGACCCTCGATGCCGACCAGATGGCGCGGCTGCTGGAGATCCCCGCCGGTGACGGCCTGGCGACGCGCGACCGCGCGCTGATGGAACTGCTGTACTCCTCGGGACTGCGCCTGTCGGAACTGGTCGGGCTCGAGCTCGCCAGCCTCGATCTCAAGGACCGGGTGGTGCAGGTGCTCGGCAAGGGCAAGAAGAGCCGTATCGTGCCGGTGGGCCGCGCCGCGGCCACGGCGCTGCGCGCCTGGCTGCAGGCGCGCGGCGCGCTCGCCCGGGCGGGCGAGACGGCGCTGTTCGTGGGGCGCAACGGCCGGCGCCTGGGCGCACGGGCGGTGCAGACGCGCGTGGCGCAGTGGGCGCGCCGCCAGGGGCTGACGCAGCACGTGCACCCGCACCTGTTCCGGCATTCGTTCGCCTCGCACCTGCTGGAGTCGAGCGGCGAGCTGCGCGGGGTGCAGGAGCTGCTCGGGCACGCCGACATCTCCACGACCCAGATTTATACCCATCTTGACTTCCAGCACCTCGCCCGCATTTACGACGCAACGCACCCGCGGGCGCGCCGCAAGGCTTAAGGCCCCGCGGCACGGACAGAAAGGCCGCGCCGAGCGCGGGCGCGGCGCGCCACAATCAACTACGGGATACCCATGAGCGAGCAGCACGGCTTCAATCCCCACGGCACCACCATCCTCGGCGTGCGCCGCAAGGACGGCATCGCCATCGGCGGCGACGGCCAGGTCACCCTCGGCAGCACGGTCATGAAGGGTAATGCACGCAAGGTGCGCCGCCTGGCCAACGACCGGGTGATCGCCGGCTTTGCCGGCGGCACCGCCGATGCCTTCACGCTGTTCGAGCGTTTCGAGGCCAAGCTGGAGAAGTACGGCAACCTGACGCGTGCCGCCATCGAGCTCGCCAAGGACTGGCGCTCGGACCGCTACCTGCGGCGCCTCGAGGCGCTGCTGCTGGTCGGCGACACCGAGCGGCTGCTGGTGATCTCCGGCAACGGTGACGTCATCGAGCCGGAGCACGACGTGGCGGCGATCGGCTCGGGCGGCCAGTACGCGCTGGCCGCGGCGCGCGCGCTGGCGGAGGCTTGCGAGCTGGATGCGCGTTCGATCGTCGAGCGCTCGCTCAACATCGCCGCCGACATCTGCATCTACACCAACCGCAACGTCATCATCGAGGAACTGAGCGCCCGCCGCGGCGTGAGGGTCTGATCGGCATGTCATCACTCACCCCCCGGCAGATCGTCCAGGAACTCGACAAGCACATCGTGGGCCAGGACGCGGCCAAGCGCGCCGTGGCCATCGCGCTGCGCAACCGCTGGCGCCGCATGCAGGTGCAGGAGCCGCTGCGCCAGGAGATCACCCCCAAGAACATCCTCATGATCGGTCCGACCGGGGTCGGCAAGACCGAGATCGCGCGGCGCCTGGCCAAGCTCGCCAACGCGCCGTTCGTCAAGGTCGAGGCCACCAAGTTCACCGAGGTCGGCTACGTCGGCCGCGACGTCGATTCGATCGTCAAGGAGCTGGCCGACGTCGCCGTCAAGATGACGCGCGAGCAGGAAATGGCCAAGGTGCGCGAGCGCGCCCTGGATGCCGCCGAGGAGCGCGTGCTCGATGCGCTGCTGCCCAAGCCGCGCATGATGGGGTTCTCGACCGACGAGCCGGCGCCGGCGCGCGACGGCGAGACGCGGCAGAAGTTCCGCAAGATGCTGCGCGAGCACGAGCTCGACGACCGCGAGATCGAGATCGAGCTGCGCGCCATGCCGGCCGGGGTCGAGATCATGGCGCCGCCGGGCATGGAGGAGATGCAGCAGCAGCTGCAGTCGATGTTCCAGAACCTGGGCGGCAACCGCACCCGCACCCGCAAGGTGAAAGTGCGCGAGGCGCTCAAGCTGCTCACCGACGAAGAGGCCGGCAAGCTCATCAACGAGGACGAGCTCAAGATCCAGGCGCTCGCCAGCGCCGAGCAGAACGGCATCGTGTTCATCGACGAGATCGACAAGGTCACGCGTCGCCAGGAGACCCTCGGCGCGGATATCTCACGCGAGGGCGTGCAGCGCGACCTGCTGCCGCTGGTCGAGGGCTCGACGGTGGCGACCAAGTACGGGCCGGTGAAAACCGACCACGTGCTGTTCATCGCCTCGGGTGCCTTCAGCCTGTCCAAGCCCTCGGACCTGATCCCCGAGCTGCAGGGGCGGCTGCCGATCCGCGTCGAGCTCGACTCGCTCAAGGTCGAGGACTTCGTGCGCATCCTCACCGAGCCGGACGCCTCGCTCACCGCGCAGTACCGGGCGCTGATGGGCACCGAGGGGGTCGAGGTGGCGTTCACGGCGGACGGCGTGCGGCGCATCGCCGAGATCGCCGCCCACGTGAACGAGCGCACCGAGAACATCGGCGCGCGGCGCCTGCATACCGTCATGGAGCGCCTGCTCGAGACCGTGTCGTACGAGGCCACGGAGAGCCGCTCCAACGGCGCCGCCAAGGTGACCGTCGACGCCAAATACGTCGACGATCACCTCGGGCAGCTGGTCCAGGACGAGGACCTGAGCCGCTACATCCTGTGAGCGTCCCGCGGGCCAGCGCTGCCGCCCGGGCGGCGGCAGGGGCGCCTCGCGGGCAGCCGTTCGAGGCGATCCTGCAGTTCAGGCCCCCGGCGCGCGCAGCACGTGCGCCGGGGTGATGGCCGCCAGCGCCGGCGTGCCCGCCTGGCGCATGATGGCCTCGAGCTCGCGGTTCAGGATGCCGATGACCGCCTCCACCCCCGGCTGACCGAAGGCCGCCAGCCCCCAGGCCTGCGGCCGGCCGATGCCGACCGCGGTGGCTCCGAGCGCGAGCGCCTTGAAGACGTCGGTGCCGCGGCGGAAGCCGCCGTCGACGAACACCGGCACGCGGCCGCGCACCGCCGCCACCACTTCCGGCACGCAGTCGATGCTGGCGCGCAGCGTCTCCTCGTTGCGGCCGCCGTGGTTGGAGACGATCACGGCATCGGCGCCGTGCGCGACCGCGATGGCGGCATCCTCGCCGGTCACGATGCCCTTGGCGAACAGCCGCACCTTGACGGCGGCGCGCAGCCGGTCGAACCACGCTACCGACATGTCCGGCGGCACGAGGTCGGTGACGTGCGCGACGTCGAGGCCGGCGAACATCGGGCCGCGCAGCCACATGTCGTGGGAGTTGCTCTGATGACAGCTGG
>Ga0134125_10001397_pt1 | contig 29678 bp, 28 predicted proteins | sample KB31751_FD_96464 | JGI IMG/M metagenome (GOLD analysis project Ga0134125, IMG submission 96464) | Terrestrial soil microbial communities with excess Nitrogen fertilizer from Kellogg Biological Station, Michigan, USA - KB3-175-1 | ecosystem: Environmental > Terrestrial > Soil > Unclassified ... | reverse complement strand
ATCATGCGCCAGCGCGCCGATGCCGCCATAGGTGCCGAACATCACGTAGCTGAAAACCGACGTCCACGTGGCGGCAAGGCCGGCGCGATAGGCGGCAAAGACATCGGCGATCTGGCGGGTGAAGACATTGCCCTCGGCCAGGATCGCGCCCATCCCCTTTTGCAGCGCATATTCCAGCTTGAGATCGGTGCCGGTGCGCATGTTGAGCTCGGGGAAGTTTTTCACGAAGTCCACATATTCCGGCATATTGTCTTCGGAATCCTTGATCCCCGCCAGATTGGGATAATGTTTGAGCGCGTTGAGCAGCGCCGTCGTCACCGGCACCGCGCTCATCGACGGGAAGTGATAGAGGTTGACCGCCAGGCTCTGGGGCAGCGCGTCGAACATCAGCGAGTAATAGCGCACCAGGCCGGCCAACGGCGGCTGTTTGTAATAGAAGGGCGGGATCACCAACACGCCCTCGGCGCCATGGTCGGCGGCGTGCTTGCTGAGCTTGATCGTGTCGGGCAAATCCGACGTGCCGGTCGAGCAGATGATGTTCATGCCGTCCTTGTTCTTGCCGGCCACTTCCATGATCTGCATGCGTTCTTCTGTATTGAAGGACGGGTATTCGCCGGTCGAACCCAGCACCACGATGCCATCGGCGCCGTTATGCTTGAACCAGGCCAGGACATCCTTGAAGGCGCCGGGATCGAATTTCAGGTTCTTGTCGCAGGGCGTGACGCTGGCGATCCAGAACAGGGTCTTGGCCTTGCTGCCCAGATTGCGGGCCGGCGCGGCGGCCGCGGGACCCGCGGCGGCAAGAGCGGCTGCCCCGCCCATCAAAGCCAATGCGTCTCTGCGCGTCGTTTCCATCGCCAGCTCCCCTTGCTTATGGAGAATCTCTACGCCTTTTCGGTCTCGCAAAAAAGCGCACGGCAGGTTTGCAGAGAAACCCGCAGCGGGATTGCCTCAAGGCCGGGCGGCGACCGCCTCGATCTCCAGCAGGAATTCCGGCCTGGGCAATCCGGCCACCACCATCAGCATCGAGGCCGGACGCGCCTCACCCAGCATCCGGGTCCGGACCTGGACATAGGCGGGAATATCTTCGGCGCGTGTCAGATATTGGGTGATCTTCACCAGATCGGCGACCGACATGTCGGCGGCCGTCAGCATTTTGACGATATGACCCCACGCCAATTCCGCCTGCCTGGTGATGTCCCGGGGGAATTCGCCGCATCCATCCATGCCCGGCGTGCCGGAGGTGAAAAGCCAGCGCCGGTTCGGCGCCACTTCAATGGCATCGCCATATTTTCCGATTCGGGCCGCCACGCCGATATCGTGAAGCTTGTGCGTCATCTTTTCCTCTCCGCGAAAGCGGCCATGGAAACTTTCCGATTCACCATTGGCAAGGCGTGGAAGCTGCCGATTTCCCCGTTCGAGCATGGCCGTAAGAAAAGTTCCCGGCCTTTGCGCTCAAGGGCGAAATGTCCTAGAATCCCAAGTGAAAACAGGCTTTATAACCGACGATATCTCAGTGGAGTGAGCACGCTATGGTCACGCTTCAAATCAATGGCCAGTCCCATGCGGTGGACGCCCCCGACGACATGCCGTTGCTCTGGGTCCTGCGCGACCTGGTGGGGCTGACCGGGACCAAATTCGGCTGTGGCATCGCCCAATGCGGCGCCTGCACCGTGCATCTGGACGGCAAGGCGGTGCGCTCCTGCATGCTTCCGGTGGGCTCGATCGGCAACCGCGCCATCACGACCATCGAAGCGATCGGCGATACCCCCGCCGGCGCCAGGGTGCAGAAGGCGTGGCTGGATATCGAAGTGGTGCAATGTGGCTATTGCCAGTCGGGGCAGATCATGTCGGCCACCGCTCTGCTCAATCGCACCCCCAATCCGGACGATTCCGATATCGACGCCGCCATGGCGGGCAATATCTGCCGTTGCGGCACTTATGTGCGCATCCGTCAGGCCATCAAGAACGCCGCCAAATCGGTCTGAACAGGCTATCCATGTCCATGTCTGCCCACACGTCTGAAACCGGCGCGCTGTCGCGCCGCACCTTCCTTAAAGTCTCGACCGCTGCCGGCGGCGGCCTGATGCTGGGCTTCCATCTGCCTGCCTTTGCCCAGGAAGGAACCAAGCCCGGCAAATATGTGCTCAACCCCAACGCCTTCATTGCCATAGCGCCCGACGGGAAGGTGGCGTTCCAGATTCCGCAAGAGGAAATGGGCCAGGGTGTCTATACCTCGCTGTCGCAGCTTCTCGCCGATGAACTGGACGTGGATTTCGCCCATGTGACGCCGCTGCCGGCGCCGCCGGTCGATGCGCTCTATGGCAGCCCGCGCTCGCATCGCATGGGGACCGGCGGCTCGACCTCGATCCGCAGCTTCTACATGGCGCTGCGCCAGGTGGGCGCCTCGGGCCGCGCCATGATGATTCAGGCCGCCGCCCAGCAATGGAAAGTCGATCCCAGGACTCTGCGCACCGAAAGCGGGCAGGTGATCGACGATGCCCATGGCGGGCGCAAGCTTTCTTACGGCGTGCTGGCGCCGCGCGCGGCCAAGCTGCCGGCGCCGCAGGACGTGACGCTCAAGGCCGACAAGGATCTGAAGCTGATCGGCAAGTCGGTGAAACGCCTGGACACGCCGGACAAGGTCAACGGCAAGGCGCAATATGGCATCGACGTCCACATGGATGGACTGAAGAGCGCAGCGTTAGCAGCGTCGCCCGTGGTGGGCGGCAAGGTCGCCCATGTCGATTCCAGCAAGCTACCTGCAGGTCTTGAGCTCGTGGTGCTGGACGACATCGTCGCGGTGGTGGGCCCGCATTATTGGGCGGCGAGAAAGGGCTTGGACTCACTCGCCATCACCTGGGATGGCGGCGAGAACGGAAAATACGACTCCGCCAAGATGTGGCAGGAAATCCGCCAGACTTCGACCGGGGACGGCGTGTTGGCCAAGGAAGAGGGCGACGCCAAGAAAATTCTTTCCGGCGCCGGCAAAGGCAAGCTCGAACTCGCCTATGAATTGCCGTTCCTCTCCCACGCGCCGATGGAGCCGCAGAACTTCACCGTTCACGTCAAGGATGGCGGCTGCGAGATGTGGGGCGGAAGCCAGGTCCAAACCGCCGCGGTGGCGGCGGCCGCCAAGACTCTGAACACCACGCCCGACAAAATCAATTTCCACAACCAGATGCTGGGCGGAGGGTTCGGCCGCCGGCTCGATACCGACATGGTGGTGAAGGCAGTGCGCATCGCCGAGAAGGTGGACGGCCCGGTCAAAGTGATCTGGAGTCGCGAGGAAGACATCCAGCAGGACATGTATCGTCCCGCCTACCGCAATGTGATGTCGGCGAGCCTGGACAAAAACGGCAAGGTCACGGCCTGGAGTCATCGCATCGCCGGCGGCGCGGTTTCGGTACGAATGTCGGGCAAGCCGCTCAAGGGCGGGCTGGACCGGGGCTCGCTGGAAGGCGCGACCGAGAATAATTATGGCGTGCCCAATTTCCGGGTCGAATATGTCGAGACCCCGCCCAAGGCCTTGAATGTGGGCTATTGGCGGGGCGTCGCGCCCAACAACAATATCTTCGCCACCGAAAGCCTGATGGACGAACTGGCGCTCAAGGCCGGCAAGGATCCCCTCGCCTTTCGTCTGGCGCAGCTCGACGGCGCACCGCGCCTGAAGGCGGCGGTGCAACTGGTGGCGCAGCGGTCCAACTGGGGCAGCCAGCTTCCCAAGCGCACCGGCCGGGGAATTTGTGCGCAATTCTGTTTCGGCACCTATATCGCCACGGTCTGCGAGGCCGAGGTGGATGAGAAAGGCGGGGTGAAAATCCGCCAGGTCCATTCGGTGATCGATGCCGGCCGGGTGGTCAATCCCGACACGCTGATGGCCCAGGTCCAGGGTGGGTTGATGTTCGGCTTCACCGCCGCGCTCTATGGCGACATCACCGTCAAGGACGGAAGGGTGCAGCAGCGGAATTTCAACGATTACCGCATCATGCGCATGAACGAAGCGCCGCCCATCGATGTGCACATCATCGCCAGCAACGAAGCGTCCGGCGGCATCGGCGAGCCGGGCTGCACGGCCGGACCGCCTTCGCTGGTGAATGCCATCGCCGCGGCCACCGGCATCAGGCTGCGCAAGCTTCCGATCGATCGCGACATTCTGGCGGGTAGGAAAATCGCATGAGCAAAAAGGGATGGAGCATTGCGGCGGCGGTAATCGTCATCATCGTGCTGGGCGTTGCGTTCTGGCTGTTGGCGCTGCCGGGGCCGATGTCGTTTGCCCAGGGCGGCACGGTTCAACTGGCGGATTACAACGGCGCCAATCCCACCGGGGTGCCGGCCGAATTGGCGAAGGCTGATCTCGTCAAGCGCGGCGAATATCTGGCGCATGCCGCCGATTGCGTGGCCTGCCATACCGCCCAAGGCGGCCAACCTTATGCCGGCGGCTTCGCCTTTAACCTGCCGGGCATGGGAACGATCTATTCGACCAACATCACGCCCGACAAGAAAACCGGCATCGGCAATTACACCGACCAACAATTCCTGGATGCCCTGCACAAGGGCATGCGTGCCGATGGGCAGCATCTTTATCCCGCAATGAGCTACACCTCTTACACCTACATGACCGATGCGGACGCGCTGGCGATCAAGGCCTATCTGTTCAGCCTGCCGCCGGTGCATGCCCCGGCCCGGGCCGACAATTTGACTTGGCCGTTCAACCATCGCGGCCTGATGGCGGTGTGGAATGCCTTCTACAATGCGGATAGCCGCTTCAAGCCGCATCCTTCCGAAAGCGCGGAATGGAACCGGGGCGCCTATCTGGCGGAAGCGCTGGGCCATTGCGGCGAGTGCCACACCCCCCGCAATCCGGCTTTTGCGATGAACAACCGGCACAAATTCGCCGGCGCCCTCACCGCCGGCTGGCGCGCCTATGACATCTCCAGCGACGCCAAGTCGGGCCTGGGGACCTGGAGCGACAAGGATCTCGCCACTTATCTTTCCACCGGCCATGCCGACGGCCATGGCGGGGCGGCCGGCCCCATGGGTGAAGCAGCGGACGACAGCCTCACTTATCTGACGCCTGGCGACATCCGCGCCCTGGTGGTCTATCTGAGAAGCGTGCCGCCGCAGGATACCGATTTGCCTCGCGCGGTGACGGTGCCCGCGCCGGACTCGCATCGCCAGGGCGTGACGGCGGATCTCGATCCCCGGGGCGAGAAGATCTTCGCCGGCGCCTGCGCCAGTTGCCATGACTGGACGGGCGTCAGCCCCTTGAGCAAATACGCCACGCTCACCGGAGCCCGGGCGGTGAACGATCCCTCGGCCACCAATGTGGCGCAAACCATCATCAATGGCGTGAACCGCAAGACCGCGCAGGGTGTGATCTTCATGCCCGCGTTCGGCGAGGCCTATTCCGATGCGGAGATCGCCGCGGTGGCCAATTACGTCACCGCGCGGTTTGGCGCCCAAGGCGCGCATTTGAGCGAGAAGGACGTCGCCTCGCTGCGCAAGCAAGTCGCACAGCAATAGACGGGACCGGCTTCAGATATTGGCTCCGTGCGCGCGTAACAGCGCCGTGGCCTCGGCCACATCTTCGCGGACGCCGCGATGGACCTTGCCCATGCTGATCACCGCATGGACGTCGGCTGCGTAGATGCCCGGCATCGCGGCCTTGATGCCGGTGACTTTGGCGGCGTCGATTTTCACCTTGGCGCCGTCGGGCTGGGTGAGCGCCACCTTGGCCGTGGTCTTTTCCTTCAGGAAGCGTGCAATCGAAGCGATATAGCCGCGCGTTTCGGCCGGCAGGGGACGGCCATGATGGAGATGATCCTCGATATTGCCGGGCCCGTCATTGTAAGCGGCGAACATCGCCGGATAGCCGTATTTGTGATGCAGCCAGTTCAGATAGGCCGCGCCGGCATAAATGCTGTCATGGGGATCAAAGGGGTCATCACCCAGCTTGTACTGCGCCGCCATTTCGCTATAGGTGCCGCGCATCAGCTGCATCAGGCCCATCGCGCCCGCAGGCGAGACGATCGGGCTGTTGTCGGAGAGCACGGTGCGTCCGCCGCTTTCCTGACGCATCACGGCGCGAATCCATTTCGCGGGCACGTGGAACTTGGCGGCGGCTTCCTGGATCAGCGGTTCCCAACGTGCCATGAGCTCAGTGGATGACATCGCCTGTTCGCGCCCGAAGACGGAACTGTCGGGTGTCACCACCACGGTTTCCGGCTCGAACAGACGCGTCAGATCGAGGCGGGAAACGTCGCGCGCAAGATTGGCAGCGGAAAACGGCGCCGACGGGCGCTCTACGCCCTGCCACGCGGCGGCCATTGCCAAGGTCAGCGCACCAATGAAGAGGAAGCGTCCAAAACCGCGCCTGGGCCGCGATGCCGCAATCGCCCGCGCCTGCAACGAGGGTACGGAATTGACGAGCGACGTGTGGTCGAACAACGCGCATTCCTTCTGCCGATAAGGCCGGTGATGAAACCAATGGATCGTTTCAGCCCATTGGCGCGTTTTTCTCTCGCGCCTGAGAGTGACATCGGGACGGTTGACTGGTTTTCAAGTCAGCCGCCACGGATTTTGTCTTGGCGGAAAAATCACTTGAAGAAAAGTAAATAAAAACACGTATCAGCGCGTGCGCGCGCAACCGCTTTCACCGCCTGGATTTTTTCAGCGATGAAACTTCGCGGAACTTCGACTCGAATGAGTTCCTTGAATGGGAAGCGCCCTAACGCGCGCGGCGGCGCTGGGAACTCTGGGGCGCAGCGCCTTTGCGCTTGAGACTTTTCTGAAGCGCTTCCATCAAGTCGATCACGTTGCTTTCCTCGACCGGCTCGGCGGTGACCAGCTTCTCGCCTTTTTCCTTGCGGCGGATCAGATCGCGAAGCGCTTCCTCGTAGCGGTCCGTGAATTTCTCCGGTTCGAAATCGCCTTCCTGCTGCTCGATGATCTTGCGGGCGATCTGGACCATGCGCGCATCCGGTTTCTTGGTGGGAATGTCATCGAACGCCACCTGCGGCGCCACCACTTCGTCATGCATGCGCAGCGTATAAGCGATGATGCCCTTGTCGCGGGGCTCCAGCGCCACGATCCGCTCGCGCGTGTGCATCACCACGCGGCCCAGCGCGATCCGTCCCGCTTCCTTGAGCGCGTCGCGGATCACGATATAGGCCTCGGGATCCTCGTTGGGGACCAGGTAATAGGGATCGTTCCAGAACAGGCGGTCGATTTCGTTCTCGCCAACGAACCGCTCGATCTCGATGGTGCGCGTGGTCTCGAGCTTGACGGCGTCAAGTTCGTGCTTCTCCAGGATCACATAATGGTTCTTGGCGATCTCGTAGCCCTTGACCAGATCGGCGCGGTTGACCGGCCCGGTTTCCGGATCGGTGGGCACCATGCGGATGCGGTTATTGGTTTCGGGATTGAGCAGATGGAACGAGATGTCGCTCGACCGGCTGGTGGCGTTGTAGAGCGCGACCGGGCACGAAACCAGAGAGAGGCGCAAATTGCCCTGCCAGATGGGACGAGAGGATAATTTGGCGTCTTCCGATTTGGGCACGGCGACGTGGTGATGGGCCTCCTTTTTCTTGGCGGCTTTCTTCTTGGTCTTGGTCGCCATGTCACTTCGTCTCCCGCTCGAATTTTTGGCCCTGGGCCATGGTCAGTGTATCCCGGGACGCCAATTCCTGCGACTGGGCCCGCAACACACTCGTATAGTTGGTGAATCCGCCCCGTCTTGCCGCAGCGCCAACCGGGTACTGGAGTTGACGGCGTGGCGCCTCAGGACACCTCGATCAACGCCACATTGATGTCCGGATGCATCCGGCGCCTGAGATGCGCGGGCGTTTCCGTCAAGGTCACTTCCAGTGTGGGGCGCACCACCCCTTCCAGCAGATGACCGCCGAGGGTATTGCCGTCACGCCGCCCCAACACGGCATGGGCATGGAGGTCGGCCTCATGCTTGTCGTTCTCGGCGATATCGCCCACCAGGGAGATAACTTCCGCCTGCTCCTCGACCGGGATCGGCAGATATTCCTTCTTCTGCCAATCGAAATAGCCCAGCTTGGCGCGCTCGAACGCGCCCAAGGCGACAAACGACGCAGCTTTCACGTCATTGCGCCGGGCGAATTCCACGATGGTGTGTTTCGCCTCCTCGCCGGACGCGAGAACCAGAACCCACATTCGCGGCCCGGAACTCACAAGCTTGCTTTGCATGATCTTGAAAACCTGACCGGCGGGCGGTTGTTCCACCCGCTCTTCATTCGATCGAGGAAGGCTCAACTTGGTGGCGCGCCGCCCAAACCAATCGTGAGCGCCATGAATTGCTTCGCATTAACAATTGGTTCTTGTTCCATATGCGCAAAAATCTTGACGTTAACCAATTAATTCCGGTATTAACGATTTATTAACACTCATAAGGCGGGGCCAATCCAATCAACTTAAGGTCTCGTGGCTCGGGGTAATCTCCGCCGCGCGCGTGGCGGTATGGGGGTGGCGTCAAGGAAAGCATCGAGCACAAACAGCGACATTGGATGCGAACATGCTTGCCTATGAAGAATTGAAAGGCTCCAGCGGAAAGGAAATCTGGTTTCGTCCTACCCGCTTTGACGCGCGCAAGCTTTTTCCCAACAATCCGCCCCGTGTGCGGGTGAAGTCCTCCAGCTACCAGCTCCACAATATCAGCCTCACCGGCATCGCCGTGGTCGCCAAGCAGGCGACCGAGGAAGAACTCACTCTGGGCGAGACCGTGCCCATCATCTTCCAGCAGGCGGGTCTCTCGATCTTCGAAGGCCATGCCAAGGTCTGCCGCAGCGAGACCACGCCATTCGGTTCCAAATACGCCTTCAGCCTGGTGGATTCCTATGTGGATTTCGACCGGCTCTTGAGCCGCAACGTCCAGGCGCAGATCGCCGCCAATGGCAGTTTCCTTTCCAGCGAGCGCAATGCGCTTGTGCCGCGCGAATATCGCGCCTTCTGCTCCGATGTCCTGGGCGTCCTGCGCTCCTATCGCGCGCTGCTGGATGAAAATCTCCGCGTCACCGCCAATTTCCCCCACACCTTCGATCATGTCGGCGCGTATGAGGCCTGCGAAGCCAAAATGGTCGAGCAGTGGCGCAGCCTCTGGCTCACCGGCAACGACATCGTGCGCGAGGTGATGAATAACCGCGAGGCGCGCGAGGCGACCAAGGAATTCACCGAACTGGTGCTAACCCCCGAAATGCGCGCGGGCGCGATCTGGGACCGGTCCTATATGAAGCCGATGGGGTATCCGGGCGACTTCCAGATCATGAACCAGGTTTATGACTGGGAGCGGCTGGGCGACAATGTCTATCAGCAACTGATCCACCGCATGGGCCTGGAAGTGGCCCAGTGCATCGCCACCCGCATGCACATGGTGCGCGGCAAGATCGCCGATGTGGTGCGTGAACGCGGCCAGGATCGCCCGGCCCGCATCCTCAGCCTGGGAAGCGGTCCGGCGCGCGAGATCGAGACCTATCTGGAAAGCCCGCAAGCCCGTGGTGGTGGCAGGGCGGAATTCACCCTGGTCGATCAGGAACCCCAGGCGCTGGGGCATGCCTATGACCGCATCTATCCCGCCTTGATAAAGCTGGGCGGCCTGGCGCGGATGAATTCGCTCAACATCTCCTTCACCGACATTCTGCGCACCCATGGCGGCCTCAACCAGGTGCAACCGCAGGACATGATCTATTCGGTGGGATTGCTCGATTATCTCACCGACCGCCGCTCCCGCCTTCTGGTGGGCCGGCTCTACGACTCGCTGGCGCCGGGCGGCCTCTTGATCATCGGCAACATGAACGAGACGCCGCTTTCCAATCTCTGGCCGATGGAATTCATCGCCGACTGGACACTCGAGTACCGCAACGATGCCGAGATGCGGGGCTGGGCGGAAGGCTTGGGCGCCAAGGAATATTGGACGGAAACCGAAAGCACCGGGCGCGTGCGGCTTCTGTTCGTCCGCAAACCCTGAAAATCCCCGATCCAATCTTTCTCTCAGGGCGCGGGGGATTTTGGTACCTGGCCAGAAGCGAGGAGCGATGTGGGCAAGACGCCCATGAGCGACGAGCGACGCCGCCAGGGGACAAAAGACCCGCGCCCTTAAATCGCGACGCGCAACTCGTCGGGAGCCTGCCTGACCGCGATGAAGCGGTCGCGCGGCAGCGCCACCGTCACCGAAGTCCCGACATTGACCTGGCTTTCGATCCATAGCGCGCCGCCATGAAGCTCGGCGAGCTTGACCGCATAGGGAAGACCGAGGCCGGTGCCGCTGTGCTGGCGGGTGAGTGAGTTTTCCACCTGCTCGAAGGGCCGCAAGACCCGCTCCACGTCGGGAGCGGGGATGCCGATGCCTTCGTCGCGCACCCGCATCAAGACCGAGCGATCCGAGACGCTGACAGTCACATCCACCTCGCGGCCGTTATGGCTGAACTTGACGGCATTCGAGACCAGATTGAGCAGGATCTGCAGGATGAGCTTGCCATCGGCGCGCACCATCACCTGGTCGGCGCAGGCCCTGAGCGCGATCTTGATCCCACCTTGCAGCGCCTTGGGCTCGCACATGCGGATGCTTTCGCGGGCCAATTGCACCAGATCGACCTCGCGCTCTTCGATGGTCAGCTTGTTCGCTTCCGCCTTGGCGAGATCCAGGATGTCGTTGATGATCGAAAGCAGGTGATAGCCGCTTGCCGCAATATCCTTGACGTAGGAGGCATAGTGCTTGTTGCCGAGCGGGCCGAACGTTTCACGGTCCATGATGTCGGAAAAGCCGATGATCGCGTTGAGCGGAGTGCGCAGTTCATGGCTCATATTGGCGAGGAATTCGCTCTTGGAGTGGTTGGCCTTGTTGGCTTCCACCAAAAGCACGTTGGCGATTTCGTTCTTGGTCTCGATGGTGCGGTGGGCGATGTAGCCTTTGCGGGTCTGGGTCTCCTGGATATAGCTCGACAGCAGGCCCACCGCGGTCGCCATGGCAAGGAAGAAATTGTTGGAAATCAGATCGGCGACCGGCACCGGATTGAGAATGACGGCCGAGACTTCATAGGCCAGGACCAGCATGATCGAAATGACCACGCTGGCGATGAAATCCACCCGGATCAGGCTGTCGCAATAGACCACGACCATTATCAGGCCGGCATAATAGTTGCTGTTGAAGGGCGCGGGCATCACCGCCGTCATCGCCACCACGCCAAGGCCCGCGGTTGCCATCGTGAAGGCGAGCGCGAACTGGCTGAATCTTTCGAAATAGGGTGTGAAGGTGAAGGCGAACATCGCCAGCAGGGTGGGACCGACGATCACATAGCGGATGATGAACAGGCTCGACATCGCCTGGCCGCCCAGCCGCGAGTCCAAGAATCCGAACGCCATATAGAGTCCGATGCCCGCCAGGAGATAGGTGCGGATGAACACCATCGATTCCCGAAGCGCGCGGCGCGCGAAACGCCGCTCGGTTTCCGGATCCAGGAAGCGCAGCCAGAGCCGCGAATAAGCGAGCTCACCGGCTGCCATGTTCTTGTCTTTCATGGCCAAATTCGCATGCCCCTCCACCCGCCAAATTAGGTCATGGGAGTAAACAATCTGATTAGACGGCCCCTTTGCCGGTGCCGTTAACAAACCCTCTCGGCAATGGTGCGAATTCGAACGGCCGCTCCGCGCTTTGATGATACTCATTCATTTCAATGGCTTGCATGCCGGTCCGAGAATATGGAACTTTCTTGCCGGATCGGCGTTGGAGTTCATGGCGGGGGCTTTGGGGGAAATCGTGTCGAAGTCAGTTCGTTTCGGTGCGGCATCCCTGCTGGCATTGGCCTTGCCCGCGCACGCGCAGCAACTTGCCCAGAACGACATCAACCAGATGTCGATCGAGCAATTGGCCAATGTGGAGATCACCTCGGTCTCCAAGGCGGCCGAGCCGCTGAGCGATGCGCCGGCCTCGATCTATGTGATCAGCCACGACGACGTGATCCGGTCGGGGGCGCAAAGCGTGCCCGAGATGTTGCGTCTTGCGCCCAATCTGGAGGTAATGCAGACCAGTCCCAGCCAATATGTGATCACGTCGCGCGGACTGAACGGCAATTCAGCCGACCAGAGCTTCCCCGACAAACTGCTGATCCTGATTGACGGGCGCAGTGCCTATAACCCGCTTTTCTCCGGGGTCTATTGGGACATGCAGGATGTGCTGCCGGAGAATATCGACCGCATCGAAGTGATCAGTGGCCCCGGGGGAACCGAGTGGGGCGCCAATGCCATCAACGGCGTGATCAACATCGTCACGCGCAATTCCGCCGATACGAAGGGCGGCTTGATCGACCTGGGCGTGGGCGACCAGACTTCGAGTGCCGCTCTGCAATATGGCGGACAATGGGCCGACAATCTCACCTATCGGCTCTATGCCAAGGATTTCTACCAGCGTGCCGATGCCACGGTGGCGAGCCCGGGCGTGCCCAGCGGCAGCGCCCATGACGGCTGGACCAAGCCGCAAGGGGGCTTTCGCCTGGATTGGACGCCGGGCCAGGATCAGGTGAGCCTGGAAGGCGATATTTTCGGCGGCGCGGAAGCACAGACCGGGCTGCCCTTCAACATGATCGCGGGGGGCAATGTCACAGCCCGCTGGCAGCATCCCATGGATGACGGCCAGAACCTGCAGGTCTTGAGCTATTACGACGAGGAGCAGCGCACCTCGCTCAATGGCGGCAGTTTTTACCTCAACAGCTATGACCTCGAATTCCAGCACAATTTCACCTTTTCGAACTGGAACAGTGTGGTGTGGGGGGCGGGCGAGCGCATCGACCAGTACCGCATCCATCCCCGGCTGGGCGCCGCCAATTCGCTGATTTTCTCTCCCGGCTCCCGGGTGCTCAACCTGGCCGATATCTTCGGCGAAGACCGCATCGCGCTGGCCGATGGCGTTCAACTGACCTTGGGGCTGAAGCTGGAAGATGACCCCTATTCCGGGGTCACGCCCATGCCCAGCGGGCGCCTTTCCTGGAAGATCGATCCGCATAATCTGATATGGGGATCGGTGTCTCGCGCGATCCGCTCCCCGACGCCCTTTGATGTGGACGTGGTGGAGAAAGTCGGCACCGGCGTCTTTCTCACGGGCAACGCGGATTTTCTGCCGGAGGATGTGATCGCCTATGAAGCGGGCTGGCGCGGCCAGGTCACCCAAGACCTGTCTGTTTCGGTCACCGGCTTCGATGATTTCTATTCCAATCTGCGCAGCATCGAACCCACGCCGGTTTCCTTCGTGCCGCTTTATTGGGGTAAGGGGATCGGCGGCAATATCTACGGGTTGGAAAGCTGGGCCAACTATCAGTTGACGGATTGGTGGAGGCTGGCGGCGGGCTTGACCTGGCAGCACGACGATTTGAAATTCGTGCCCGGCGCAAGCGGGTTTTTGGGCGTGGCGCAGGACGGCAACGATCCTCATCACCAGGCGTCGTTGCGTTCGTCGATGAACCTGGCGGACGGCCTCACCTTCGACGCCGACTTTCGCGAAGTCGGCCAATTGCCCAATCCTCATGTCCCCGAATTTGTGGAGTTGAACGCGCGGCTGGGATGGCAGGTCAATGACCGTCTGGACCTTTCGCTATCGGGCTTTAATCTTCTGCACGGGCATCATGTGGAGTATGCGCCCGGTGACGCGATCAGGCGCAATTTCTTCCTCGAAACCAAATGGCGCTTTTGAAGCACAATGCAAGTCTGAGGATATGGGGCAAGCGCGCCGCGGCTGTTTGGTTGACTCTGGCGGCGGCGACCTTCGCCGGGCCGGAAGCCAGGGCGCAGGATTCGCTGGAGTATGAGGTCAAGGCGGCTTATCTGGCCAAATTTGCGCCGTTCATCGAATGGCCCGCCAGGGCCTTTTCCTCGCCCACCACTCCCCTCACCATCTGCGTGGTCGGTCCCGATCCATTCGGCCCTCTGCTGGACCGGGCCGCCGCCGGAGAGCGTGACGGCGACCGGCCGGTGACGATCCGCCGGCTGGCGGCGCCTGCACCCGATTGCCAGATCCTTTTCGCCGACGGCGACAATCAAGCGGTCAATAACGTCCTCGGGGCCGAAAAAGATCGGCCGGTAGTGACTGTCACCGATTCCGGCGCCCGCGCGCATGGCATCATCAGCTTCGTGGTGACCGGCAATCACGTGCGCTTCGATATCGATGAAGCCGCCGCCAACGCGGTTGGCATCCACATCAGTTCCAAACTGCTCGATCTTGCCCATGCGGTAAAAAAGGGGGCGCGGCCATGACGCTGACCCGCCCCCGCTTCGGGATCCCCATGTTCGCGGCCCTGCTGGCGGCGGCGGTGTTGCTGGCCGCCGGTTTCTGGATGGCGCGCTACGAGGATCAACTCTACAGCGCCGAACAGCTCAAGGATGTGAGCGAGCAGGCCCGCATCCTGGCCGCCAGCGTGGGCGCGGCGGTGGCCTTCGACGACCGCGGCGCGGCGCAGGAATATCTGGATGCGCTGGCGGTCAATCCTGAGCTCCAGTCGGCCGCCATTTACGACGGCAAGGGGCGACGCATCGCCCAAATCCTGCGGCCCGGCGCCGGCCTGCCGCCGCGTTCGTCCGCGGGAGGCCAGCTGATCGGCGATCATATCGATGTCACCGAGCCGGTGCTGCAGAACGGCCAGACGCTGGGCAGTGTCGCGGTAAGGGCCAGCGCCGAGCCGCCGCAACGCCGCATTGCCCGCTACGCCGGGTTGGTCCTCCTGGTCACCATGGGCGCGCTGGTGATCGCCGTGTTGAGCGTAAGCCAGGCAGCGCTGACCGAGCGCGCCGCGGAACTCTCCCGGGTCAATGCGCGACTCAAGGACGAGATGACGGAACGTCAGAGAACCGAGGAGGCCTTGCACCAGAGCCAGAAGATGGAGGCCATCGGCCAATTGTCTGGCGGCATCGCCCATGATTTCAATAATCTCATCATGATCGTCAAAGGCAATTTGCGGCTCTTGCGCAAGCGCTTCGATCCCGCCGTCCATAACGCCAGTTCCTATATTTCGGCGGCGGAAGAGGCGCTGGACCGCGCTGCCCACCTCACCCAGCGCATCCTGGCTTTTTCGCGCCGCCAGCCGCTTTCTCCCGCCCCGGTGCGGCTGTCCGAACTGGTGGAGGGCATGAGCGAATTGATCCGCCACTCGGTGGGTGAGAAAATCCAGATCGAGACTCACCTGCACGCGCGATGGTGGACGCGCTGCGACGTCAATCAGATGGAGAATGTGATCCTCAATCTGGCTATCAATGCCCGCGACGCCATGCCCGGCGGGGGACGCCTGATCGTCGAAACCTTCGACCGGCAACTGGACCGCGCGCCTTCCGGGGTGGCTGACTTTGTTCCTGGCAGCTATGTCGCCCTCAAGGTGCGCGACACCGGAATCGGCATGAGTGAAGAAGTGCGCGACCGGGCGCTCGACCCCTTCTTCACCACCAAGCCGCTGGGAAAGGGCACGGGGCTTGGCCTTTCCATGACCTTCGGGTATGTGCGTCAATCGTCCGGATATCTGAGGATAGAAAGCCGGCCCGGTGAGGGCACTACGATCACGATACTCATGCCGCGTACCGAGGAGGTCACATGAAGCACCAAATCCTGATCGCCGAGGATGAGGTGATGCTGCGCGTGATCGCGGTGGAAATGCTGGAAGATGCCGGTTTCGAAGTCTTTCAGGCCGGCGACGGCGAAGAGGCGCTTACGCTCCTGAAGCTCAATCCCGGAATCGCGCTTTTGGTGTCCGACATCAAGATGCCGCGCATGGATGGCTATGCCCTGGTCAAGGCGGGCCTGGAATTCAAGCCGGAGCTCAAGATCCTGATGATGACGGGCTATGCCCAGGATCCTCCGCCCGATCTGATCCGCGAGCGGCAAATCGAAATCCTGCGCAAGCCCTTCAACCTCGACCGGCTGTGTCAGATGGCCGAGGCGATGACCGCCAATTGACCCGCCACCGCTTTAATGAACTGGCGCGAGGGATTTTGGCCGCTGAGCAGGAGACCGCGCGGAGCGTACGGAGGTACGTGAGCACGGCCGACGCACTCAGCGGGCAAAAGACCCGCGGCCTTATTGCGGCGGGGCGTGGGTGGCGGCGAGATAATCCACGATCAGGGGAATATCGTCATCCTTAAGCGGCGCCTTGTAGGTGGCGCGCATTTTGGCGACTTCTGCGGCCCAGGTGGCGCGCGGCAGAAGCGGCTGATCCAGCACCATGTCCGCCGAGTGACATGCCAGACAATTCTGGTTCACGATCTTCACGTTGGGGCCGTCGGGAAAAGACGCGGCGTCGGGCGGAAATTCCAGATGCAATGATTTGAACGCGGGTGCAGCCGCTCCCAGCGCCGACGCCAGCATGCCAACCAATCCGATCAGGATGATTTTCTTCATCGCATCACACCAAGGTCACGGACGTTCGTTCGATCACATTGCGCATATAGCCGGACCCGTTCCAGTTCGCCTGGTCAGGTTGCACATCGCCGGCGGCGTTGGTGCACCGGACCGCCAAGGTGGCTGCTCCCGCCTGCCCCAACGCGATGTCTGCGGTCCAGCGGCGGAAACTATATTGTCCCTCGTCGGCGCCGAGCTTGGCAGGCTGCCAGCTCTGCCCGCCATCAGCCGAGACTTCGACCTTGGCGACGCCCTTGTCCCCGCCCATCGCCAGTCCGCGCAAAGGCGCGCGCGCACCCGCCTTGAGCCGCGCGCCGGGACTGACATTGGTGATGAAGGAGCGCGGCAGCATGCGGCTTATGGGCACCATGGTGACGCCGGCCTGGCCGGGTTTCATGTCGGCATGCGGCGTATCGGGAACCAGATAGGCCGTCTTCATCCAGAAATTGTCGTCCGGCGCATCCAGCACTTCGATGTCATTCAGCATCTTGACCCAATAGGTTGAATACCAGCCCGGCACCACCAGCCGGATGGGATAGCCGTTGAGCAGCGGCAGCGCCGTGCCGTTCATCGCATAGGCGATCAACACTTCCGGCTGGCGGGCATGATCGATGCTGAGCGATTTCTTGAATTGCGGCCCATCGCTCACCGGCGCCTTGTCCAACCCGGTGAAGCGCACCGCCACGGCGTTGGGTTTGATGCCGGCCTTTTCCAGCATGTCACTCAGCCGTACGCCGGCCCAGCGCGCGTTGCCCATGGCGCCGTTACCCCACTCGCCCCCTGGTACCCGGGGCTGGAAGAAACCGCGGGAATTGCCGGAACATTGATTGACGGCGGCGATTTTGACGCGGGGAAATTTGACGAGGTCAGGCAGCGCCAGCGAAAGCTCATTCTGCACCTGGCCGTGCACCTTGAGGCGATAGGAAGCGGCGTCGATCTCGGTCGGGATGTCGGACCAATGCCAACGCACGAAGAATTTGTCGTTGGGGGTAAAGACGCCGCGGTCGAATTCCTCGAACGGGGTCTCCAGCATCGGCGGGCGGCTGCGTTGCAGCACCATCGTGCCTTTTTGCGGAAAATCCGTGGTCAGCGGGCGTTTCCCGTTGCCGCCTGGAAAAGGAAAATCGGGCGCTTTCGTCGCGGCCCAACTTGGCGTTGCGGCCAAGGCCATGGCACTTGCGCCTTCGACCAGAATCGCGCGCCGTGACCGCATGCCGAAATGCTCCTTACAATTCCTGCGAGAACATAACACGGCTTTTTACGGCGGCGTTATGACAAGACGAATATCATGGTTGCGCTTTTGTCAAAGCAGATATCTGGGCGTGTAGCGCGTCGGCGATGGTCAAACCTTCCGCTACCGCACGTGCGCGTAAAGAAAGTCTGCGATCCCCAGGCAGACGCGCGCCATCATCTTCCACCGCCTTGACCAGTTCGCCCATGCGGGAAAGAAAATCCTTGCCTGCAAAATGCGCAGGATCAAGCGCGATCAGAAACTGTCCGAGCCGGGGCGGGCCGCCTTCGGCGTCCATGAAGCTGGAAGCTTCCCAGGCGAAGTGCGCACCGGCAAGCGCGCCGCAGAGAATCTCCACCATCAGCGCCAACGCTGAACCTTTGGCGCCGCCCAGCGGAAGCAGCGTGCCGGCCAGGGCCTTGGCGGGATCGGTGGCGGGCGTGCCGGCGCTGTCGATCGCCCAATTGGACGGGATCGTCTCGCCTTTGTTTTTTGCCGCCACGATCCTGCTGCGCGCCACCACCGACAGCGCCATGTCGATCACCAAAGGCGCGCGTCCGGGAAGCGGCGCGGCAAAGGCCAAGGGATCGGTGCCGGAACGCGGCCGCACGCCCCCATGAAACGCCATTGCGCTGGGGGTGTTGGAGAAGAGGAAGGCCACCAGCCCCACCTCCGCCAGACGCTCGACATGCCGTCCCGCCTGGCCGCAATGATGCGAGGAGAAGATGCCCGCGCCGGCCACGCCCATCGCGCGCGCCAGAGGCGTCAACTTTTCGATCGCCATATCGATCGCCGGATAGGCGAAGCCTGTTCTGGCGTCCACCCGAAGCGCCCCGCCCTTTTCCACGACGGCGGGAACCGCGAAGCCATCCACTTTTCCCACCCGCGCCTGCTCGGCATAGGAGGGCACACGGACCAGGCCATGACCCGATTGTCCATCGGCTTCGGCGCCAATTAGCGCCGTGGCAGTTGCGCGCGCATTCTCTTCCGAGGTGCGGTTTGCCGTCAGCGCGCGGCAGACCAATCGTTCCGCCTCGGCGAGGGAGAGGGTGACGCTCACGCGCTGCGGTAAAGCTTGGTCATCACGAATTCACGATGGCCGAGCGCTTCCGCGGCGGTGAGCCGGCCATTGGCGGTCTTGGCGATCATCTCGATCAAAAGATCGCCGGCCTGGTCGATGGTCATGTCGCGGCGGACGACGCCTGAGACATCCACGTCGATATGCTCGCCCATCAGCCGGGCGGTCTTGGGATTTCCCGTGATCTTGATCACCGGCATGATGGGATTGCCGATCACATTGCCTTGACCGGTGGGAAAACAATGGACCACATACCCGGCTGCCGCCTGGAGCGTGCAGCACTCCGCCGCCGCCGATGACGTGTCCATGAAGTAAAGGCCGTTGCCCCGCGCCGGCGCTTGCGCCGGCTCCAGCACGTCTATGAATTTGATCTTCTTGCCGATTTTTTCCAGGTTGCCCAGCGCCTTTTCCTCGATGGTGGTGAGGCCGCCTGCGATGTTGCCCTTGGTGGGCTGGCTATCCGACAGGTCCGAGGTCTTGTGCGCCTCGATCACGTCATCCTGGTAGGCCTGCCAGGTTTTCATGAATTTCGCCTTGATCTCAGGCGAGATGGCCCGCGCCGCCGCCAGATGTTCGGCGCCGGTGAGTTCGGAGGTTTCGCCGAAGCAGCCATAAAGGCCCAGCGGCACCAGCTTGTCATACATGCTGCCCACGGTGGGACAGGAGGCGAGACCGGTGGTGGTGTCGCTTTCCCCGCATTTGGCTGCCACCCAGAGATCGGTGAGCGGGCATTCCACCCGCAGCTGCTCGGACGCCCAATGCACGAATTCCTTGGCCTTGCGCGAGGCTGCCGCCACCGTGGCGATGTCGCCATTGCCTTCGATGGAGAAGCCCGCCACGGGTTTGCCGGTCCTGGCAATGCCGGCCACCACTTTCTCGGTCCAGCCGCCTTCGATGCCGATGACGATGCAGGCGGCGACATTGGGATTGGCGCCAGTGCCGATCATGGTGCGAAAATGGAGATCCAAATCCGCGCCGAATTGCAGCCTGCCATAGGCGTGGGGCAGCGCGATGGTGCCTTGGATATGGGCCGCCACCGCTTCGCAGGCGGCGTTGGAGATGTCGTCAAGCGGCAGGATCGCCACATGATTGCGCACGCCCACCCGGCCATTCTCGCGCCGATAGCCCCAAATCTTGCGTTCCGTCAGATTCATGTTCGTCCTACCAGCGCTTGGTCTTGAGATTGTGGGTGTGGACATGACTGCCCTTGGCGACGGGGGCGACAATCTTGCCGATATCCTCGCCATATTTGATCACGGTGTCGCCCACTTTGAGATCGCGAAGCGCGATCTTGTGACCGATGGGCACGGCCCCGGCCGAGGTCAGGCGGAAATCGCTATTGTCCTCGGTGACCACCACCAACATGTCGGTGTCGGCCGCAAGGTCCTCCACCACCACCACGCCCACATTGTCTTTGCGGTCGTGAACCAGAAGATGCGGTTTTGCCATGAATTCCCTCTCTCGCCTGGATCCATGACATCCCAAATGTGGAGCACGCTGGCAAGGAAAAGCGATTCAGCGCGAGCGCGTCCGCTCTACAGCGTCACGCCAACCGGCCACCAGCCGGGTCCGCGTGCCGTCATCCATGGCCGCTTCGAAGCGTTTTTCGCGCCGCCAGCTTTTGGCAAAACCCTCTTCGCCAGGCCAGACCCCTGCTCCTGAACCCGCCAGCCAGGCCGCGCCCAGCGCCGTGGTTTCCAATACAATCGGGCGGTCCACCGGCGCATCCAGGATGTCGGCCAGCCGCTGCAGCATCCAGTCGCTGGCCACCATGCCGCCATCCACGCGCAGCACAGTGTCCGACGCCCCCTGCCAATCGGCCCGCATGGCGTCCAGCAAATCAAGGGTCTGGTAACAGACTGCTTCCAACGCGGCGCGGGCGATTTCCTTGGGCCCCGTGTTGCGGGTGAGGCCATAGAGCGCGCCCCGGGCATGCGCATCCCACCAGGGCGCGCCCAGCCCGGTGAAGGCCGGCACCAGATAGACCGCCTGTTCGGGATCGGCGGCGGCGGCCAAAGGCCCGCTTTCATCGGCGCGGGCGATCAGATGCAGGCCATCGCGCAGCCACTGGATCGCCGCGCCCGCCACGAAGATCGAACCTTCCAGGGCATAGACGCTCTTGCCGTCGAACCGATAGGCGATGGTGGTGAGGAGACGCTTGGTGGACGCGATCCGCTTGGCGCCCGTGTTGAGAACGGCAAAGCAACCCGTGCCGTAGGTGGATTTGAGCATCCCGGGCGCGAAACAGGCCTGACCCATGGTCGCGGCCTGCTGGTCGCCGGCGATGCCACGAATTGGAATGGCGGTACCGAACAAGGCGGGATCGGTGGCGCTGAAATCGTCGCGGCATTGCTTGATCTCTGGCAGCAGGGCGCGGGGCACGCCAAACAGTTTGAGCAGATCGTCGTCCCACGCGCCTTTCTCGATATCGCAGATCAGCGTGCGGGAGGCGTTGGTGAGATCGGTGGCATGGACCTTGCCGCCCGTCAGCCGCCACAGAAGAAACGTGTCCACCGTGCCGAAAGCGAGTTCGCCCCGCTCGGCGCGGGCGCGGGCACCTTCAACTTGGTCCAGCATCCACTGTATCTTGGTAGCCGAGAAATAGGGATCGAGCAGAAGCCCTGTCTTGGCCGTCACCATGCTTTCCAAGCCTTCGCGGCCCAGCTTTTCGCAAAGGTCGGCGGTGCGGCGGTCCTGCCACACAATGGCGTTGTGGATGGCGCGCCCTGTCCTCTTGTCCCAGATCAGGGTGGTTTCCCGCTGATTGGTGATGCCGATGGCGGCGATATCGGAGGCCGACAATTTGGCGTCGGCCAAGGCTCCCCTCATGGTCGCCAGCACGGTGCGCCAGATATCTTCTGGGTCATGCTCGACCCAGCCGGAACGGGGAAAGATCTGGGGAAATTCCTGCTGGGCCACACCCTTCACGCGATAAGCGCCATCGAAGATCATGGCGCGCGACGAGGTCGTGCCTTGATCCACCGCCAGGACGAAATCCGCCATTATCTCCCTCACGCCTGCGCGAAACGATCTTCCAGATGATCCGCCAGCGCCCGCTCCTCCGCCGCGGTGAAGCGCAGGCCCAACTTGGTGCGCCGCCAGAGAATATCGGCGGCCGAGAGCGCCCATTCCTTCTCGACCAGGAAGGCCACTTCGCGTTCGCTGAGATCGGCGCCGAAGATACGGCCCAGATCGCCGTCCTTCACGATCGTATGCGCTTCGGTGCCATAGGCGCGCGCCAAGCGGCGGATCGTGGACGGCGCGATCTTGGGTGCATGTTTGTGGAGCGCCGCCACCAGCGCCTCGAAGCCGGCCACGGGAAAATCGCCGCCTGGCAGGCCAGCGCCTTTGGTCCAGGCGGGACCGCGCGCGCCCAATACGCTTTCGATTTTTTCCAGTGCCCGCTCCGACAAATGGCGATAGGTCGTGATCTTGCCCCCGAATATGTTGAGGATCATGCCGCTTTCCACCGTGCCGTCCAGCTTCAGCACATATTCGCGGGTGGTCTCCTGGGCCTTGGAGGCGCCATCATCGTAAAGCGGGCGCACGCCCGAATAGGTCCAGGCGATATTCTCGCGTGTCACCGGCACGCGGAAATATTCGCCGGCCGCCGCGCAGAGATAATCGATCTCCTGGTCCGTTGCCCGCACCATCGCCGGGTCGCCCCGATAGTCGCGGTCGGTGGTGCCGATCAGCGTGAAGTCGCCCTCATAGGGAATGGCGAAGATCACACGGCCATCGCGGTTCTGGAAAATATAGCAGCGATCGTGATCGTAGAGCCGTTTCATCACCAGATGGCTGCCTTGGACCAGGCGGACATGGCGGCGGGGAGGTTCGCCCACCACGGAATTCAGGACATGGTCCACCCAGGGACCGGCGGCGTTCACCACCAGCTTGGCGCCCACCTCATAAATCTGTCCCGAGCGCCGGTCTTTCAGCCGCACCGCGAACCCGCCGTCCTTGCGCGTCAAGTGGGTCACCCGGGTCTGGGTATGGATGCGCGCGCCCTTGGCCGAGGCATCGCGCGCATTGAGCACCACCAGGCGCGAATCCATCACCCAGCAATCGGAATATTCGAACCCCCGCGTCATCGACGGCTTCAGCACCGCGCCCGCGGGATCGCGCCGAAGATCAAGACTCCGGGCAGGCGGCAGGCGCTTGCGGCCCCCAAGGTGGTCGTAGAGAAAAAGTCCCAGCCGGAGCAGCCAGGCGGGCCGGGAATCGGCGCTTTCGGGAAGGACGAATCTGAGGGGCCAGATGATATGGGGCGCCATTCCCCACAGCACTTCCCGTTCCTTGAGCGCTTCTCGCACCAGCGAGAAGTCGTAAAACTCCAGATAGCGAAGCCCGCCATGGATCAGCTTGGTCGAGGCCGATGAGGTGCCCGAAGCCAGGTCATTCTGCTCGGCCAGGAGCACCGAAAAGCCCCGGCCTGCGGCGTCCCGTGCGATGCCGCAGCCATTGACGCCGCCGCCCACCACCACGATGTCGAATTGTTCCACCCTTCCCCTTACCCCTGGGACGCCCGGTTCGAAGCGGTTGGATGCTAGCGCAATCCGTCATGGCGCCCAACTATTCCCCGGAACGCGATTCTGGTTTCGACGTTTCCTATGTGTGACTTGCCGGTCAGAAATGATTTGGCGATCACAAAGAGCGGCGGAGAATGGCGAAAGCCAGTTCCCGCCGCTCTCGTTTTGAGAGCAGAACGATGGCAAAGCATTCAAAATACAATGCAACCAAAGTCCGCCAGGGCGCGATCGTTTTCAACGGTCCGCTCGAATTGGCGGTCTTTATGGCAGGCTTATTCGGCAGCGTGGCGCTGCTGTTGATCGCCTTGCTGCTTCATCTCTGAAGGCACTGCGCCGTCCTTTGTTTTATGCGGTTCCGGACGGAAAAACCGCTCATGCTTTTCCTGGAACCGCTTAGCGGTGGAAGCGCCCCTCGATGGCCGCCTTGCCGATCACATGGCCATCCATCGCCGCCAAAACCTGCTGGCGGGTGGCGTCGGGCCCCAAATTCAATTTGGTATCCAGGGCATAGAGTTCGATCGTGTAATGGTGATAGACGCCGCGCGCCCCCGGCCCCATGAAGCCGGGATGGCCGCCGAGATTGTTGGGCTGGACGGTGCCGTCCGGAAGCGTGGGTAGGGTGGGCACGCCTTCGGGCAGGGCATGCACGCCGGCGGGAATATTGAACGCCATCCAATGCAGCACGTCCTCGACGCCTTTGCGCGGCGCGACGTCCGGATCGTGCATGATCAGGGCAAAGCTCTGCGTTCCTTCCGGTGCATTCTCCCAGGCGAGCGCGGGTGAGATCGGCGACGATGACGCCTGGGTGTATTTGTCGGGGATGACACCGCCATCGGTGAAGGACGAGCTGGTCAATGTCATGGGCGTGGGCCGGGGCGCCGCCGCATTCTGCGCCTGGGCCATCATTCCTGTTCCCAGCAAAAGCGAAGCACACAGCACCGTGGCCAGCGGCGTAGTATGAATTCTCCGCATCGTTCCCTCCCATCCTCGCCGGCCCGCCAACCGGGCCGCAAACCAGTTTATTCTTCCCGTAAAGCGGCAAGCCATCAAGGGTCGCCGGAAGGCCCTGCAAACTCAGTTGATGTGGTGCTGGCCGCGCAGTTCGGCCTGCGCCGCCTCCATCTCGCTTGCGAAGCGGGGGTCCTGCATCAGCCTGACCGCGACGACGGAGCCCAATTCCTGGCCTGCCACAATGTCGCTGCGGAAATGCATGCCGCAGACCAACCGGTTCTCGGCATATTCACGAGCGCGCTCCAGGATGGCCTGCGCCTTGTCCGGCATCAGCGCCGCCAGTACTACGCCGGTGGAAAAGGCCAGGGTGGCGTGACCGCTGGGATAGGAGGTTTTGGCGGGACCGGGTGCGTGCAACTCGCATGTTTCGATGCTCGGGTCCACAATCCAGGGGCGGTCGCGGCGAAAGAAATTTTTCCCCGGTTGCGCATCGGCCGATTGTTCTTTCACCACATCGTCCAGCAGCTTTGCCGTGGCAGGCAGCGTCATCACATCAAAACCAAGAACCTTGTCGAACAGGGCGGGGCTCTCGTCGCTCGCGTCGCGCTTGGCCGCCGCCATCATGGCGGGAGTGGCACGCGCAGCGATGGCGTGAAGCTCGGCGACTTCTGCCTGGGCCTGGGGTGAGCCTGCGGCCGGCGGCGGCGGCAAGAGGTGCGAGGCGTCGATCTGGGCTGGGCCCAGCAATGCCGCATTCGCCAGCCCGGCGCCGCAGAACAAGAACAAGAAGGCAAAAAAGCTGCGTTTCATACACCCTTCCATCCTGGCGGGTTCGGTCCGCTCACGAAGCCTATACCAAAAATCAAAATTGGCTCACTGTTCTGAGTTTGCGCCCTTGCCATGGGAGACCGCCGAACATGGGGCGGAGCGGCCAGGACCCTGGTGTCGTGGTTTCGCTGTTCGACCACATCACCGATATCGAGGTCTTAGCGAACTGCGAAACCAAAACGACATCAGGAATCGATAATTTGCTAGTGTCCTTTGATTCCGAAATTCGCCAGCATACGATATAAAGCTCATGCGAATTCGGAATCTGGACACTAGCGCCCATGAAGATATTGGTGATCGAAGACGATCTCGAGACGGCGGACCATATCGGCCACGCCCTGCGCGCCCAAGGTCACGAAGTGGACGAAAGCTTCGCCGGACCGGACGGCCTGGCCAAGGCGCGCGGTGGAAAGCATGCCGCCCTGATCGTGGATCGCATGCTTCCGGGCATGGACGGCCTCAGCCTGGTCAAGCAGTTGCGCCAGGAAGGAAGCCAGACCCCAGTCCTTTTCCTGACCACCATGAGCGGCATCGACGACCGGGTGGCGGGGCTGGAAGGCGGCGGTGACGATTATCTCGCCAAGCCGTTCGCCCTGGCCGAGCTGGTGGCGCGGGTCAACGCCATCACTCGGCGCAATGACCAGCGCCCAACCATGCTCAGGGCGGCCGATCTGGAGATGGACCTGATCCGGCGGGAAGTGCGGCGCGCCGGCAAGACGGTAGAGCTTCAGCCCCAGGAATTCAGGCTGCTGGAATATATGCTTCGCAACGCCAGCCGGGTGGTGACGCGCAGCATGCTGCTCGAGAATGTCTGGGATCTGCACTTCGATCCGCGCACCAACATCGTGGAGACCCATATGAGCCGGCTGCGTGGCAAGATGGACCGCGGCCACACGGTCGAACTGATCCATACCATCCGCGGCACCGGCTATATCCTGCGTGCCGATTAGGGCGTTCCATAGCGAAGGCTTCCGCATCGCGGCGATCTATGTCGCCATCTTCGCGCTTTCGGCCGCGCTTCTCGGCGTTCTCACCATCGTGATCGTGAACGAGGAATTCCGCGACCAGATCGTGCAATTCGCCAATGCCGATATCGGCGCGATCCGGGACGGTTATCGTACCGAAGGCGTGCCGGAGGCCAAGGAAGTGATCAGCCAGCGCATGAGTACGCCCGGTGCGTCTGACTTTTTCCTTTTGGAGCAAGGCCGCGCGCGGCTTGCCGGCAACCTTCAGCCGATGGAGCCCCAAACCGGGATTCTTACCCTGCCCGATCCCGGCAATTCTCCGGGACATTTGATCCTGGGCGTGGGAGCCTTTCTCGCTCCGAACTTGTACATTTTTTCCGGCAGCGATCTTTATCGCGCGCAGCTTACCCGGCGGCGCATCCTGGTCACCCTCTCCTGGGTGTTCGCCGGCGCGTTGATATTGGCGATCCTGGGCGGAACGCTGGTGAGCCGCAGTTTCCTGCGCCGCACCGACATGATCGTCACGACCTGCCGCGCCATCATGGCGGGCAATCTCACCACGCGCGTCCCCGTGCGCGGAACCCAGGACGAGCTCGACCGGCTGTCCGAGACCATCAACGCCATGCTCGACCGCATCGCGGCGCTGATGAAGAATGTCACCCAGGTCACCAACGACATCGCCCATGACCTGCGCACGCCGGTGACGCATCTGCGCCATCGCCTGGAGCGGGCGCGCGAACGCGCCACCACCACCGAGGATTACGACAAGGCGCTGGAAGCCGCGATCGCCGCCTCAGACGACATCCTGGCGCTGTTCACCGCGCTTTTGCGCATTGCCCAGATCGAGGCCGGCGCCCGCCGTGCCGCCTTCGCGCCGCTCGATCTTGCGGCGCTGCTCTCGCATTTGCGCGAATTGTTTGCTCCCGTCGCCGAGGATGCCGGCCACACGCTGGAATTCGCCCTGGAGCAGCCCTTGCAGATCCCGGGCGACCGGCAATTGCTCACCCAGCTTTTCTCCAACCTGATCGAGAACGCGATCATCCATACGCCCAAAGGCACGCGCGTGTCGGTGACATTGAAGCGTGAAGGCAATGACGCCATGGTACGGGTGAGTGATGACGGCCCGGGTGTCCCGCCGGAGGAGCACCATAAATTGTTCCAGCGCTTTTACCGGCGCGAGGCCAGCCGCACCCGGCCGGGCTTTGGCCTGGGGCTGGCCCTGGTTTCAGCCATCACGGATCTGCACGGGGCGCATCTCAAGGTCGAGGCCGCCCAACCGCGCGGCTTTTCGATCAGCCTGCTGCTTCCCATCGCGGAGACATGGGAGCTCAGCGCCAATAACGTGAGTGGCGGATAAAGCGCTTGCCCGCCTTGGCGGCGGCAGCCAAACAGTCCGCCACGGCTTCGCGTTCCCGTCCGGTCACGAAGCCCAGGCCGAGCGCTCTTTTCAGCGAGACGGTACCGCGTCTGGGCGTGCCGACCTCTTTCCGCGCGAATTTCTCGTGGACGCGGATGTCGTTGAGACGACCCAACGCGCTCTGCAGCGCCTTGAGCCGTGTCATGAATAGTTTGCGCTCTTTCCGCGGGGGACCATGGTCGTAAAGCGCCTCGAAAAATTCCGCCCCGTAACGCAGCTTCTTCACTGCAATGCGCAGCTTGTGGCGCGCTCGCGCATCCATATCGTTCAGGCGCGCCAGCTTATTCAACACTTTGTGGGTGCGGGCCTTGAGTATCTCCCGCGCCATGGCGGGCAGCGGCCGCACCCGTTTCGCGATCTGCATGTCGTCCCGGCTGCGGGCCCATTCCCCCGCAATGGCCCATAGCCCCGTTTCCAGCACGATGCGGCGATAGCGATCGCCCGCCACCATTTTCCTGGCCCGCTCAATTCCCTGGTCACGACGTTGCGTGAGATTCTCTTTAAGCGCCTTGACCGGCGCATGACGGCCATCCCGCCGCTCCAGCTGGACAATTTCGTCCTCGACAAAGACGTCGAAGTCGCGCGCGGGCTGCAGCTCTCCGCTCAGCCATTTGAGGTCGTCCCTGATATGCTCCGTCTCGGTCCCTCGCAGCAAATCCTTGAACAGCGACAGCGCGGTCCTGAGTCTTCTAAGGCCCACCCGCATCTGGTGAACGCCCTCCGCGTCACCTTTCAAGATCGCGGCGCGATTGGCGGTGAGATGCTGAAGACAGGAAAGTGCGATGGCAGTGAAACCCTCCGCCGCGTTCTGCCCGGACGCGATAATGACAGTCCGCCCCTTGACCGGTGCGTCCCAATCGCCATCGGCCAGCGCATAGCCTCGCTCCGCCTTGGATTGGAGGTTGAGTTCCAGGGGAACCATCCTGGCCAGGCGGCCCGCCAAATCCGCCAGCGCGGCCAGATTCCCATCCTTCAACTCGAGCTCGATTTCGCTGATGGGCTGGGCATGTCCTTTCGCCTTGAGTCTCCCCTGGTCCAGCGCCAGTTCAATCCGCGCATCGCGATAGCGCAAAGGGAGGTAAGTCCGCTCCACCTTGGTCTCGAACACCGGGCGAAGCTTGCGCCATTTCTTTTTCGAGGCGAACGGTTTGAGCGCGGTATGGCGTGCCAGGTCGCGATCCGGAGTACCGCTGGGGATTTCCCTTTCCCACTCCTTGCGATCCACCGCCGAAGTGCCGCATTTCACGGTCTGCAGATATTTGTCGCCGATACGGCGCACCCTAAGAGCGAGATGATGATCCCTCAGCGCCCGCTTGCCGGTATCGAAATAGACTGAAACCAGGGCTTCGGTCCTGGGACGGGCTTGTTCGAGCGCTTTCAGCCAAGGCCGGCCGGCGATGGCGCCAAGCCGGTGCCGTGGAATGTCGAGTTTCAATTCGGTTTCGCTGGGCACTGCTCCTCGACGGATGTCAGTGTTTTTTCTTCCTACTGGATTTCTTCTTTTTTCCGGATTTCTTCTTGGGGACCTTCTTGCCTTTCTTGCGCGCCTCGGACAGCCCGATCGCGATCGCCTGCTTGCGGCTTTTCACCGTGCCGCCCTTGCCGCCTTTGCCGCGTTTGAGCTTGCCCTTCTTCTTGCGGTGCATGGCGCGCTTGACCTCTTTGCCGGCGCTCTTGCTGTATCGAGCCATCAAATCCTCCTGGAATCCATTCTCTTGCCCAACGCCACCGCGCTTCAAAAGGTCCATTCGCGGCTCGGGGAGCCCCAAAAGTTTCACGAATGAAACCGGCGCGCGCCTCATTTGTTAAGGCGCTTGGTCAGGGACAGGGCATCGAAGGGCGCGCGCACTTTGGCGTCGTTGTCGAAATAGACATAGACATCGCGCTTCGCTTTGGCCGCCGGCGCGGCAAGATGTGTTCCTTGCGCTTCACGCCCCGATGCCCAGGCCTGAATGCGCCCGGCCCAGCGGGAAAGCGCGCGAGCATCATAGCCGCTGACATAGAGCTGTTTGGAGCCGTGCAGCCGGCAATAGACGAAATCGGCCGTCACATCCATGAAACAGGGCCAATCGACCGTGTCCGCCACCACCAATCCCACCTCATGACGGCGCAGCAAGGCGATGAAAGCCTGATCCCGAAATGACTCATGGCGGATCTCCAGCGCGTGCCGCAGCGGGCGGTCGGCATCGGCTTTGAGGACGGCCCGCGTCTTGAGCTTGTTGTCATGACGCCGGGCGAGTTGGGCGGCTTCCCCGGTGCTTCGGGGAAGAAGGATGAAAAATTCCT
>Ga0134125_10001396_pt1 | contig 29697 bp, 25 predicted proteins | sample KB31751_FD_96464 | JGI IMG/M metagenome (GOLD analysis project Ga0134125, IMG submission 96464) | Terrestrial soil microbial communities with excess Nitrogen fertilizer from Kellogg Biological Station, Michigan, USA - KB3-175-1 | ecosystem: Environmental > Terrestrial > Soil > Unclassified ... | reverse complement strand
GTCGCTGGGGGCGCCGCGGCGGGCGGCGCTGAGGCCGGCATCGGCGCAGCAGCAAGCGGGGCGCTGCGCCCGGCGAGCTTGTCGTAGCAGGCCAGCCGCTCGGCGTCGGAACCGATCCCCGCACAGGCACGCAGGGCGGTCTCCGACACGGCAGTCGCGGCCGTGGCGGCGCTGAGCGCCGCCGTGCCGAGGACGGCCAGCACCGCCGCGGCGAGCTTGGTGGGCGCGGGCCTCGCGAAAACGAGCATCACAGGGCCTCCGACGTGGTTGCGCCGTAGTAGGTGCCGACGACCTCGGTGGCGGCGCGGATCAAGTCACGCTCGGCGGGTGTCAAAAACGGATTCCAGATGTCGAAAATCAGCACCGCGCGCGGCACGTCCGAGAGATTCCAGGCCTCGTGCTCGATGGTGTCGTCGAACACCCAGGCCTTGCCCGGGACCCACTCGCGCGTCTCGCTGCCGACGCGGAAGCCGCAGTCCGGGGGCACGATGAGCGGCAGGTGCACGGTGACGCGCGTGTTGGTGACGCCGGTGTGCGCCGGGATGCGCGTCCCGGGCTCGAGTATCGAGAAGAACGCGGTCGGCCCGCGCGCCGCCACGTCGCACTGTGGCGCGCCCTTGAGCAGCTGCGCGGTGCGCGGACAGCGGGCCAGATGCGCCGGCTGCGGTACCGACTGGTTCCACAGGAAGTACGCGCTCCAGCGCCGCGACTTGTTCAGTTCCTTCCACTGCCGCAGCGGCACCCCGTCCGGATAGGCGATATAGGGCTCGAGCCCCTCGCGATCGGAGACCAGCACGGTCATGAGCTCCGCACGGATCTCGTCGGTGGCGGCCTCGATCGCGTCCAGCCACGGGAAATCACCGCGCTCGAAGAACTCGACGGCGGGGATCTCCGGGAAATACATGAAGGTCGGCTGCGGGGTATAGCGGCTGCGCCGGCCGGTCAGCAGCTCGACGCAGCGCTCGACGCGCCGGTACGACCCGCCGCCATGCTGCGCGCGAATGCCGGCGAGCCGCTCCTCGATCGCACCACCCAGCGCCGCATCGTCCTTGGCAATCGCGGCGCGCGCGTGCTCGATCATCGCCGCCACGCCCTCCGGCACCCCCCCTCCCGGGGGCAGGGTGGCCAGCGCGTTGCGAAAGGCGCGCGCGGCGTTGCGCGGATCGCCCGTCGCCTCGAGCAGTGATCCCTTCTGCAAAAGCGAGGCCAGGTGCCGCGGCTCGAGCGCCAGCGCCCGCTCGATCGCATCGAGCTCATCGGCGGGCAGGCCCAGCTCGTGCAGGCTCTGGGCAAGATTCGACCACAGGCTCGGATGGCCGGGATCGGCCTGGGTGGCGCGCTGAAACAGCTCGCGCGCCCGTGCGGCGTCGCCCCGCTGCATCATGCGCAGGCCGAGCTCATTGAGCACCGCCGGGTGAGCCGGCGCCAGCTGCGCGACGCGCGCCAGCAGCTGATCGGCCTCGCCGCTGCGGCCCGCAGCCCCGGCGGCCTTGGCGGCCTGGATGATCCGCAGCACGGTGGCGTTGTCCGGGACCGGCGTGCCGGCCGTGGCATTGACGTCGCTCAAGAGCTTCCCCTAGGGTGTCGAGCTTTGGATTCTAGCGCGGCCACGCATGGCTTGGAGGGCTGTTGACCGCTGCCAGCGACGTCGATCTGCAGCTGATCCGCATCGCCTCACTGCTGGAGAGCAACCCGGCCGCGGCCGCCCGCGAAGCCGCTCAGATCGTGCGCAGCCATCCGCAGCATGCCGCGGCGTTGCTGCTGCTCGGCACCGCGCAGCGTGCCTGCGGGGATGCGCCGGCCGCGGCCGCGCAGCTCGGCGCGCTCGCCGTCGCACAACCCGACTCCGCACCGGTGCAGCTCGAACTCGGACGCGCGCTCGCGGCCCAGGGCGATGCCGAGCGGGCCTTCGGCGCGCTGTCGAAGGCGGTGCAACTGCAGCCCGATCTGGCCGAAGCCTGGGCGGAACTCGCCGCCCTGCACGCCGCCCGCGGCGATCTGCAGGCCTGCGACGCGGCGTACGCCAATTTCACGCGGCTGGCGCCCCCGGAACGGCACCTCGCCGAGGCGGCCGCGGCGCTCGCCGCACGGCGTCTGCCGGCCGCGGAGGCGCTGCTGCGCGCGCGGCTGGCGCGCTCGCCACGGGACGTGGGCGCGCTGCGGCTGCTCGCCGAGGTGGCGGCCGAGCGTGAAGACTACGTCGAGGCCGAGCGGCTGCTCGGTGAGTGTCTGCGGCTCGCGCCGGGCTATAGTGAGGCCCGGCTCGATCTCGCCCGCGTGCTGCACAGCCAGCAGAAGGCAGCTCCAATGGTGCCGCTGCTCGAGCGACTGCTGACGCTCGAGCCGGACAATTTCCGCTTTCGCACGCTGCAGGCCTCCGCTCTCAACCTGCTGGGACAGAATCTCCGCGCGCGGCAGATCTACGAGCAGATGCTCACCGAGTTCCCGGATAACGAGCTGCTGTGGCTGTACTACGGACACTCGCTGCGCATCGCCGGACGACTCGGAGAAGCCGTCGCGGCCTATCGAAAAAGCGCGCAACTGAAGCCTCAGTTCGGCGAAGCCTGGTTCAGCCTGGGGAACCTCAAGACCGTGCGCTTCAGCGACGAGGACATCGCCACGATGCAGGCGCAGGCGGCGCGCGCCGAACTGGACGACCACACCCGCCTGCACCTCGAGTTTGCCCTCGGCAAGGCGTTCGAGGACCAGAAGATCTTTGCCGCCTCCTTCGAGCACTATGCGCGCGGCAACGCACTGCGGCGCGCGATGGTGCAGTACGAGGCCGACGGCTTCACGCGCTTCGTGGAGCGCTCGCGTGCCCTGTATACGCCGGGATTCTTTGCGAGCCGTTCGGGCAGCGGCAACTCCGCGCCCGACCCGATCTTCGTCGTCGGACTGCCGCGCTCCGGCTCGACGCTCATCGAGCAGATTCTCGCCAGCCACTCGCAGGTGGAAGGCACGCGGGAGCTGCCGGACATCCCCGGCTTCGCCCTGGAACTCGGCGCGCTGGAGCGACCCGGCCAGCCCCCGGCCTACCCTGCGTCCGTCGCGCGCCTCGACCGCGCGCAGCTGAACGCGCTCGGCGAGCGCTATCTGGCGCAGACCCGTCCGCACCGCGTACTCGGCCGGCCGCGCTTCGTCGACAAGATGCCGGCCAACTTCAACCACATCGGGCTGATCCACCTGCTGCTGCCGAACGCGAAGATCATCGATGCGCGCCGTGCGCCGCTCGCCTGCTGCTTCGCCAACTTCAAGCAGCATTTTCAGTCCGGCGTCTGGTTTACCTACAGCCTGGAGGATCTCGGCCGCTACTACCGCGACTACGTGCGGCTGATGCAGCACTTCGACAGCGTGCTGCCGGGGCGCGTCCATCGCGTGCAATACGAGGCTCTGGTCGGCGATCTCGAGGGCGAGGTACGGCGGCTGCTCGCTTACTGCGGTCTGCCGTTCGAGGAGCAATGCCTGCGTTACTACGAGACCGAGCGCAGCGTCCAGACGGTGAGTTCCGACCAGGTGCGCAGGCCCATCTATGGCGATGCGGTCGAGCAGTGGCGCAACTTCGAGCCGTGGCTCGGCCCTCTCAAGGCAGCCCTGGGAGAACTGGCGGAGCTGCCTGCCGGCACGGCGCGGTGAGGCGTTAGTGGCCGCTCGGTGCGGCCGCAGCCGCGGCGCCGTCGAGCTTGACGAGCGTCGCTGCCGAGGGCGGCCGCGACGCCCGCAGCCGCGCACTCACGTCCTCGGCCTGGCCGAGGACGCGCAGGATGTTGCCACCGGCGAGCTTGGCGAGGTCCGCATCACTCCAGCCGCGGTGTGCCAGCTCCTCAAGCAGCGCCGGGTACTTGTCGACCCCGTCGAGGCCGGCGGGCGTGTCGGGGATGCCGTCGAAGTCCGAGCCGAGCCCGACGTGGTCGGCGCCCGCGACCTTGCGGATGTGATCGATGTGGTCGGCCACGTCCGTGAGCGTCACCGGAGGCTGCGGGTGTGCCGCGTCCCAGGCCTTGAGCGCCTGCGCGGCGCGCTCCGGCTGGCCGATGTACAGGCCGCCGAACGGCGGGCTGTTGTAGCGCGCGTGCTCGGCGGCGCGGTCGGCGCTCCAGCGGCGGCGCGCGTCGGAGACGTAGATGGTGGCAAAGTTGACCATCACCACGCCGCCGTTCTTGGCCACCAGCCGCAGCACGTCGTCGGGCACGTCGCGCGGATGATCGACCAGCGCGCGCGCCGAGGAGTGCGAGAACATCACCGGCGCCTCGGACACCTCCAGCGCGGCGCGCATCGTCTCCTCGGACACGTGCGACAGGTCGACGAGCATGCCGAGCCAGTTCATCTCGCGCACCACTTCGCGCCCGAAGGCGGTGAGCCCGTGGTGCGCCGGGTTGTCGGTGGCGGAGTCCGCCCAGGCCGTATTGATGGCGTGCGTCAGCGTCATGTAGCGCGCGCCGTCGTCGTAGTAGGCGCGCAGCACCGCCAGCGAGTCGTTGATCTGGTGGCCGCCCTCGACCCCGATCAGGCAGGCGATGCGGTGCGCCTTGTGCAGCCGCACGACGTCCGCGGCCGTGTAGGCCATGCCGAAATCCTTCGGGTAGCGCTCGCACATGCCCTTGACGATGTCGATCTGTTCGAGGGTCGCCTGCACCGCGAGCGGGCCTTGCATGCTGGTGTCGACGAACACCGACCAGAACTGGCCGCCGACGCCGCCGCGCCGCAGCCGCGGGATGTCGGTCATGAGGGGCGCGAGCGCCGTCTCGGAGCTGCTGAAGGCGGCGTGCGCGCCCCCGGCCAGCGGCAGGCTGGCGGTGGAGGCCGCGAGGTCGATCGCCGTCAGATCGCTGTGAAAGCGGGTACGAATCTCCCACGGCAGGTCGTTGTGGCCGTCGATGAGCGGGGTCTGCTCCAGCACGCGCGCGACGCGTTCGGCGTCCGAGGGCGCCGCCGCGAGCGGCGCGGCCAGCAGCAACCCGATGAGGGCGGTGGCGGCGCTCAGCGCCCGCAGGAGCGGGTCCAGTCCTGTGGCCTGGCGCCGGGGTTGTGCCACCCGCATGGCCCCTTGAGCAATTCTTCCGCCTGCGGCGGGCCCCAGCTGCCCGGCAGGTACTGCAGCGGCGGGGCGGCGGCGTTCAGGACCGGATCCACGATTTTCCATGCGGCCTCGACCTCGTCCTCGCGGGCAAAGTGCGCAGTATCACCGATCAGGGCGGAGCTGATGAGCACTTCGTAGGCATCCATGTCATCGCCCTGCTGCTGGGCGACGTACAGCTCGACGTCGCGCCCGGTCATCACCGGGCCCGGCTTCTTGGTGTGCGCGCCGAGGGCGATGGCGACGTCGGGGCCGACGCGGAAGCGCACGTGATTGGGCTGCTCGGGGGCGAGATCGCCGAACACGTTGGCCGGCGGGGGCCGCAGCTCCACCACCACCTCGGTGGCACTCACCGGCAGGCGCTTGCCGGCGCGCAGGTAGAAGGGCACCCCGCTCCAGCGCCACGAGTCGACGGCGAGCGCCAGCGCCGCGTAGGTCTCGACCTGCGAGCCGGCCGCCACGCCCGGCTCCTCGCGGTAACCCTGGAACTGGCCCCGCACGAGGTCCGCCGGCGTCACCGGGCGCACCGCCTTGAGCAGCTTCACCTTCTCGTCGCGCAGCGACTCGCCGTCGGCGTTGACCGGCGGCTCCATGGTGAGCAGCGCCACGATCTGCAGCAGGTGGTTCTGGATGACGTCGCGGATCGCGCCGGTCTCCTCGTAGAACTTGCCGCGCCCGGCGATGCCGATGCTCTCGGCCATGGTGACCTGCACGCTGGCGACGAAGTTACGGTTCCACACCGGCTCGAGGAACGAATTGGCGAAGCGGAAGAACAGCAGGTTCTGCACCGCTTCCTTGCCGAGGTAGTGGTCGATGCGAAAGATGCTCGATTCGGGGAAGTGCGCGTGCAGCGTCCGGTTGAGCTCGCGCGCCGTGGCCAGGTCGTGGCCGAAGGGCTTCTCGATCACGACGCGCCCGGCCTGCGCCCCGCCGGTGGCGCTCAGGTGCTCGACCACCACCTCGAACATGCTCGGCGGGATCGCCAGGTAAAACAGCGGCCGCTTGGATTCCCCGAGCGCCTGCTTCAGCCCCTCGAAGGTACTGCGGTCGTTGTAGTCGCCGTCGACGTAGCGCAGCAGCCCCGTCAGGCGCGTGGTCACCGCCTCGTCCGGGTCCTTGACTGAGGCCTTGACGCTGTCACGTACCCGTGCGGCCAGCCATTTGACGTCGCACCCCTGGCGCGCCACCCCGATCACCGGGATGGTGAGCAGCCCGCGGCGCACCAGGTGATAGAGGGCCGGGTAGATCTTCTTGAAGCACAGGTCGCCGGTCGCGCCGAACAGCACGAGGGCATCGCAGTCACGACGTTCCATGTGATCCTTATATGAACGCCGCCCGTATTGGGCAGATGCTGTGTTCGTCAGGCATAGAAGGTGCGGATACAGTCTTATATCCGGCCTACTGGAAGCAGAGGTTAAGTTCTGCGTGGCCCTGATGAAGATCCGCTGAGGAAGGCCTCATCTCCTTGAAGGACTCGAGGTCCCAGGTCACATTCAGGCTTGCTTCCTCACGGTCCGACCTGTTCTGCCATCACGAGTGTTGCACCCGCTCAATTCAGTTGGCTGTTCCCTCCAGTTGGTTAAGCCACAGAGACAGGCAGCGCCTGTCCCCACCTGCGATCAAACGTACGACCGTGAGCCAAGAGCGCCCAGATCGTCCTCGCTATCTTGTTCGCCAGCGCAACGATGGCCACGTTCTTCGGCCGCCGCCTCAGTAATCCCTGCAGCCACTGCGGCGGTGTAGCTCCCGGGCGACTAGCGTGGTTCACCACCGACCGCGCACCATGGATCAGCAACGTGCGCAGGTAGGGATCGCCGCGTTTACTGATCCCTAAGAGCTTGACCCGCCCGCCGGTGCCCGACTGACGCGGCACCAGACCCAGGAAGGCCGCGAACTGGCGTCCGGAGCGGAACGTGCGGGCATCCCCCACAGTGGCTAGCACAGCCGTGGAGCTCAAGGGACCCACTCCCGGGATCGCCTCGATGCGCCGGCACTGCTCATCCCGCTGGCGGTAGCCTCCGATCGAGCGCTCGAGCTTCTCAATGCGGCCTGTCAGATCGCGCAAGCCCTCCAGCTGATGCTGCAGCTCCCCGCGGATCAGCTCGGGAACCTCGCGACGGCTGCTGTCGGCCAGGATCGGGCCTGCCTGCAACAGCAGCGCCCGCCAGCTGCGCGGCACCACCACACCGAACTCGTACAGCAGACCCCGCACCTGGTTCGCTTGCATCGTGCGCATCTTCACCAGCTGCGCTCGCACCCGGTGCAGCCCCAGCACCGCCTGCTGCAGCTCGCTCTTGAGCCCCACAAAGCGCATCTCGGGCCGTTGCACCGCTTCCCAGATCGCCTGCGCATCCGCCGTATCGGTCTTGTTGCTCTTGACGAATGGACGCACGAACTGCGTCGGGATCAGTCGCACCTGGTGCCCCAGGCCACGCAGCGTGCGTCCCCAGTGGTGCGCCGACCCACACGCTTCCACCGCCACAAGCCCCGCGGCTCGGCGGGCAAAAAAAGCTGCGAACTCCCCGCGCGTGAGCATCTTGCGCTTCACCTCGCCAGTGTCCGGCTCAACCCAATGCACCTGAAACACACGCTTTGCCAAATCCACGCCATACGTCGTAACTTGCATACCGGATCCCCTGTCCTGTGAGTGGTTACTGAACATCTCCACTCTGGCACATCGATGCCGTATGGACGGGGGATCCTTCTTCTGCGCTTCCATCTCGCCCTCCTGCCAAAGGACGGGCGGCGTTCATCTCATCTCCTTGCACTTCAGTCCCGGGCACGCCGTGCGCGCCTCACGGCTTCTGCTCGGTGTGGCCGCCGAATCCCAGGCGCATGGCCGACAGCACCTTGTTGGCGAACTCGGCGCGGCCGCGCGACTCGAAGCGCCCGTACAGCGCCGCCGACAGCACGTGCGCCGGTACGCCCACTTCGATCGCCGCCTGCACCGTCCAGCGCCCCTCGCCCGAATCCGCCACGTGCCCTGCGAAGGAGTCGAGGCGGCCGTCCTTGGCGAGCGCGGCCGCGGTCAGATCGAGCAGGCGCGAGGCGATGATGCTGGCGTGGCGCCAGACCTCGGTGATGGCGGCGACGTCGAGCCGGTACTGGAAGTAGCGCGGGTCGGACAACGGTGCGGTCTCAGCATCCGCGCTCTGGCTGGCGAGTCCGGCATCGGCGTGCGCGAGCACGTTGAGTCCCTCGGCGTAGGCGGCCATCAGCCCGTACTCGATGCCGTTGTGCACCATCTTGACGAAGCGGCCGGCGCCGGACGGCCCGCAGTGCAGGTAACCGAGCGCCGCGGCCGCCACCCCGGCGGCCGCGCCCGGCTTGCCCTGCGGCATGCGCGCACCCGGCGCAAGCGTCGCCAGCGCCGGCTCCACCAGCGCCACCGCGTCCGCGTCCCCGCCGATCATCAGGCAGTAGCCCTGCTCGAAGCCGAGCACACCGCCGCTCGTGCCGACGTCGAGGTAGTGCACGCCGGCGGCCTTGAGCTGCTCGGCGCGGCGGATGTCGTCGTGGTAGTGCGAGTTGCCGCCGTCGATGAGCACGTCGCCGCGCTCGAGCAGCGGGCGCAGCTGGCCGATGACGGTGTCGACGATCGCCGCGGGCACCATGATCCACACCGCGCGCGGCGCGGGCAGCTGCCGCACCAGTTCCTCGACCGAGGCTGCGCCCCGCGCGCCCTGCGCCGCGACCGCCTTGACCGCCGCCGCCGAACGGTCGTAGGCCACGCACTCGTGCCCGCCCTGCTGCAGGCGCCGCACCATGTTGGCGCCCATGCGCCCGAGTCCGATCATACCTATGCGCATCGTCGCCGCCTTTCGTCCTAGTTGGGCACGCGCCGGATCTGGGCTCCCAGCTGTGCCAGCTTCTCCTCGATCGCCTCGTAGCCACGGTCGATATGGTAGATACGCTCCACGTCGGTACGCCCTTCCGCCACCAGTCCGGCGAGCACCAGGCTCGCCGAGGCGCGCAGGTCGGTCGCCATGACCGGCGCGGCGGTGAGCTTCTGCACGCCGTGGATGATGGCGGTGTTGCCCTCGAGGCGGATCTCCGCGCCCAGGCGCCGCATCTCCAGCATGTGCATGAAGCGGTTCTCGAAGATGGTCTCGGTGATGGTGCCGACACCGTCGGCCACAGTATTGAGTGCGGCGAACTGCGCCTGCATATCGGTCGGGAACCCCGGGTACGGCGCGGTGCGCACGTCGACTGCCTTGAGCCGCCGGCCGCGCATGTCCACCTCGATCCAGCTGTCGCCGCTCTCGACCCGCGCGCCCGCCTCCTGCAACTTGCCGAGCACCGCATCCAGGTGATCGGGCCGCGTGTTCTTGATGCGCACGCGGCCACCGGTGATGGCGCCGGCCACGAGATAAGTACCGCTCTCGATCCGGTCCGGCAATACCTCGTAGGAGGTGCCGCGCAGGCGCTCCACACCGTTGACCACGATCTTGTCGGTGCCGGCGCCCTGGATCTTGGCGCCCATGGCGATCAGAAAGTTGGCGAGGTCCACCACCTCCGGCTCGCGCGCCGCGTTCTCGATGACGGTCTCGCCGTCGGCGAGCGTCGCGGCCATCATGAGGTTCTCGGTGCCGGTCACGGTCACCGTGTCGAGCACCAGGCGTGCGCCCTTGAGGCGCGCGGCGCGGGCGCGGATGTAACCGCCCTCGATGGTGATGTCGGCCCCCATGGCCTGGAGCCCGGCGACGTGGATGTTGACCGGGCGCGCGCCGATGGCGCAGCCGCCGGGGAGCGAGACGTCGGCGCGTCCGTAACGCGCCACCAGCGGTCCCAGCACCAGGATCGAGGCGCGCATGGTCTTCACCAGCTCGTAGGGCGCGAAGCACTCCTTCACCGTGGACGCATCGACCTCGATGCGCATGCGTTCGTCGATGGTGACGGTGGCGCCCATGCGCCCGAGCAGCTCCACCGTCGTGGTCACGTCCTTGAGGTGCGGGACGTTGGCCACCACCACGGGATCCTCGGCCAGCAGCGCCGCGGCCAGGATCGGCAGCGTGGCGTTCTTGGCCCCGGAGATGCGCACCTCGCCCTCGAGAGGCACCCCGCCCTGGATCTGCAGCTTGTCCATGCTCAGCCCTGCCCCGACTCTTCCGGCGTCAGCGCCTCGATCGACAGAGCGTGGATCTCGCGTCCCATGCGCTCGCCGAGCGCCCGGTACACCAGCTGATGGCGCGCCAGGCTGCGCTGGCCGGCGAACTCGCGCGCGACGATGCGCGCGGCGAAATGGGTGTTGTCGTCGGACTCCACGCGCACTTGCGCTCCAGGGAGGCCGGCGCGGATCAGCCGCGCAACATCTTCGGGGCTCATGGGTTGGATATTACATGGCGCCATTGCGCACGCGCCTATAATGCCCCCATGGAGTTGCACCCGGCCGCCCCGGCCACCCCCGGCGCCCTGCCCGACGATGCCTCGCTTCTGGCCTCCGCGCGCCGCGCGCTCGGCATCGAGGCGCGTGCCGTGGAGGCGCTCAGCTCACGCCTGACGGCCGCCTTTGCCGCCGCCTGTCGCATCTGCCTCGACTGTCACGGCCGCGTGGTAGTGACCGGCATGGGCAAGTCCGGGCACGTCGGCGGCAAGATCGCCGCAACGCTCGCCAGTACCGGCACCCCGGCCTTCTTCCTGCACCCGGCCGAGGCCGGCCACGGCGATCTCGGCATGATCACGCGCGCCGATACGGTGCTGGCGCTGTCCAACTCCGGCGAGACTCCGGAGCTGGTGGTACTGCTGCCGCACCTGAAGCGCCTCGCCGTGCCGCTCATCGTCATGACCGGCAAGGGCGACTCGACCCTGGGCCGCGCCGCGAGCGTGACGCTCGACGTCGGCGTGGACGAGGAGGCCTGCCCGCTCAATCTCGCCCCCACCGCCAGCACCACCGCCACGCTCGCCATGGGCGACGCCCTGGCCGTGGCGCTGCTCGAGGCGCGCGGCTTCACGCGCCACGACTTCGCGCGCTCGCATCCGGGCGGCACGCTCGGCCGCCGGCTGCTGCTGCACGTCGAGGACCTGATGCGCACCGGCGAGGCCGTGCCGCACGTGGCCCCCGACGCCCCGCTGAGCGCGGGGCTCCTGGAGATGTCGCGCAAGGGGCTCGGCATGACGGTGGTGACGGATGAGGCGGACCATATCCTCGGCGTATTCACCGACGGCGACCTGCGCCGCGCGCTGGACAAGCAGATCGACGTGCATGCCACCACCATGGGCTCGGTCATGACGGTCCCGGGACGCAGCATCGGGCCGCACGAGCTGGCGGCCGAGGCCGTGCATCTCATGGAGGTGCATCGCATCACGGCGCTGCCGGTCGCGGACTCCCAGGGGCGGCTCGTGGGCGCGCTCAACGTGCACGATCTGATGCGCGCCGGCGTGGTGTAGCGGCACTCCCTACACATGTCCGCTCCCATCCGCCTGCTGGTGCTCGACGCCGACGGTGTACTCACCGACGGCCGGGTCTACATCGGCCCGCGCGGCGAGGTGCTCAAGGTGTTCGACGTGCGCGACGGCTACGGCATCGTGCAGCTGCAGAAGGCCGGCGTGCGCGTGGCGGTCATCTCCGGGCGGCGCTCGCCGATGATGGCGGTGCGCTGCCGCGAGCTCGGCATCCGCCACCTGCACCAGGGCATTGTCGACAAGCTCGGGGTATTCGCCCGGCTGTGCGCGCGGCTGAAGCTCACGCCCGCGTCCTGTGCGTGTGTGGGCGATGACGTGCAGGACCTGCCGCTGATGCGGGCGGCGGCCCTGTCCTTTGCGGTAGCGGATGCGCACCGCGAGGTGCGGCGCACGGCCGACATCGTGACGCGCGCCGCCGGCGGTCGCGGCGCGGTGCGCGAGGTTTGCGATCACCTCCTGGCGCTGCGCCGGCCGCGGCGGCGGCGGCGGCGGTGAGCCGCCTGTTCGCGCTCCTGGCGCTGGCGGCGCTGGTGGTCGGCGTCGTGGTGCTGTCGGGCACGCAGCGCGAGACCATCGCCACCACCAGCGTCGGGCCGGCGCACGATCCGGGCTACTCCGCCCGCCAGGCGAGCCTGGTGCAGACCGGCGCCGACGGCCGCCCGGTCTACACGCTCAATGCGGACGAGATCCAGCAGCAGCCCGACACCGGCACCGTCGACATGCAGCAGGTGCGGCTCGGCTTCCGCGACGCCAGCGGCGATCAGTGGAACGCGCGCGGCGACCGCGGCCAGCTGGCACAGAACAGCGGTATCGTCAGCCTCAGCGGCAACGTGCACGTCAGCGGCGTGCTGCCCGGCACGGACCAGGTGGCCGAGATCGCCACCGGGCATCTGGCCTTCGATACCAAGGCACAGGTAGTCGCGACGCAGGATCCGGTGACGATCGTCATGTCCGGCCGGCAGCTGAACGCACAAGGGCTGGTGGCGAGCTTGAAGGAGCGTCACGTGCAGTTAGAATCGGCCGTGCATGGCTCCTTCGTGCCTTAAGTCCCTGTCGTTCGTGCTCGGGGCCGTGCTTGCCGGCGTGGCGGCAGCGCACGAGGCCGCGGCGGCCGCGGCGCCGGCTGCGCCCACGCTCGCGGCGCCACTGCCCACGGGCCTCGGCTCCTGCCACCAGCCGATCACGCTCGATGCGGCTTCCTCGCAGGTCGACTACAGGTCCAACACCGTGGATTTCAGGCAGGTGGTGATCTCCCAGTGCACCACGCGCGTGCAGGCCGACCACGCCCACGCCACCGGCCTCAACTTCACCAATAGCCGCTGGACCTTCGACGGCAACGTGCACATCGAGGCCGAGCAGCGCGGCAGCCTGCGCTCCGACCAGGCCGTGGTCGAGTTCAAGGACAACCGCATCACGCGCGCCACCATCACCGGCAAGCCGGCCGAGTTCGAGCAGGAGCGCGCCGACTCCGGCCAGCCGGCGCGCGGCCACGCCGACGAGATCGTGTACGACGTCACTAACGGCACGGTGCGCCTGTCGAACGATGCCTGGCTCACCAACGGCCAGACCGAGGTGTCCGGATCGCTGCTGGTCTACAACATCCGCGGTCAGAGCTTGCAGGCCGGAGCTGCTCCCGGCACCGATCAGCGTGTGCACATCAAGATCCCGACGGGTGCGGTCCAGAACCCCGGCAAGGGCGAGCCCGCGAAGCCCGACGGTGGTCCGACGCCGCCGAAGCCGGAATCCCCGCAGTGACCGCGCTGAAAGCCACCGGCCTGGCCAAGAGCTACAAGTCCCGCCAGGTCGTGCGGGACCTGTCGGTCGAGCTCGAGAGCGGCGAGGTGGTGGGACTGCTCGGCCCGAACGGCGCCGGCAAGACCACGGCCTTCTACATGATCGTGGGGCTGGTGCCCTGCGATGCCGGACGCATATACCTCGGCGACACCGACCTGACGCTCCTGCCCATGCATCGCCGCGCGCAGCTCGGGCTCGGCTACCTGCCGCAGGAAGCCTCGGTGTTCCGCAAGCTCTCGGTCGAGGACAACGTGATGGCGATCCTCGAGACGCGCGAGAACCTCGAGCGGGCGGCGCGCCAGGAGCGCCTCGAGGCGCTGCTCGAGGAGCTGCGCATCGGCCACGTGCGCAAGACCCTCGGCCTGGCGTTGTCGGGCGGCGAGCGGCGCCGCGTCGAGATCGCCCGCGCGCTCGCCGCCGAGCCGCGCTTCATGCTGCTCGATGAGCCGTTCGCCGGCGTCGATCCGCTCTCGGTGCTCGATATCCAGCGCATCATCCGCGAGCTCACGCACCGCGGCATCGGCGTGCTCATCACTGACCATAATGTCCGCGAGACGCTCGGCGTGTGCGCGCGCGCGTACATCGTCAATCAGGGCACGGTGATCGCCGCCGGGACTGCGGAAGAAGTCCTTGCCAACCCCCAAGTCCGTGAGGTGTACTTGGGCGAGTCGTTCCGCCTTTGAAGCTCCCGGGGCCTGGAAGCTAAAAAAGCATTGTTTTCCAATTAGTTACGAAGTGCATCACGGGGGCTGGCCTGAGGCCTCCACGCCTGATAAGCCATGCTGAAACCTTCTCTGCAGCTGAAGCTCGGTCAGCAACTGACCATGACTCCGCAGCTGCAGCAGGCGATCCGGCTGCTGCAGCTGCCCGCCCTCGAGCTGCAGGCCCACATCCGCGAACTGCTCGAGTCGAACGTGATGCTCGAGCCCATGGAAGAGACCGAGGGCACCGGCACCTTCGAGGCGGTGGTGACCGCCGCCGAGCAACCCAAGGCCCCCGAGCGCAGCGCCGAGACCAACGTCGAGGTTCTCGATGAGGGCTGGAGCGATCACAGCGTCGGCCCGGCCGAGACTCCCTGGAGCGGCGACGACGAGGAACGCCAGCAGGAGTACGCCGACGCGAGCGGCCAGTCGCTGCAGGAGCACCTGCTGTGGCAGCTCGAGCTTGCCAGCCTCGCGCCGCGCGATCTGGCCATCGCGCGCGCCATCGTCGATGCCATCAGCGACGACGGCTACGTCACCGAGTCGCTGGCAGAAGTCGCCCAGACGCTCAAGCCAGAGATCGAGGCGTCCGCCGAGGAGATCGCCCAGGTGCTCGAGGGCGTGCAGGCGCTCGACCCACCCGGCGTCGGCGCACGCTCGGTCGGCGAGTGCATCGAGCTGCAGCTGCGGCAGCTCGATCCCGCCACGCCCGGCTTCGCCACCGCGCTGGAAATCGCCCGCCACCACCTGGAACTGGTCGCCGAGCGCGAGCTGTCGCTGCTGCGGCGCGAGCTGCGCGCCAGCGAGGAGGAAATCGCCTCGGCGCTCGCCCTGGTGCGCTCCTGCCATCCGCGCCCCGGCTCCACCGTCAGCGCGGGCAGCGCCGAGTACGTGGTGCCGGACGTGTTCGTGCGCCGCACCGAGCACGGCTGGGGAGTCGAGATCAACCCGGCGACGCTGCCGCGCGTGCGCCTGAACCAGAGCTACGCCAGCCTCATCGGCCGCAATGCCAGCCATGCCACCATGCGCGCGCAGCTGCAGGAGGCGCGCTGGCTGCTGAAGAGCCTGGAGATCCGCCACGAGACGCTCATGAAGGTGGCGCGCTCGATCGTCGAACGCCAGACGGCCTTCCTCGAGCACGGCGAAGAGCACATGCGGCCGATGATCCTCAAGGACATCGCCGAGGCGGTGGCGATGCACGAGTCGACCATCTCGCGCGTCACCTCCGGCAAGTACATGCACACCCCGCGCGGGGTGTTCGAGCTGCGCTATTTCTTTTCCAGCCAGGTCGAAGGCGCGGACGGCTCGGGCACGTCCTCGACCGCGATCCGCGCCAAGATCCGCAAGCTGGTCAAGGACGAGGACTCCGAGGCCCCCTTGAGCGACGGCCGCATCGCCGAGCTGCTCTCGAGCGAGGGCATCCCGGTGGCGCGCCGTACGGTCGCCAAGTACCGCGAAGCCATGGGCATCGCCGCCTCGAACGAGCGCCGGCGTACAGGATCCAAGCAGATGTAACCGCGAACAAAGGAGAGGCTTATGCAGCTCACCGTCACCGGTCACCACGTCGAGGTCACCCCCCCGCTGCGCACTTACGTCGAGAAGAAGCTCGAACGCATCGGCAGGCATTTCGACCACGTCATCGACGTGCACTGTGTGCTGACGGTGGAAAAGCTGAGCCAGAGGGCCGAGGCGACGCTGCACGTCAGCGGCAACGCCATCCACGCCGACGCCAGCGACGAAGACATGTACGCCGCCATCGACCTGCTGGCGGACAAACTCGACCGCTGCATCAAGAAACACAAGGAAAAGCGCGGCGACCATCACGCCGCCGACGTGCGCGCCCTGCGTCCCTGACGCAGGTCACGGCGCCGCGCCCCGGGACTTGCAGCGGCCCGGCCGCTGGATGACCATGGGCGCGTGCGCATCATCATACTCAGCGGGCTGTCGGGGTCCGGTAAGAGCGTGGCTCTGCACATGCTCGAGGACCTGGGGTTCTATTGCATCGACAACATCCCCGCGGCGCTGCTCAAGCCGTTCGTGTCGCACACGGTGCGCAGCCGCGAGTCGACCTACGAGCGCACCGCCATCGGCCTGGACGCCCGCAACACCGTCGCCGAGGTGGCGAGCGTGCCGCAGCTGATCGACGAGCTGAAACGCAGCGGCCTGCAGTGCGAGGTGCTGTTCCTGGTAGCCTCGGAGGACGAGCTGCTGCGGCGCTTCGGCGAGACGCACCGCAAGCACCCCATGGCGCGCAGCGATATCGGGCTGCGCGAAGCGATGGCCATGGAACGCGCGCTGCTCGAGCCGATCGCCTCGGTCGCCGACCTGCTGATCGACACCTCGCGCCTGTCGGTCCACGCGCTGCGCGACATCATCCACAAGCGCGTCGAGCAGCGCACCGCCGGCAAGCTGTCCATCACCTTCGAGTCCTTCGGCTTCAAGCGCGGTATCCCCGGGGACGCCGATTTCGTCTTCGACGCCCGTGCCCTGCCCAATCCCTACTGGGAGCCGGGCCTGCGCAACCTCACCGGCCGCGATCCCGACGTCATCCGCTTCCTCGAGACCCAGACCAACGTCAAGACGCTGGTGGCGGACATCGCCACCTTCGTACGCGGCCGCGTGCCCGAATACCAGGCCAGCAACCGCGGCTACCTCACGGTGGCGGTCGGCTGCACCGGCGGCCAGCACCGCTCGGTGTACATCGTCGACCGGCTGGCGGAGATCTTTGCGGCCGAGTTCAGCCAGGTGACGGCGCGGCACAGCGGCCAGCCCGGGGCGACGCTGTTCCAGCCGCGGCCGCGCGCCGCCGGCGGCGCCAAGAGCTAGCCGCCGCGCCGGCCGCTCAGGTCACCTGCGCGACCCCCGAGGCGGTCATCACCTGCGGCAGCTTCTCCCCGCCCATGAAGGCGAGCAGCGGGGTGCGCGCCTCCATGGCGTCGCGGTAGCCGAGCTCGATGAGCGCGCGCGTGTAGCCGGACTCGAACATGAGGTAGCTGGCGAGCTGGCTGCCGGAGGCATCGCGACCGCCGATGACGCGCAGCAGCGCGCGCAGCCCCGGCGGCATCTCGCGCACGTGGCGCGCCGCGATCTCGCGCGGATCGACGCTGGGGGCGAGCATGAGGGTCTCGATCGGCCGCTCACCGCGCGTCGCCTCCGGCGCGCTGTGCACCAGCTCATTGATGCGCTCGAGCTGCTCCAGGTCGCCGTAGATCTGGTCGGTGAACAGGGTGTCGAGCATGTAGCCGAAGATCTCGCCCGGGCTCGGCATGGTCGTGTGCAGGCGGCTGACCGAGACGCCGGCGGCGCGGCGCTGGCGCACGCCGATGATCAGCAGCCGCTCGGCACCGAGGTGGATCGCGGGGCTGAGCGGGTGCAGCTGGCGCATGGCGCCGTCGCCGAAGAAATCGTCGCCGATGCGCATCGGCGGGAACAGCAGCGGGATGGCGGCGCTCGCCATCAGGTGATCGATGGTGAGCTGCGTGCGGCGGCCGAGGCGCTGCACGCGTGACCAGTCGCGGATCGAGTCGACGCCGTCGAAGAACGCCACCGAATGACCGCTGCTGTAACTGGTAGCGCACAGCGCGAAGGCATGCAGGTGCCGGCGCGCGATGCTGCGGCGGATGCCGCTGCAATCGACGTGCACGGACAGCAGCTCGCGCAGCGGGCTGTTGTCGAGCATCGACCTGGGCGGCGACAGCACGAGCCCGCCCGACACCAGCGCCAACACCCAGTGCGCCCCGGCGCGCATCATGTGGCGCGTGTTGACGTGAAACACCTGCTCGGAGCGGAAGTTGGCCCACACGCGCTCCAGACCGGCCACCGCGCGCCGCCAGTGGTGCGCCTCGGCGGCCAGCACGCTCGCCGCCACCGCGCCGGCCGAGGTGCCGACGATGATCGGGAACGGATTGCGCGAGCGCGGCAGCAGCTCGGCCAGCGCCAGCAGCACGCCAACCTGGTAGGCCGAGCGCGCACCACCGCCCGTCAGCACCAGCCCGACCATCGGGCGTGGGCCTATGCGCGTAGCGGTTTCGGCGAGACCATCCATAGTTGCGTACATCGCCGCTATTATGAAACCGGCGGTAGCGGCTCCTGTGTGACGGACGTCGCGGCCGCACCGGGCGGCGCCGAACCAACAGCACTCAAGGGGCGGCGCAATTCGCCGATAGCCCTGTCAAGGCCCGCAATCGTGAGGGGGAACATGCGCTCGCCCACCAGTTCGCGCGTCATGCGCAGGGACGGGGTGTAGTCCCAGCGCGCCGGGTTCTCCGGGTTCAGCCAGACCAGGCGCGGGAAGGCCGCGCACAGGCGCTGCATCCATACGGCGCCCGGCTCCTCGTTCCAGTGCTCGATGCTGCCGCCCGGCTGCGCAATCTCGTACGGGCTCATGGTGGCGTCCCCCACGAGGATGACGCGGTAATCACGCCCGTAGGTGCGCAGCACCCGCTCGGTGGGCGTCTGCGTCGCAGCCCGGCGGCTGTTGTCCTGCCACACGTGTTCGTAGAGAAAGTTGTGGAAGTAGAAGTGCTCGAGGTGCTTGAACTCGCTGCGCGCGGCGGAGAACAGCTCCTCGCACACCCGCACGTGCTCGTCCATGGAGCCGCCGACGTCGAGGAACAGCAGTACCTTGACGGCATTGTGCCGCTCCGGCACCAGCTTCAGGTCCAGCAGGCCGCCGTTGCGCGCGGTGGCGTCGATGGTGCCATCGAGATCGAGCTCCTCGGCCGCACCCTCGCGCGCGAACTTGCGCAGGCGGCGCAGCGCCAGCTTGAGGTTGCGCGTGCCGAGCTCGACGCCGTCATCGAAGTTGCGGTACTCGCGCAGCTCCCAGACCTTCACCGCGCGGCGCTCGCCGCCGGCGTGGCGCCCGATGCGGATGCCTTCCGGGTTGAAGCCCCCCGCCCCGAAGGGCGAGGTGCCGCCGCTACCGATCCACTTGCTGCCGCCCTGATGCCGCCCCTGCTGCTCGGCGAGCCGCTCACGCAGCGTCTGCATGAGCTTTTCCCAGCCGCCGAGTGCTGCGATGCGGCGCTTCTCCTCCTCGGACAGCCCGTGCGTCGCCAGCTGCTGCAGCCAGTGCGCCGGCACCGTGGCCAGCAGCTGCGCGAAGGCGCCCTCCACGCCCTGGAACACGCCCGCGAACACGCGGTCATAGCGGTCGTAGTGGCGCTCGTCCTTCACCAGGCAGGCGCGCCCGAGGTGATAGAAATCCAGGGCCGAGGCCTGGGCCACGCGGGCGCGCAGCGCTTCGAGCAGCACCAGGAACTCCGTGATCGAGACCGGCACACCGGCGGCGCGCAGCGCAAAAAAGAACCGCACCAGCACCAGCCGCCGCCCTTCAGCGCACCCGGCGGTGCATGAACACCAGCTGCTCGAACAGGTGCACGTCCTGCTCGTTCTTGAGCAGCGCGCCGTGCAGGATCGGAATCACCTTGTTCGAATCGGCGCTGCGCAGCGCCTCGGGTGGGATGTCCTCGGCCACCAGCAGCTTGATCCAGTCGAGCAGCTCGGAGGTGGACGGCTTCTTCTTCAGGCCGGGCGTGGCGCGCACGTCGAAGAACGCCGCCAGCGCTTCCGCCAGCAGCGCCTTCTTCAGGTCCGGGAAGTGCACCGCGACGATGGCGCGCATGGTGGCCTCGTCGGGGAAGCGGATGTAGTGGAAGAAGCAGCGGCGCAGGAATGCATCCGGCAGTTCCTTCTCGTTGTTGCTGGTGATGACGATGATCGGGCGGTGGCGCGCCTGCACCAGCTCGCGCGTCTCGTAGACGTAGAACTCCATGCGGTCGAGTTCGCGCAGCAGATCGTTCGGGAACTCGATGTCGGCCTTGTCGACCTCGTCGATCAGCAGCACCGGCTGCTGCTCCGACTCGAACGCCTCCCACAGCCGACCCTTGACGATGTAGTTGCGGATGTCGTGTACGCGCGCCTCGCCGAGCTGCGAGTCCCGCAGCCTGGAGACGGCGTCGTATTCGTACAGGCCCTGCTGCGCCTTGCTGGTCGACTTGATGTGCCACTCGAACAGCGGTCGCCCGAGTGCGCGCGCGATCTCCTGGGCCAGCTGGGTCTTGCCGGTGCCCGGTTCGCCCTTGATCAGCAGCGGCCGCGCCAGCGTGATCGCGGCGTTGACCGCCATCATGAGATCGTCGGTGGCGACGTAGCGGTCGGTGCCGGTGAAGCGCTGCATACTCATGCCGACAGTCTAACCGCGGCGAGCTGAACCTGCGCGCAACGTGACGAAGGCGTAACAAACGCCTCAGTTCGGCGTCAGCGTCAGTGTATGTTCGGTCGCACCGGGCAGGAACGACAGCGGCTCGCCGTGCGCCCACTGCTGGAACCCCGCGCGGTAGTAGGGCGAGAGCGGATGCCCGCTCTGGCCTCCGGGAATCACGAGGTAGCCATCGGCTTCGTGTCCGGGCGAGACGGCGAAGCGCTCGGAGGCGCCGAAGGCGTGGTCCTGGACGCGCGGCATGTCGTGGTCGCCCGGCAGCTCGATGGGTGGCAGGTCGAGGAACGAGGCCATGAGCGGCAGCGCACTCGACAGCGGATGGCGGATGCGGACCAGATTGCGCGCTCCCCAGGTGCAGCGCGCCAGCGCGCTGCACTCCTTGTCGAGCGTGGCGATGCTGGCGTCGACCTGAGCGAGCAGGAACTGCGGCCAGTCGGGGTAGCGCGCCGCCAGCAGGTGCAGCGGCCGCTCGCTGAGCAGACGCCACAGCGGACCCTCAAACTGCGCCGGCAGCAGCGTGTCCTCGTCGCCGCTCACGCCGAGGCCGGCGAGCAGCATGTCCCAGGTCGCCCGCTCGGTGGTGTCGCGGTAGGTACGCACCAGGCGGTAACCGACCGAGTCGACGCTCGCCGCCGGCTTCCAGTCCTCGACCAGGCGGCGGAACTCGGCGCGGCGCGGCTGAGCGCGCACCCCGTCGGCATCGAGCAGCGTCAGCAGCAGTGTGCGCCAGCGGGCGAGGAATACGGCGCGGTCGTCGAGCTGGATGTGCAGCATGTCAGCCGGGGTGGCCGGGCCACTCAGGCGCAGCAGGTCATCGCGGATCTGGCCGGCACGCGCACCGAGATCGTATTCGGCGCCGAGGCCCGCCACCTGGCCGCCGATCAGCTGCAGGGCGCGCGGCTCGTCGGCGACGCGCGCGTTGGCGGTCCACAGCCGGCCCTGCGGTGGATCGACGATCCGCGGATGGTCCGCCGCGCTGGTCCACGGCCCGCGGCCGCTGGCGCGCGTCGGGCCGGTGTCCTCCGGGACGCGTCCGAAGATGGTCCAGGCGATATGCCCCTGGTCATCGCCGAGGACCGCGTTCTGGTGCGGCGTGCCGATGGCCGGCGCCAGCGCGAGCGCCTCCTCGACCGAGCGCACCCGCTCCATGTCGAGCAGATTCAGGTTGGTGGCCGCCGGCTGCTGGGCGAGCCACGAGCCGAACCAGCATGCGTGCGCGCGCTCGTCGACCTTGAGCAGCAGGCCAGCCGGCCCGGATTTGATCTCCAGGGTCACGGGCGCCGCGCCCTTGACGCGGATCTCCTCGTGCGCCACGGACAGCGCCGTGGACGTCCCCGCCGGCGTGGTGAGGGAGGCGGCGCTGACCGCGGTGCATGGCACGCGCTCGACGTCGACCCAGTCACCGTAGCTGTTGGTGAAGCCCCAGGCGACGTGGCCGTTCGAGCCTGCGACCACCAGTGGCGCCCCGGGCAGTGTCACGCCGTTCAGGTCGAGCGCCGGCCCGTCGGCGCCGGCCGCGGTACGCAGGCGCGCGTGGTACCACACCGGCGGCACGCGCTGGCCGAGGTGCATGTCGTTGGCGATGAGCGCCGCGCCACTGGCGGTCAGGCGCCCTGCCACCGCCCAGCCGTTGCTGCCGGCTGACGGCGCGCCCGCCACCGCCGCCGGTGCCGCACTCGCTGCCGGTGCCGCGCGGATGTTGAGCGCCGCCGCATCGGGGAGCGGAGCCGGCGCGAGGGCCCGGCGCGACTCCGGCGCCACATCGGGCGCGTCCCACTCGGTGCCGGCCGGATACAGGAAGCTGAGCGCGCACTTCCAGCCGCCCGCGCACTCCGGGCCGCCCAGGCGCGCGTTCAGCTCGCGCCGCAGGATCTCGCGCCGCAGGCCGTTCGCCTGCAGGTCCCACCACATGGCGTACTCGACCAGCACCGTGTCCTCGGCCCGCCACGCCAGCGGCTCCTGCGCCAGCAGGTAGTACTCCCACGGGCGCCCGGAGAGCTGCGCAAGTCCGGCGTTGACGCCGCGGGCGTAGGACTCGAGCAGCGCGCGCTGTGCCGGCGTGGCCTCGGCCAGCACCTCGCGCGCGATGCGCCGGAAGCGGAACAGCCGCGTCTTGCGGTCCTGCTCGAGCGCGACCGGGCCGAAGAGCTCGGACAGCTCGCCCGCGGCCAGGCGCCGCGACAGGTCCATCTGGAAGAAGCGGTCCTGGGAGTGCACGAAGCCGGTGGCGTAGGCCAGGTCGAGGCGCGTGGCGGCGTCGATGGTCGGCACGCCGCGCGCATCGCGGGCGATGTGCACCGGGGCGCGCACGCCGCTATGGCGTATGTCGCCGTCGAGCTGCGGCAGCGAAGCGCGCAGCAGGCCCTGCGCGACCACCAGCGCGATGAAGGCGATCAGAAGCACCGCCGCGCCGATGTACTTGAGCCAGCGCATCGGCGCCCTGCCTCAGTCGAGCGTGACCTTGAGGATCTGCATGGAGTTGGTGCCGCCCTCCACGCCCGACAGCTCGCCCTTGGTGAGAATCACGAGGTCGCGCTTCTTCACCAGCTGCAGCTCCAGCAGCCGCGTGAACAGTGCCCGGTAGAGGGCCTCGGTGGAATCCTGCGGGCCCTTGACGTCGAAGATCACCGGGTAGACGCCACGGTACAGCGTCACGCGGCGCCGCGTCGCCTCGTGAGGCGTGAAGGCATACACCGGGATGTCGGAGCGCATACGCGACATCCACAGCGGCGTCGCGCCCGATTCGGTGAGCGCCACGATGGCCCGCACCTTCATGTGATGGGCGGTGTACATGACGGCCATCGCGATGGCCTCCTCAGTGCCGCGGAACTGGCCCTCCACCATGCGCCGGCGCTCGCGACTGTGGGTCAGCTGGTACTTCTCGGCGCCCTCGATGACCTGCGCCATGGCCTGCACCGCCTTGACCGGGTGGCGGCCGGTGGCGCTCTCCGCCGAGAGCATCACCGCATCGGTGCCGTCGATGACGGCGTTGGCCACGTCGCTGACCTCGGCGCGCGTCGGCACCGGGCTCTGGATCATCGACTCCATCATCTGGGTCGCGGTGATCACCACCTTATTGCGCGTCCGGGTCTGGTGGATGATGGTCTTCTGCAGGCCGGTGAGCTCGGCGTAGCCCATCTCCACGCCCAGGTCCCCGCGCGCCACCATGATGATGTCGGCCGCGTCGATGATGCCGGCGAGGTTATCGATCGCCTCGTGGCGCTCCACCTTGGCGACGATGTGCGCCTTGCCGCCGGCGGCGCGCAGCAGCGTGCGCGCCTCCTCGATATCGGCCGCATCGCGCGCGAACGACACCGCCACGAAGTCGATGCCCTCCGCGGCCGCGAAGCGGATGTCCTCGCGATCGCGCTCCGCCAGCGCCGGTGCCGAGATGCCGCCGCCCTGGCGGTTGAGCCCCTTGCGGTCGGACAGCTCGCCGCCTACGCGCACGCGCGTGTCGATGGCGGTCGGCGTCACGCGCTCGACGTCGAGCACGATCTGGCCGTCGTTGAGCAGCAGCGTGTCGCCGGCGGCGACATCCTGCGGCAGGTTCTTGTAGGCGACGCCCACCACCTCGGCGGTGCCGACCTTGGGATCGAAGGTGGTATCGAGCGTGAACGGGGCGCCCTCGGACAGCTGCACGCGGCCGTCGCGGAAGCACTCGATGCGGATCTTGGGGCCGGACAGGTCGAGCAGCACGCCGATGCAGCGGTCGGCCTCACGTGCCGCGGCACGCACGGCCGCGAGCCGGCGCCGGCGGTCCTCGACCGTGCCGTGCGAGGCGTTGAGGCGCACCACGTCGACACCGGCGCGGATCATCTGTGCCAGCACCTCGGGGTCGTCCGTCGCCGGCCCGAGGGTGGCGACGATCTTCGTGCGCCGGAGCAGTGGTGCGGCGCGCTCAACCACGGGCGCGCTGCTCGAGCATGGCGACCGCGGGCAGCGTCTTGCCTTCGACGAACTCGAGGAACGCGCCACCGCCGGTGGAGATGTACGAAATGCCGTCCTCGACGCCGTACTTCTCGATCGCGGCCAGCGTATCGCCGCCGCCGGCCAGCGAGAACGCCTTGCTGCGCGCGATCGACTGCGCGATGACGCGCGTGCCCTCGCCGAACTGCGCGAACTCGAACACGCCAACCGGACCGTTCCAGATGATGGTGCCGGCGGCCTGCAGCAGTGCGGCGCAGCGGTCGGCGCTGTCCGGGCCGATGTCGAGGATCATCTCGTCGGCGCGCACCTCGGCGACCGGGCGTACGTCGGCGTGCGCGGTGGCGGCGAACTCGCGCCCCACCACCACGTCGGTAGGCAGCGGGATGGCGGCGCCGCGGCTGCGCGCATGGTCCATCAGGCGCCGCGCCACGTCCAGCATCTCCGTCTCGCACAGTGACTTGCCGACCGGGGCGCCGGCCGCGGCGAGGAAGGTGTTGGCGATGCCGCCGCCGACGATCAGCTGATCGACCTTGTCGATGAGCGACTCGAGCACCATGAGCTTGGTCGAGACCTTCGAGCCGCCGACCACCGCGACCAGCGGCCGCGCCGGGTCCTTGAGGGCGCGCTCGAGGGCCTCGAGCTCACCCACCAGCAGCGGGCCTGCGCAGGCCACCTTGGCCTCGCGTGCCACGCCGTGAGTGCTGGCCTCGGCGCGGTGGGCGGTGCCGAAGGCGTCCATGACGAACACGTCGCACAGCGCCGCCAGGCGGCGCGCGAGCTGCGCATCGTCCTTCTTCTCGCCCTTGTTGAAACGCACGTTCTCGCACAGCACCGCGCTGCCGGCCGGGCAGTCGACGCCGTCGAGCCAGTCCCGCCGCAGTGGCACCGGGCGGCCGAGCAGCTCCGACAGCCGCGCCGCCACAGGCGCCAGCGACAGGGCCGGATCGTCCTTGCCCTCTTCGGGGCGGCCGAGGTGCGACATGACGAACACCTTGGCGTGCTGGTCGAGGGCGTAACGGATGGTCGCGAGCGCGGCGCGGATGCGCGCGTCGCTGGTGACCGCACCGTCCTGGACCGGCACGTTCAGATCCTCGCGGATCAGGACCCGCTTGTTGCGCAGGTCCGTGTCGGTCATCCGCAGTACCTTCATGACGCCTGCGACCAGGCGAGCGTCGTGTCGATCATGCGGTTGGAGAAACCCCACTCGTTGTCATACCAGGAGCACACCTTGACGAGAGTGCCGTCGATCACCTTGGTGAGCGTCGCATCGAAGATCGAGGAATGCGCGTCGTGGTTGAAGTCGATCGACACCAGCGGCGCCTCGTTGTAGGCCAGGATCCCCTTCAGCGGCCCGGCCGCGGCGGCGGCCTGCAGCGCCTTGTTCACCTCCTCGACCGAGGTGGCGCGCTTGGCCGTAAACGTCAGGTCGACCAGCGACACGTTGATGGTGGGCACGCGCACGGCAAAGCCATCGAGCTTGCCCTTCAGCTCCGGCATCACCAGACCGACCGCCGCGGCCGCCCCGGTCTTGGTCGGGATCTGCGACATGGTCGCCGAGCGCGCACGGCGCAGGTCCGAGTGGTAGACGTCGGTGAGCACCTGGTCGTTGGTGTACGAATGGATGGTCGTCATGATGCCGGCGGCTATGCCCACCTTGTCGTGCAGCACCCTGGCGACTGGCGCCAGGCAGTTGGTCGTGCATGAGGCGTTGGAAATGACCGTGTAGCCGGCCTTGAGCACCTGGTGGTTGACACCATAGACGATGGTGGCGTCGACGTCCTCGCCCCCCGGTGCGGAGATCACCACCCGCTTGGCGCCACCCTTGAGGTGCGCGCCGGCCTTCGCCTTGCTGGTGAACAGACCGGTGCACTCGAGCACGTACTCGGCGCCGACCTCGCCCCAGGGGAGCTTGCCCGGGTCGCGCTCGGCGAACACGCGGATGCGGTCGCCGTTGACCACCATGCAGTCGCCGTCGACCTTGACCTCGCCGTTGAAGCGGCCGTGCACCGTGTCGTGGCGCGTCAGGTGGGCGTTGGCCTTCGGGTCGCACAGGTCATTGAGCGCGACGATCTGCACCTGGCCGGTGCGCTTGCCCTCATAGAGAGCGCGCAGCACGTTGCGTCCGATGCGCCCATAACCATTGATGCCGACCTTGATTGCCATCATTCCTCCAGCAGTTGACGGATCTGTGTGCCGATATTATCGGCAGTGAAGCCGAAATGTGCGAACACATCGGCGCCCTTGCCCGAGGCGCCGAACTGGTCGATGCCGAACACGTTGCCTGCCGTGCCGACGTAACGCCACCAGCACTGCCGGGCGCCGGCCTCCACTGCGAGGCGCCGGGTCACGGCGCGCGGCAGCACGCTGTCGCGATACGCGACGTCCTGGGCGTCGAAGGCCTCGGTGCACGGCATGGATACCAGGCGCACGCGCCGCCCGGCGGAGTTGAGGGCATTGACCGCCTGGGCGCAGATGCCGATTTCGGAGCCGGTGGCGATCACCAGCGCCTCCGGCGCGCCCTGCGGCTCGATCAGCACGTAGCCACCGCGGCGGATGGCGGCCAGCTGCGCGCCGCTGCGCGTCTGCTGCGGCAGTCCCTGGCGTGTGAGGATGAGCGCGGTCGGCCCGGTGTGCTCGAGCGCCGCGCGCCAGGCGACCGCGGTCTCCACCGCATCGCACGGCCGCCACAGCGTCATGTGCGGCATGGCGCGCAAGCTGGCGAGATGCTCGATCGGCTGATGCGTCGGGCCGTCCTCGCCGAGCCCGATGGAGTCGTGCGAGTACACCAGCACGGTGCGCACGTTCATCAGGCACGCCAGGCGCACCGCGTTGCGCGCGTAGTCGGAGAACACCAGGAACGTGCCGCCGTACGGAATCAGGCCGCCGTGCAGCGTGATGCCGTTCATGATCCCGGTCATCCCGAACTCGCGCACCCCGTAGTGCAGGTAGTCCCCCTCCTCCTTCGCCGGGGTGATGGTCTCGGCGCCCTTGAACAGCGTGCTGTTGGAGGTGGTCAGGTCCGCCGAGCCGCCGAGCAGCTCCGGCAGCGCCGGCCCGATGATGTTCAGCACCGCCTGCGAGGAGGCACGCGTCGCCTGCGCGGCGGTCTGCTTGAGGGCCGCCTGCAGCACCTGGTCCGCGAGCTGGTCCCAGTTCGCGGGCAGCTCGCCACGCATGCGCCGCTCGAACTCGCGCGCCAGTTCCGGGAAGTTCGTGGCGTAGCGCGCGAACAGCTGCCGCCAGGAGGATTCCGCCGCCTCACCCTTGGCGCGGTGGTCCCAGGCGGCGCGGATCTCATCCGGCACCACGAACGGCGGGTACTCCCAGCCCAGCGCCTTGCGTGCCGCGGCGACCTCGTCGGGCCCGAGCGCCTCGCCGTGCGCCTCGGCGGTGCCCTGCTTGTGGGGCGCCCCGTAGCCGATGATGGTCTTGCAGCAGATGAGCGAGGGGCGCTCGGTCTGCGCCCGCGCCGCCTTGACCGCGGCGAGCACCGCATCCGCGTTCAGCCCGTCGACGTCGGGCACCACGTGCCAGCCGTAGGCGGCGAAGCGCTTGGGCGTGTCGTCGGTAAACCAGCCCACGACCTTGCCGTCGATCGAGATGCCGTTGTCGTCGTAGAAGACGATGAGCTTGCCCAGTCCCAGGGTGCCGGCGAACGAGCAGGCCTCGTGCGACACGCCCTCCATCAGGCAGCCGTCGCCGCAGAAGGCATAGGTGTAGTGATCGACGACATTGAAGCCGGGCCGGTTGAACTCGCGGGCCAGCAGCTTCTCCGCCAGCGCCATGCCGGCCGCGTTGGCGAGACCCTGACCGAGGGGCCCGGTCGTGGTCTCGATCCCCAGCGGCGGGTCGTGCTCGGGGTGCCCCGGGGTCTTGCTGCCGAGCTGCCGGAACTTCTGCAGGTCCTCGATCGTCAGCGGGTAGCCGGTGAGGTACAGCACCGAGTACAGCAGCATCGAGCCGTGGCCGTTCGAGAGCACGAAGCGGTCGCGGTCGACCCACTGCGGATTTCCCGGGTTGTGCTTGAGGAACTCGCCCCACAGCACCTGGGCGATGTCCGCCATGCCCATCGGCATGCCGGGGTGACCGGAGTTGGCGCGCTGCACGGCATCCATGGACAGAGCGCGGATAGCGTTGGCTTGTTCGCGGCGTGTAGTCATGCGGCTCTTCGTTGCGGCTCCCGGGCCGCGGCTAGGGACGAAAAAGGCGGGGCGCGCATTCTCCACCACTCACGCCGTATGCTCAATCGCAGGCGCGGCCTGCTCCAATGCGGTACCGCGGGACGGCACATGCGCCGCGGCACAGGCTTGAGGCTGCGCCACTGTGGGTCGCGAGGCGACTTAAGTTCCCTCGCGCCGGACCCGTTACACGGGCCTGTTTCACATTATCCGCATCTCGGAACGGTACCGCGTCATGCCGCCGTCCCGGGCCCGGGGGGCCGGGGGACGTGGTTCACTGCTGCACGGCGCACGGCTCTGTTACGCTTTCCGTGATGAGCGTAGTGCGTATTACTCATTTCACCGACCCGCATCTGTACGGCGGCGAGCACGAGTCGCTGCGTGGCGTGCAGACGCTGCCGGCGCTTACTGCCGCGCTTGCGCATGCGCGCGCGCGCGACTGGCCGCCGGACGCGGTGCTGGTCACCGGTGACCTCGTGCAGGACGATCCGGCCGGCTACCCGCACTTCCGCCGCCTGTTCGGCGAGCTCGGCGTGCCGGTGCTGTGCGTGCCCGGCAACCACGACGAGCCGCAGGCCATGCGGCGCGAGCTGGCTGCCAAGCCGTTCGTGCTCGACGGCGGCTACGTCGACTTCGGGCGCTGGCGCATCGTGCTGCTCGACAGCTGCATCCCCGGTTCGGCAAGCGGGGCACTGAGTGCCCAGGCGCTGGAGGGACTGCGCGCCGCGCTGAGTGATGCCGGCACGCGCCACTGCATGGTGTGCCTGCACCACCACCCGGTGCCGATGTCGAGCCGCTGGCTCGATCGCGTCGGTCTCAACAACGCCGCGGAGTTTCTCCACACCATCGACGCGCATCGCAACGTGCGCGCCGTCCTCTGGGGACACGTGCACCAGAACTACGACGCCCTGCGCAAGGGCGTGCGCATGCTCGCAACGCCCTCCACGTGTGCGCAGTTCGCGCCGAATTCGGATGATTTCGCCGTCGACCGGCGGCCGCCGGCCTATCGCACCTTCGAGCTGCGCCCGGACGGCTCGCTGCTGACGGAGGTCGTATGGCTCGAGCAGCACGCCGGCGGCTCCTCGCGCTCTGCCTGCTCGGCAGCCTGACGCTACTGGCGGCCACCGCCGCCCACGCCGCCAGCCCGGTGTGGGTGGTGCGTGGCCCGAACAGCACGGTCTATCTCGCCGGCTCCGTCCACCTGCTGCCGACCCAGGATGCGGTGCTCCCGCCGGCGTTCGAGCGCGCCTACGGCTCCGCGGCGAAGGTGGTGATGGAGCTGGACCTGGGCAAGCTCGATCCGCTCGAGATGGCGGCCTGGATCCTCGAGCACGGCTCGCTCCCGGCCGGCACGACGCTGCGCGAGGTCGTGGGCGCACCACGCTACGCGCGCGT